>Ga0310696_10009220_pt1 | contig 11438 bp, 5 predicted proteins | sample AusTroGonzalo_MG_4_FD_203885 | JGI IMG/M metagenome (GOLD analysis project Ga0310696, IMG submission 203885) | Bovine rumen microbial communities from tropical cattle in Woodstock, Queensland, Australia - Gonzalo_02 (v2) (version 2) | ecosystem: Host-associated > Mammals > Digestive system >...
TTTTTTTCACGTGAAAAAAAGTTTTTCCCCTCCCCCGGAACACCTCGCTCTCTTCGAGACGTGCTCAGCCGCGCCAGGCGGGGTGGTAGGTTGCGAGGGAGATCCCGTTGATGGAGAGCATGCGGCAGGTGCGGCCGTAGCCGTCGCGGTCGGCGGGCATATCCTTCAGGTCGTCCTTGTGGCCCAGGCGGGAGACGGCGTTCCATTCGGCGCGGTTCATGACCCGGGTGTGGAAGGCGTCCCACAGGGAGAGGTTCCCGGCGCCCGCCTCGTAGAGTTGCCGGGCGTAGTCCGGGAGGGTTTCCGGCGGGCAGGTGCATTCCCAGGGGATTTCGAAGTAGACGGCCAGCTTCGAGTGCTTCTGCAGTTCCAGATAGCCCGGGACCGCCCGCCGCATCCGGTCGAGGTCGTTGTAGAAGAAGCGCTGGACGGGTGAGAGCGTCGCGTGATATTTGAGTTCGCGGTACTTGTCGAGATCGACGAGACCCGGATTTTTTTCGTCCCGGAAGTCGTCGATGTTTTCGAAGACGGTCATGTTGCCGACGATCACGGTATCGAGGAGCCCCTCTTCGGCCCAGCGGGCGATGTTCACGCCGTAGCGGGCGTTGTCCTCCAGCGTGTAGCCTCCCACGACGGCCAGATCCGGCCGGGGGCGGCCGCAGGCGGCGGCCCAGTCGTCCATGGCCCGGCGGAGTTTGCGCATGAACCCCGTCAGGAGATCGCTGTGGACGCGCACGAGACGGGGATCGTCAAGCGGCAGGAGCCGGGCGTCCACGTCATAGAGTTTGCGGCAGAGATCCAGCACGGGCTGTTCGAAGGCGGTCATGACGCCCCGGTGGAAGAAGAGGTTGATGCCGTCGAAGCCGAAGGGGAGGACTTTCAGGCATTCGCCGATGATGTAGTCCTGAGCCTCGGGGAAGGCGTAGGAGATGACGGAGAAGGGTTCGCCGTCGCGGTCCACGCAGTAGAATTCGGGATGGTTTTCGGCGAAGTCCAGCCCCGCGATCGCGGTCGCGTCGGAGGGGGGCGGACAGACGGGGAGACTGTGGCGCAGCGCGGCGTAAACCCGCAGTCCCCGTTCGTGGCAGCGCTCCGTGAGCCAGGAATAGGGTTTGGCGGGATCGGCGACGAGTTCGCTGAAAGCCTTGTATCTCCCCGCGCCCTGGGGCTGGGCGGCTTTTTCCGCCAGAAACTTGGGGTTGATGAGAAGGGGGTAGAACTCGACGGAGAGCAGTTCCGCGTCGGAGTCGGCCATGCTCTGGACGAAGGGGGAAAAGAGGTCTTCGGGAGCTTTCTGCACCTGACTTGTCCAGTCCAGATCGGTGTGGGCGTGGAGTCCGCGCACGCCGGGGCGGGGCCGCCGTTTTTCGGCGAGATGCGCCTCGACCTCAGCTTGGGTCATGGGTTCGAAGCGGAACCAGAGAAGGCCGATCATGTGGGGGGAGTCGTCCAGCAGTTTCGAAATGGTTATTTCCTGCCCCGTCATGTCGGCGCACTGCCAGAAGAATTCTTCGGAGAGTTCCGCGCAGTTCCACACGGGGTACTTGGGGTTGGGGATATTGCGGCGGAAGAAGCCGGGGCCGAGGTCGCCGGCAAGTTTTATGGCGATCCCGGGGCTGGGGAAGCCGCTGCAGAGCAGACAGACGTAGATGCGGTGCCAGCCGGTGATGTTCGGGCGCACGGTGACGGGGTCCGGGGTGCGGCGGCCGCGGCAGAAGAGCATGACGCCGTCTCCGCCGGTGGTGGTGTAATCGGCAAGTTCCCACTGTCCGTCTCCCAAAGCGGTCCCCGCGAGGGCCGCGCGGAAATCCGCCAGGCGCGTTTCGGATGCGGTTCCCGTCGTTTCGTTTTTCTGCGTCGTCATGATCTGTACCCCTTTTTTGCTTCGATCAGGAAATGCGGGAAATGCTCCCCCCCGCGGCATAATATGGCGGTCCCGGGCCGAATTGTCAAGCCCGCTCCCGCAATCCCTCCGCCAAATACGCCGCTTTTTTTGAAAAGGGAAAGGGGCCCGGGGAAAAACTTTTTTTCTCGTGAAAAAAAGTTTTCCCCCTCCCCCGGATCTTTTCTTCCTCGTCGGAAACAGGGCGTTATTTTTTGGCCAGGTGCTTCAGGGTCTCGAGGGCGACGAAGTCATGGCCTTTGCGGTTGAAGTGGCAGCCGTCGACGAAGTAGGAGGGCTTGTCGGGCAGGGCCTTCATGGGGGTATAGATATCGAGGTACTCCACGCCGAGTTCTTTGGCGAGGTCCCGGGAGGCGGCGTTGAACTGTTCCAGAAACTCGGGTTTGCCGTAGATGGCGTGTTTGTTCGGGCGGGTCTTGGCCAGTTCCATGGCCTGGGCTTTGAGTCGGGGTTCGTCCAGCGAGGCGCAGGAGATGATGATGATGCGCGGAACGCCCATCTTTCTGAGGATCGAGATGATCTCGGTGTAGTATCTCTTCTGGCGTTCGGGGGGGATGACGGGGGCCTTGTACTGCACGTTCACGTGGGCCCGGGTGTCGTTCTGGCCGAGGAAGATGAAGGCGATGTCGTATTTGTGATCCCTGAATCCGGAAAAGCGGGCGGCATAGGCGTCCTTGTATTTGTCCTTCATGCGGTCGAGGGTCATGGAGCAGGAGTCGCCGCGGACGGCGCGGTTGAAGAGCTCGGCTTTGCCCGGGTTGAACTTGTTGAGGAAGAACACGGTTTTGTCGGCATGGTTGAAGCCCTCGTCGAAATGGGTCAGGCTGTCGCCCAGGTAGAGGACTTTGATCGGCTTGTCGAGCTTGATTTTTTTGGCCTCGGCGTCGAAGGGGGCGGTGTCGCCCTTCTGGGCGTAGGCTTTGACCACGGCGCCCGAGTCGGGATCGCTGGCGAATTCGCCGTCGATGCGCAGACCGGGGCAGGGAACGGCGACGCCGTCCTTGTAGAGGGTATAGGTGACTTTCTCGGGGATGTTCGAGTACATCTGATAGGGGGGCGTCGCCTTGAGGACGTAGCCCTCCTTGCGCATGTTGGTGAGCGTGGCGTTGCGGAACTCGCCCGCGCCCCGGATCAGACAGCGGATATAGGGCGCCTTCTGTTCGAGGGTGTATTCCACGGAGTAGGTTTTGAACTCGTCGGTCAGGGGGATTTTCGGGCTCCACTTCGGGCGGATGCCGGACTGGTAGTTCCAGATGCCCAGTTCCACTTCGCCCTTGCCGCGGGCCTCGACGGAGAACTTCAGTTTGCAGCCGGGCAGATTTTCGCCGCCGGGGTTGACCGTTCTGAGGGTCTCGCCCAGGAAGAAGCTGTTCGTGGTGGTCAAAACGCCGTCCTTGTAGGTGAAGGGGGCCTTTTTGTCCGCGGCGATCCAGTAACACTTTTTGGGATTGTCCCGCCAGACGACGACTTCGGCGAACGACGGCAGAAGAGCCGCGGCGGCGGCGAGGAGCAGCATTTTTTTCATGAGAGGATCCATCCTTTTTTGGGGGGTTATTTGTATGCGGGCGAGTGAATGATCTCGACGCCGAAAAGTTCTCCGGCAAAGCGTTCGTTTCCCCGGCCGCCGAAGGCGGAGGGCGTGAGCCAGAGATCCATGCATTCGGCGGGGAATTCGGCCTTTTTGCCGCCGGCTTCCAGAACGGCGGTCCGGCGGTCGCACCGCAGGACGAGTTTCTGGCGGACGCCGGGTTTGAGTTCGAGGTCCGTGGGATATTTTCCCCACGTGGTCAGGGCGGAGCGGTCCTTGTGGGGCTCCCGGAAGTTGTGCTCCAGAACGAGTTTCCCCTTGACGAGCCGGATGAGGAATCCCGTGATGTAGGAGTGGTTGTTCCGCTGTTCGAAAATGATCTGATCACGCTGGACGTCTTCGGGCTTCAGATCGAGGATCAGGGTGAACCCGTGGCGTTGGGGGATCGCGGTCTTGGGGAAGAAGACGCCTTGGGTGTCTTTGCCGTTGAAAACGAGACTGCGTCCGCCGCCGGGCAGCTGCCGCCACTCGGGCATCTTCGCCGCGCCGGGGATGTAGGAGCCGGGCATGCTCAGGCCGCCCATGAGGCCCTCGAAGCCGGTGGCCAGCGAGATGTAGCCGCCGACGTGGGCGTAAAACTCCCTGCCGGCGGCCGTGGGCAGGATGTTGCCGAAGAGCGGCTGATCGAAGTCGTAGACGATGTGGGGCACCCGCGACGCGGGGAGCGTGAAGTCCACCACGCCCCGTTTGCTGCTCAGGGCGGTGACCGGGACCGGCTTCCCCGAGGGGGCCGGGGCGTGGGCCCGCGACCACCAGATCTTGCCCGACTGGGAGACCATGCGCAGCGCCGTCACGGCGTCGGGGGTGTCGATCAGGAGCGGCGCCGAAAAATTCACCCGGTTTGTTCCCAGCTCCAGCGCCATGATGATGGGCCGGGGATCGGCCTCGAGGGCAAACTGGACGCCCTCGGGCAGGACCGTGCCGGCGACCCCGGTCTTGAGGACGTCCGCCAGACGGAACCGGCAGGAGAAGGCCCTGCCTTCGGTCTTGCCGTTCAGGAACTTGCCGCTGATGTTCAGGACGGCGTCGGCGAGGACGGTCCCGGGGACGATGAAGAAGTCGTCCCGCCGCGAGGAGCGGTCCATCCGGAACTTCTGCGTCCGGCTCAGGGGGAGGATCTTTGCCGGGTCCCCGGGAGCGGAGAAGTCGAATTTCCGGGCGGAGGGCAGGTCGATCGCAAGCTCGAACTGCAGGGCGTTCGGCGAACGGATGCCGAGTTTGAAGAGCCGGTTCATGCCGTCGGCGGTCCGGAATTCGTCCTTCGGGTCGAAGACGAAGATGTCCTGACTGTTCTGAACGGCCTCGGCGGAAATGAGCTTGTCGTCGAAGGTGAGGTTCGCGTCGAGGGTCACCTCCCGGGCGCCGGGACGGATCTTCATCCCCTCGGTGTACCTCACGGTGCCCTCAGCCGTCAGCAGGTTCCGCAGCGGTGTCGAGAACCAGGTGTGGTCCTCGGCCACGGTGCCCCGGACGACCACAGGGGGCAGGCCGTCGAAGGTCCGGCTTTTGCCCTTGAAGTCCGCCAGCAGACGGGGCTGGAGGAACAGGGAGTCGGGATACTTTTCCGTCGGGACCGTCAGCGTGACGTCACGGAAAAGCAGGGGATCGAAGTCGATCTTTTCGGACCGCCAGACGGTTTTGCCGCTCTGGTCGAAGAGTTCGACAAAGATCGAGTACGGCTCCTTGCCGCCGTCGGGCACGTTGAGCAGTTCCAGCTCCAGCTCCTCGCCGCAGCCGATCTGCCTGCGGGTGCTGACGATCACGTTGGGACGGTCCGGATCGTCCCCCGGCAGCGGCGCGGGGGCCTTCCCCTTGAGCTGCCCCATGTAATAGCGGATGATCCGCTTGTAAGCCATGGGCTTTGCCACGGTGGGCTCCAGGTTGGTGTTTTCGTTGTGCTCGTCCCACTCGAAGCCCTGGATCAGGTCGACCTTGTATTTGCGGCAAAGTTCGAGATATTTCCGCAATGTCTTGGTGCCGTCGGCGTAGACCGTCTGGGAGCCGTTGCAGTTGGTGTAGTTGCTCACCACCTTGAGCGAGAGGATCCTCTTGCCGTCGAAGCGCTTCTGGCCGCAGGCCGCGCCGAAGAGGGGCAGGAGCACTTCGTCGATGTACGCGGCGTGGAGCGTCAGATCCTGTCTGCCCAGATAGACGCCGTATTCGACGCCGATGGCGGACTCCAGGTAGTCGGAGATGTGGTCGAAATACCTCAGCAGATCCGTCGCCGCCACGGCGCGGTGCTGCGCGTACTGCGTGTCGGGATAGAGGTGGATGTGGTTGCCGGTGATGTCGACGATGTAGACGAGGTCGCTGCCGCTGCGCTTTTTGACGGTGTCGAAGAACTCTTTCATCTCCCGGGGACCCTTGTGGATGTCGCCTTCGTAGGTCAGGTAGACCGGTTTGCCGCCGATGCGCCAGGTGTGGGTCCGGCCGGGGATCGACTTCAGCGTTTTATCCAGCATCTGCCAGTAGGGGTTGCGGCTGGGGCAGACGGTCGGCAGAAGGGCGAATTCTTCGGGGGAGAGACCGCAGATGTCCCCGGCGTCCAGGTTGATGTTGGCGGCACTTTTGTTGGCGAAGTAGTTGCAGCCGTCGGCGTCGTAGTCGCGCATCAGCCGGTAGGTGAGGGCGGTGTTTTTCTCGTACGATCTGCTTTTGGAGAAAAATTTGCGGTTGGTGATGAGCGAGCGGTCTCTCCAGTACTTTTCGGGGAACCAGAGCCTGCCGCCCCGCCACAGGACCGTTTCGAAAAACAGCCGGCTGCGGTCGAAGAAGGGCTTGCGCTCCAGCGCGGTCTTCTGCATGGCGGCGGCCAGTTCCCTGCCGAGGGCGTAGTCCTCGGAGGAACGTTTCTCTATCTGCGCCGCTTTTTTGCGGAACTCGGCAAAAGGAAGTTCCTCCGCGGTCAGGGGCAGGAGCGACAGCAGAGCAAGGAGAAAAAGCGAGCGTTTCATGGCCGCCTCCCCGTTATTGGCCGAGCGGCTTCCAGTTGATGGGCATGGTGGAGTGGTTGCCGAGATTGTCCAGCGTGTAGGGATCGAGACCGTTGAATTTTCTCTGCCCGGTGTGGCCGTCGGCGTAGAGGATGTTCGCCGTGCCGTTGTGCCGCCCGTAGGGGACGCCGGTCGTCGAAGAGGCCGACTGCTTGGCGGAGTTGAGGACGTAATACCCCCGCCGGAAAGTCTGATTGTTGTAGGTCGAGGTGATCATGAGCAGTTTCGACGGATGTTTGCACGTGGTGATCTTGATCAGGGGCTGATTCTGACCGCCGCCCATCCAGCGGTAGTTGTAGCCGTAGGGGCTGTAGGCGCTGACGGCCCACTTGCTGGTGCTTTGGCTGAAATCCAGCGCGGGGTTCATGGCCTCCCCGGCGTAGGTGGGGCAGTCGAGGGCCTTGTGACTGATGTAGTTGTAGCGGATGAGACCCGTGCCCCACGTTATGGTGCGCTCCGGGAACTCGAAAGGCATGCTCCAGTCATCGTAGTCTCTCTGGTAGAACTGGATGGCGAGGCCCACCTGCTTCATGTTGCTGATGCACGACGCGGTGCGTCCCCGTTCCCGAGCCTGCTGGAGCGCGGGCATGAGCATGGCGGCCAGAATGGCGATGATCGCGATCACGACCAGGAGCTCGATCAAAGTGAAGCGTCCTTCCGCCGCGCGGCGGGATCCCGCGGACCCGAAAATTTCATGCGACTTCATCATTTTTCCCTTTCTAACGTTGGTTGATCCGGAGCACTATATTGTTGACTTTCAGTTAAATTAGCACGGGAAAAAACTAAAGTCAACAGCCCGCGCGGAAAAAACCTCATTTTTCCCCGGGCCGGGCGAAACGTCGGCACCGGTATGTCGCGGCGGCTGCTCGCTGCGCTCACGACTCGCCTTGATCGGGCGAAACGTCGGCACCGGTATGTCGCGGCGGCTGCTCGCTGCGCTCACGACTCGCCTTGATCGGCCGAAACGTCGGCACCGGTATGTCGCGGCGGCTGTTCGCTGCGCTCACGACTCGCCTTGTTCGGCCGAAACGTCGGCACCGGTATGTCGCGGCGGCTGCTTGCTGCGCTCACGACTCGCCTTGATCGGCCGAAACGTCGGCACCGGTATGTCGCGGCGGCTGCTCGCTGCGCTCACGGCTCGCCTTGATCGGGCGAAACGTCGGCTCCGGGGTAACGGCGCGTTGCCCTTCGGTCCGACAGGTCCGGCAGGCCTGTGGGGAGCGAAAACTCACTCCCGGCAGAAGCCGGGAAGCAGGGAAAGGGCGTACAGCGGCAGATTGATCAGCCGGCTTTCCTCCCTGAAATCCGACATGGATGTGCGGAAAACCTTTCCGGGGTGGTATGTGTCGGCGTAGACCCGCAGGCTTTTGGCCTTGAGATTCTCCTCCGCCTTGACCTCGAGGGGGTAAATGTCCATCCCGGCCTGAAAGACAAAATCCACTTCGGCGGTCGCCCGTTCGGCGCTCCAGTAAAAAGTTTTTTTCCCGAGTTCGGACCGCAGCTGCTGGGCGACATACTGTTCCGTCAGGGCTCCTTTGAACTCGGTGAACAGCCGGTTGCCCTGAAGAAGAGTTCCGGCCTCCAGGCCGCTCATGGCGCCGAGGAGTCCGACATCGGAAACGAACATTTTGAATCCCTCGGTTGCGTAGGCGGGCAGCGGCAGCGCGGGTTTGGAAAGGCGGATCGTCTGATCGATCAGACCGCAGTCCCGGAGCCACTGGATGGCCAGTTCGAAGTCTTTGGCCCGGGCGCCGCTGCGCAGGGCGCCGTAGACGAATCGGCGGTTTTCCCTGGCCAGCTGCGAAGGGATCGACTGCCAGACCATGCGGATCCGCGCGACGGTTTCCGGCGGAGCGTGTTTGGAAAAGTCCTGTTCATAGGCCGTCAGGATGTTCTCCTGAACTTTTCGCACGGCATAAAAATCGTCTTCATCGATGAAGGTTTTGACGGCTTCGGGCATTCCGCCGATGAAGTAATAGCAGCGCAGCAACTCGGCAAACCGGCTTTTGAAGGCGGTGATGAGCGGCCAGTCGGCGTTCCGGAGCAGTTCCGCGAGCTGTCCGCCGTCGGCGGCCTCGAGGAATTCGGTGAAGCTCAGGGGATAAAGGTCCAGAAATTCGACCTTCCCCACGGGAAATCCGGTTCCCGCGTGCAGTGCGACGCCCAGCATGGAACCGGCGGAAATCACGGCGTATTCCGGCGCGTCTTCGCAGAAATATTTCAGACTGCTCAGCGCCCGGGGGACCTCCTGGATCTCGTCGAAGATCAGCAGCGTTTCCCGCGGCAGGATCTTTTTCCCGGCGTAGATCTGCAGTCCCGAGATCAGCCGCGGGACATCCAGTCGGCCGTCGAAGAGGGAAGCCATCTCCGGATTGCTGTCGAAATTGACGTACACGGTGTCCCTGAAATTCTCCTTGCCGAATTCCTTCATCAGCCATGTTTTGCCGACCTGCCGCGCGCCCCGGACGATCAAAGGCTTGCGCTCCGGAGCGTTTTTCCAGTTGCGGAGTTGTTCCATCGCTTTTCGTTTCATTGCCGCATCCTCCCGTTTCTGCGGGTAATATAAGCTCGCGAATACATTTTTTCAAACGAAAAAGTGATAGTTAATGCATTTTTTCAAACGAAAAAAAGCGCGAAACAGCATTTTTTCAAATGAATATCAGCTTTACGGCGGGCCGGCCGAAACGTCGGCACCGGTATGTCGCGGCGGCTGCTCGCTGCGCTCACGACTCGCCTTGATCGGCCGAAACCTCGGCCGACTGCCCCCGGGGTCCGACAGGTCCGACAGGTCCGACAAAACGCCCCGGTTTTCTTGAAACGCTCTGTTCCCGATAAGGGTCGGTAACGGGCAAGAATGTCTCGACGGCACACTTTGCCCACGGGAGGCGAGCGGGTCGCCCGCTCTTCTCGCAGACCGAATGTGAATGAACCGGCAGCCGCTGGCTGCCGGATGCGCTCAAGTTTTTTGAGCGCAGATGAACGTAGGTCGAGCATTAAGCCGCGAGTGAGGCCGGGCGCTTGCCCGGCCGAACGCAGGCGCGCAACTTCAATAAGGAAACTACTCCGAGGTCCGCGCTCGCCGCGGGAAGGAACAAAAGGAGGGGTCCGGGGAGGGAAAACCGCGGAGCGGTTGTCCCTCTCCCGACTGGACGGCCCGCGTTCAAACGGCGGCCTGCGCTAAACCTACCCACGTGGGGAACAGAGCCTCTTAAAAAAGAGGGGCGGCGATAAGGATTTTTTGAGTTTTCCGCAGGCTTTTTCTTGCAATTATAACTTTAAATGTTAGATTTACAAGGGTTTTCAGGCAGATAGGCCGACGAGACAAGTACGGAGTTGTACGGAGTCGTACGGAGGCGCCTTGGTAGGGGCGGCTCTCCGTACCCATCCGTACCCATCCGTAATCATCCGCACCCCCCGAAAGACCGGCTCTATTCCACCCCGGCAAAGCGCATCAGGCGGAGCCAGTCGAAAGGAACGATGCCGTGGCCCTGACTGCGGCGGTAGAAAAGAACAGGCGGATGACGGCGCACTGCCTTTCCACCGTCACGCCTGCGGCGCTATGGCGGCGGCCGCCCCAGTTCTCAAGTGTCCGGCACCCCCTTTGCTTCCTTCGGGCGCTGTCATTTTTCTCCCTGACCGGGCAATGATTCCTGCAGAGCAATGGCGGCAAGACGGACATCGTTCGGCTTTTCCGAGTTTTTGACATACGCCGGGCCCTGATGCTTCATGAGAAAATAAATCTCGTATTTTTTATCGGGATCGTTTTCGTCATAAAAGCGCCCGAGACTCGCCTGAAGCCCCCATGTCCAGTGCATCACAAGGGACAATGACGGGTAAAGTCTGGTCGTTCCCGCGTAATACCAGTGGTACTTCTCGTCCTGAGGAATGACCTCCGGTTTGATCGACCCGTGAACGAGATATTTCGCGTGACTTTTCTCGTACATACAGAAAGTAAACACGCGTTTGTGCCTCTCTTTACGTTTTTCCGGAGTGTATTTGGCAGAGTGGGAAAATGCTTTCCCGTAAGGAGAATCGCTGTCAACAATTTTTGTGTTGTGGCAGAGGATTTTTTCAAGTGGAATGATCTTTGCCCGAGGATGTGCCGCCGCAAAATCTGCAATCGGGACGGCTTTGACACTTTTTGCCTTGTCGAAAACAACCTTTTCCGCGTAATATCTGTCCGCATCGGCAACGACCTTCTTGTCCAGCTGAGAAGGCTTGAAGAAAGTGAGCAAAACGGGATAAATCATTTCAGAAATGCTGTCCTGCAACTGCTTACGATCGAGCTTGAGTTTGTTCTTGTGGGAGTTCCATGCTTTGAGATAGCTTGATTCGAGCAGAAGTTTTTCCTGCCGGACCCGTGTTTTCAATATCTCATTGTCTGATACAGCCTTTTCCGCCTCGGAGATCAACGCAAACGCCTGACGGAAAAATTCGGGATCTTTCATATAGGAACGCTGTGCAAAATTGATATACTCTCCCCGCACTTTATCCTGTCTGACCGCCTCCGTCAGCAGAACAAGCAGTTTCTTCATCGGGGAAGCGGCAGCGCCATAGTAAGTATCAGCGAATTCGCTGACCAAAACTTGGGGATCTTTTTCAGGATCGTCCAACAACCTGGCCCCGACGTAAAAAGTCATATCGAAAAAGCTGAGCAAATCTTTCGGAGCCGTTTCAAGTTCGGCGAAGAAATGATGGATATTGGCGTTCCGGTAAGCCTTTATGTTGTCTGCAAGTATCAGGACCGCAGGAGCGGATGGTTTGAACCCGTCGAAATACCGCCAATAGTCCCATATACTGAGAGCATCCGCAGCTTTGCCCCAAGCGGCAAGCAGGGACATATATTCCTTGTTGATCGGATCGTGGATCGAACGCAGGTGATCTCTGAAGGTTTGTGTGTAAGTCGATATCTGTACGATGATATTTTTGTGGGGCCGGATCGCCGTTTTGGGCG
>Ga0310696_10009222_pt1 | contig 11436 bp, 10 predicted proteins | sample AusTroGonzalo_MG_4_FD_203885 | JGI IMG/M metagenome (GOLD analysis project Ga0310696, IMG submission 203885) | Bovine rumen microbial communities from tropical cattle in Woodstock, Queensland, Australia - Gonzalo_02 (v2) (version 2) | ecosystem: Host-associated > Mammals > Digestive system >...
CTGACCAGATGAGCAAGGCTGAGGAGATGCACAGCGCCCTGATCGAGGCTGCTGCTGAGAACGACGAAGCCCTCATGGACAAATTCTTCGAAGAGGGCACCCTCTCTGAAGACGAAATGATCAAGGGTCTGAAGCTCGGTATCGCCAACCGCGGCACCTTCCCGGTGATTTGCGTGGCTGCCAAGACCGACCAAGGCGTTGACCGCATGATGGACCTCATCATCAAGAACTGCCCGACTCCCGACGAAGGCCGCACGATGAAGGCCACCAACGGCAACGAGCACAAATACAACGCTGCTGAACCTTTCGCAGGTTTCATCTTCAAGATTGGTATCGAACAACACCTTGGTGAAGTTGCTTTCATCAAAGTCGCTGACGGCGAACTCAAGAAAGCTGACGATGTGCTGAACACCAGCACCAACACCAAGGAGCGTATCTCCCAGCTGCTCGCTTTCGCCGGCAAAAACCGCGTGGAAGTTGAGAAGGCAGTGGCCGGTGATATCGTGGCAACCATCAAGCTGAAATCCTCTCCCACGGGCACCACGCTGGTGGCCAAGGGCGACGATGTGATCGAACCCACCGTTTATCCGGATCCCAAGTTCCGTACCGCCGTCAGAGCCATCAACAGCGCTGACGATGAGAAACTGGGTGCCGCTCTTAACGAAATCCGCAAGACTGACCCGACCTTCCAGATGGAGCAGTCCAAGGAACTGAAACAGCTCATCATCTCCGGTCAGGGCGAGCAACACCTCAACATCGTGAAATGGATGATTGAGAAGCTCAACAAGATCGACATTGAATACTATGCACCGAAGATCCCGTATCGTGAGACTATCACGAAATCTGCCGAGGCCATGTATCGTCACAAAAAGCAATCCGGTGGTTCTGGTCAATTCGGTGAGGTTCACATGCTTATCGAGTCCTACTACGAGGGCATGCCCACCCAGACCAAATACCCGATCCGTGCCACGGAGACCTACGATCTGCCTTGGGGTGGTAAGCTGATCTTCAACAACTGTATTGTCGGTGGTGCCATCGATGCCCGCTTCATGCCCGCCATCCTGAAGGGTATCATGGAGAAGATGGAAGAGGGTCCGCTCACCGGTTCCTACGCCCGCGACATCGTGGTGAACATCTACGACGGTAAAATGCACCCGGTTGACTCCAACGAGTTGGCATTCAAGTTGGCTGGCCGTAACGCCTTCAAGGAAGCCTTCAAGAACGCCGGTCCGAAGATTCTGGAGCCCATCTATGACGTGGACATTTTCGTGCCCGCCGATCGTATGGGTGATGTGATGACCGACATGCAAGGTCGTCGCGGTATCATGATGGGTATGGACAGCGAAGGTGCTTTCCAGAACATCCACGCCAAGATTCCGTTGGCCGAGATGAACAAGTACTCCACCACGCTGAGTTCCATCACCTCCGGTCGTGCTTCCTACAGCATGAAGTTCGCCGAATATCAACAAGTTTCCGCCGATGTTCAAAGCGAGATCATCAAGAAATACGAAGAAGAGCACAAAGACGAGGAATAATCGTTCCTTTGTTCCCAATACAAAACGCCCGACGTTCTGTCGGGCGTTTTTTTATGGCGATGGGAAGAGACGATGAACGGGATTTATAGGGGCGTATCGCATACGCCCCCATGGGTCCCCGTTAACCATTAACCATTAACCGTTAACCTTTATTTTTTCACGATTTTTTGGTGGTATTCCCCTTCTTCTGTACCCCTATTTCTTCAAAAACTTTCTTGTAATATTTCTTTTTCCCTCCGTATATGTCAAAAAATACATCCCCGTAGGCAAATCAGATATTGTGATTTGGCATTTGATCCCTTCAGCTCTCTGTTGGATGCATTGCCTCCCCAACATATCCGTAATCACCACCAGTCCGCTCATTTCCTCTCCTGTGCTCATGTCAAGTACTACATATTGTGTTGCGGGGTTAGGATAAAGGTTCATAAATGACTGCGGGTAATTCTGCACTCCTTCTGGGAAGTCTTGGTATCCGAAACACGATTGATCGCATCCCAAACCTTCATGCGCCATATAAACTAGGGAGTCGTCTTTGTACACACATTGCATAAGACTCAACTGGGGTTCTAAATAGTAAAAAACAAAAGGTTCAATACCATGGTCCAAATTATACAAATTGTCAAAAATGCACAAATCATCTGGCAATCCATACGTCGGTCCTATGCCCTCAATAAAACGGATAGAGAGGTTGTAGTCGGCTAGAAGCCCGTGGTTCCCATTGCCAAAAAAGTAGTCGTCCTGATGGTCAAGCAAGGAAAGGAATATCGTTTTCCTCCCTTCGATATTGCGTACACTATCCACAATCATCTTTATTTGTATAGTGTCAATCTAAATCCAAATAATGGGATTATCCATCCAAAGCCACCCTGGATACCAGAAACTACACATGCCTTCAAGTAAAAATGTGTCCCCTTCAGACAGAGACATATCGCATATCAGATGGCCTCCGTCAATTAAATGACCCTGCAAAGTGTCTTCGTACAGGCGCCCCCTCCCTTTCCACACATCCGGATGCAGTTCCCCTTCATACTCCTGGCATAATTCGCTTCGGTATTGATCACAATATTGAGGTGAATATGGAAGAAGATGCTGATTGATTGTATTGTCTTTTCTGAAACAGGCGGAGCGGGTGATACAATATACACCCAATGCGTTCGGTGTTTCCAGAGGATAGTCCAAATAATCTTCCGGAGGTCGTGTGATGAGAGTGTATTGGTACTTCCACGTACTATCACCGAAAAAAGACATATACTGTGCACTGGCGGGAGAAGAAGCAAGCAGCAAGACCGTAAACGTCACCGCGGCGATGAAGCACCCTCGTTTTCTCCTTGTTAGTGTCATCATCTTTTTCATTGTTTTGTTATTTTAAGGGTTTGATAATTATCTCGCAGCGAAAATACATTAATTTTGGAATTATGAATGATGAATTATGAATGATGAATATTTTGGGGCGTTTCCGCTATTGATACAATTATTGCCTTTTTCATGCTAATTGGATTTGTCTATACAATTTAGAATAACAAATTCAGTCGGTAAAGTATCTATTGTCTTGGCTGAAATGCCACTTTTAAATCCTGGCATATCATGAAGAGGTGGCACATCTGTGAAAGAAACCAAAACACAAGTAGTGTCATAGACCCTATATTCTTTAGGAATATTCCTAACAACACCAACCTTTGTGTTGTTCCAAATGTCCATATATAAGTGTGCATATATTTTATATTCTTTATTATTGTATGGGCAGACGGTTTTGTACGGTTTTTTCAAATACACTAGTTTACCTGGATACATATTATCGCAATTTTGTGGTTTGCAAGAAGAAAGTGCTATTACAAGCACCGCCATTATCGGCATAATCTTAAATATACTTTTCATATCTTTTGGGGAACCTCTATTTTTACTATTTTCGCGCCATACTTCCTGACTCTGCGAGGTCCGTTAGACAGAATCTGAAAAAATGACGTTGCAAAGATAATATATTTATCCTTTTTCTCGCCTCCCGCGGGGGCGTGTCTCTCCATCTGTTCTTGTAATCAGTGAACAGTGATCAGTGAATGACGGTTTTCGTTTAAGGGTTTGTGGAGACGTTGTATGCGGCGTCTCCACAAACCCTTAAAATGTCATCTTTTCACAACCTTCCTATGATATTCCCGTCCCTCCGTGTCCGTCACGCGCAACACGTACACGCCGGCGGGGACGGAATTCAGGGACAGGGTGGCGGTTCCCCCCTGTAGAGACGCGCCATGGCGCGTCTCTACAATGCGCCCTTGCATGTCGTATAACACCGCATTCGCGATCTCCGCGCCGTTGGACAATTCCACGGACAGGAGGTTGTCGGTGGGGTTAGGGTGGACCCGCGTCTGCATGGCGGGCCGTTCCGGCACCCCCACGTTCGGGAAATCCGAGCCCTTCGCGCGAAAAACGTCATTCCAAGTTACAATTATGAAAGTTGTGTCCGCATCGCAACCAGACACTCCACACATGAAATTGAAACTATGATCAGCCGTCGCAGTCTTCCTGTGTCGTCCGTAATCCCTGGAGATAAGCACGAGACTGTTCCCTGACATGTCAAAATGATTCCAGGACGTGGCCATCTGGAAGCCGCTCCTGAGCGTGCTGTTTTGGAAGCTCCAGCCTTCCGGTGCGCTCGGGAAGCCCGAACCAACCATTTCGTATGTGGAAAAATCATCCTCGGTGAACATCTGGTCGTGGCCGAAGACCACCCCTTTCCCTTCTTCGTAGAAATATATCTGGTCCATGACTCTGGGACCCTTGCTGCTGTCCGCGGGACGTATCACGGTCCAGGAAACACCGCCGTCAGAGGATTTATAGACTATCGGGTCAGGAGCGGTGGTCACTTCCGGGTCGGAAATATAGCTGGCGCCGTGCAAGGCGTACACCAGTTGTCCATCCACAACGAAATAGTCGGACAAGTCCATCCCGTCCAGCATGTTGGCCCAAGAGTTGCCGCCGTCAACCGACTTGTACAGGGCGCCTTCGGATTGCTCCCGCGCAAACAGGATGTTTTGGCTGACAAACTGGACATCCGAGAACGCATGGGCGGAGTCGATGCACTGCCACGACACTCCGCCGTCCACGGTTTTATAAAGCAACGGCGCATCCAGCAGGTCTGATGTCATCAGGGCAGCGGCGCTTTTGCCGTTCTTGGCGCAAGTTGCGAACCCCGTCTGCTCGTCCCGAAACCACATCCCAAAGAATCTTGACGAGAAAGAGGAATCGAAGGCAAAGACCGTCCCCCAGGAATCCCCGTTGTCGTAGGACTTGTAAACCGCCTGGTCACCGGCCAGATAGACTATGCCGGGAACGGGATGTGCGGCGCAGAAATAGGTGTCGTTCGGCGTGTTGGGCAGCAGTTCCACCTGAGCCCATGTTCTGCCACCTGCAAACAGCAGCATGGTCAATATCCAAAAAAGTAAAATCTTTTTCATTGTTCTGTTTGTCTTTGGATTATTTGGCAAAAATACAATATTATTCGGAATTATGAATTTTGAATGATGAATGATGTATATTTTGGGGCGTTGCGTGGGCGTATGCGATACGCCCCTACGGCCCCCCGTTAACCATTAACCATTAACCGTTAACCATTATTTTTTCACGATTTTTTGGTGGTATTCCCGTCCCTTCGTGTCCGTCACGCGCAACACGTACACGCCCGCGGGGACGGAATCCAGGGACCGTTTTAAACCTCTTGGAAATCGGATTGTCTTTCGCTTCCAAAATAATGAACAAAAAACCATTCATAAAATTTTTCACCAAGTGCGCGGCAATTCATAAAAAGTGTATTTTTGCCGCTCAATCAACAACAATTAAAAAGTATTATGGCTTACAAAATTAGTGCAGATCTTTGTGCCGCTTGCGGAACTTGCATCGGCGAATGCCCTCAAGAGGCTATCTCTGAAGGCGCTGCTTACTCTATCAACCCTGATCTCTGCATCGAATGCGGTGCATGCGCAGACGTTTGTCCTTGCGAAGCTATCAGCTTAGAGTAGTAGAATTCATTTCTAACAACTAAAAAAGAGGCACGGTTTTCCGCGCCTCTTTTGTTATACTGTTCTTGCCGTAAAACCTTAAAGAAGGAATTGCGCTGCTAAAAAGACAATAGAGTAGGCGAATGTGGCAATGAGGATACCACGCCCTGACATGTCAAACTTCAGTTTCAACAAGTAGTAACGAAGGATAAAAATGTTGGGAATCAAAGCCAACAGAATGAATTTTGGGATTAAATTCTTGACCAAACCGGGATTGTTCACCAGCATTTGCGGATTAGAATGTAGGACAATGGCAAAAATGCCATAGATAATGCCGAATAACAACAGTGGTACGAGGATTCCGAGAATAATGCCCACTGCATATGAATCTCTTCTGAGTTTATCCATCATAATTCCAAAAATTTAAGTTTCTCAATATGTTCATGTGCCGTCATGTCGAATTGCACGGGCTGCACCGACACATAATGGTTATGCAATGCCCATTCGCACGTGTCTTCGGATAGTTCGTGACGATCTAAATGGCCAGTCAGCCAATAGTATTTGTGGCCATAGGGATCAGTGCGCTCCACTAAGTCTTCATGCCAAACGCCGAGGCATTGGCGGGTGATTTTTATGCCTTTTATGGACTCAACAGGCTCTTTGGGCACATTGACATTCAGGCATGTGTAAGGAGGCAGTCCGTTTGCCAACACTTTTTCTACGATGGGCTTTCCAAAATGCACGGCGGCGGTGAAGTCGGCGTTGGATGAATAGTCCTGCAAGGAGAGTCCGATAGATGGAATATTGTCAAAGGTAGCTTCTATAGCAGCCGCCATGGTGCCAGAATAAATCACGCTGATGGATGAGTTTGACCCATGGTTGATACCGGAAAGCACCAGATCGATTTTCCGGTCGCGAAGCACCACTTTTTCACCCAATTTCACGCAATCCACAGGAGTGCCATTGGTTTTATAGTAGGAGATGCCATCTTCATTCTTATAGTTGATCAGACGAAGCGGCTCGCTCATCGTGATGGCATGTCCCATGCCGGAGCGTGTCCGGTCGGGTACCACCACTACGACTTCGCCTAATGGTTTGGCGATGGTGAGCATCGCTTCCAAGCCTTTGGCTTCGTAGCCGTCGTCGTTAACAACCAATATCAAAGGCTTTTCGTTATTCGATTTACAATTCATAATGCAGGAGAGTGTGTTGCTTCTACTTCTTGATTATTTTGGTTGTTTTGGACTGATGTTGGTTGTTTTCCACTTTTAATAAGTAAATGCCAGACACTAAGTGTTTTACATCAATTTCAGCAGGATTGTCAAGACGGCCGCCTTGGAGAAGCTGACCACTCAAATTGAACAGCTGATAAGTATATTCCTGACTGTCATCACTCAGTTGTACATGTACGTAATCAGAGGTCGGGTTAGGCCAAATGGTGAGGACAGGCGTATTTTGAGTGAGATCCTCAACACTCAATTCGGAATTTATCCTGCCGCTGGGAAATGAGATATAATCCAGAAATGCACAGTCGCGGTCGCTGGAGCCCCAATAATTTTTGGAAAAAGTCCAAGAGTAGGTATGGTTGCCCATTGTTACAGGAAATGAAGCTCGGTTCCAGCCGGTAACCCCCTCCCATTCTCTCTTGGTACTCCCATCAATCTTAAAGATCAGTTTGTCACCTTCTGCGCTGGATACTTTGTAATAAAACGAAATGGAATCAGAGATGGAGGCGTAAGCAAGTATTTTCAATATGGTGGAAGAACCATTGCCAATGGATCCAGATTTCACGCAATAGGCCCCCTCGTATGGATTCTGTGTGGAAATTGTCCATGGATTGGAAGAGTTGTTGATCCATTCCATGTTGATGAAATCCCCAGTTTCCCAATCTTCAGCTAAAGTACCGATTTTTATGGAGAGGTAGTTGGTGTCACTATAATGATCAACAGAGTAGATTCCTTTGAGGTAGGTGAGGGTTGGTTCCAAAATGGTGTCATGAACAGTGGCTTCGAGAGAAATTGTCACCTGTTCTTTGGGTTCAATGGTTGGAACAAGAATATGATGTGTGTGAAGGGAGAGCTCATCTGCGGGGTTGGTAATCTGCAACAATCCGAGATTAGTTCGGATATTGCCTAAATTGGTCAAGGTGATTTTACATGTAAAGGTCTCCCCATAATCCACTTTGTGATTGCCGTTTCCGGATTCGGAGTCATCAATATTCAGAGAAACAATCTTTAATATCGGTGCATATAATTTGAAAGATTTGGATTTCCGAGTCTCGTAACCGTCAAATGTCACGATGAAATTAAATGTGACTATGTGATTGACAGGAGCATTTTCAGATACAGAAAAAGAAAAAGAATCGTCATATGCAGTGTCATGAGCATTAAGCGTGTTAACTACTATTTCATTGCCCTGCAAAGTGATATACTCATCATTGGTGGTGATAGTTATATGGATGTTATCAGCAGTGATATTTCCAATATTTACAATCGATGGAATAAGGGAGAGGGTTTCTCCGGATTCAGCCAGTCCGTCAGGATGATATTGCCGGCCAGGAATGTTTTTTTCCTGTAAAGTAATATTATTCACTACCACATAAGGAATGTCGTTTTGGAAAAAGGTTATTATCCCCTCGAAAGGTACAGAATTGGGAGCTGTTGCCGTCACGAACAATGTGTCGGTAAATGAGAATGTCTCATTGAAAGGGAGGGTTAATTCTCCGTCTTGGATTCGTCCGGTGGCCACGATTTCATTGTTTTTGGTAATGCAAACAATGGTATTTTCATTGATAGCGGAGAAAGTCACGTCCATCGTGCCTTCAGGAAGGTGCTCATTATATTCAAGATCTAAAGCGAATGGTTCGGCCGTACGTATCATCAATGTGGGATCGCCAAAAATAATCCAAGTGCGAAACATAGCGATACCGTCAGAGGAGTAGACGTCTATCATTTTGATCATACCGTTGAAAAATGCACCGCCGAAGGTGAATTTCTGATCCCAACCCGGAGTGCCAATAATGTAATCAATGGTGGCATCCTGAGCACACATGGGCGGGTTCCATGATTGATTGACGGTAGAACCCGTAAAACAGACCGCGCCGGAAGGTTTTCCATCGTTTGTTGCGCGTAGCCAAGCCTCTGCAAAGCACGTCCCCGAATGGTACTCGCCGTTTATACAGGCTACAGATAAGATAAACGGTAACATATCATTATTCGTCAATGTGTTGACATTGCTGACCTTAAAGCCTGAAGTAACCCAACTGTTTTTTGAGCCGTGTCCACAATAAGTGATGATACTTACGCCGCTATTGACACATGAGGATACCATGGCAGCCGACGGGTTTCCTGCTGCATCCAGACCTCCCTGGCTACCTTCAAATAATTCATAACCAGAAGTGTAGGTGTAATCTAATAATTTGTTGTCAATATTGCGGATATGTTGATAGTCGTACTCATCGTTATCGCCAGGACCTTGGTTAGAAGCGATACCCAAAAAAGATGTGTAATGGGGTTTTTCTAAGGGCTCCCGTTCATATTCGATGAAACGTTGCACTTGGGTTTCCACTTGTTCTACATTTTCAGCGGAAATTTTGCCTAAGATGATATCGGGATAGGAGTCGTCACCTACAAGTTCAGTGAAATAATTGTCGGATTTTTCACCGCTGATGGTCGGAGTTGGAAATTGCGCAGCATCCCCTACAATTACCACAAAAGCCAAATTGTGTTCGTTGTAATAGTCAAGAATGAAGGTTTTAATGCTGTTGGCATTGTTGCCAGCTATACTCAGAGGCACTATTTCAGTGTGATAACCGCATTTGATTTTCCAATTGGCGTAAGGTTGCATGGCTTCCATGAATTCATCAGGAGCGATGATGAGAATATCGCCTTCTTCGGTTACAGGATTGCTCCGCAAAGAGTTGTAGTTCAAGAACTGGTTTGCATAGATGTTATTAAATATGCGGTTGTTCTTTGTGGCGGTTGCGACAGCCCTGTCCCCGTTGAACGTCACTTTAACCGTGATGGACGAATAGGCTTTCAATATCTGTTGTACAGGATTATAGTCAAATGGGTAAACTTTAATAGTGGCACCGTGATAATCACGAAGTTGATAGGTTTTTTCGGCTTGAGCAGGACTTCCTAACAAATATTGGTCAACGGAGTAGGATTCGTTTTTCTGATAGGGAACGTCAGCTGGATCTATATTGCGGAAAAGATTACCTTTGGAGGGCGCAAGCTCGAATCCGTAGATTTCCGTAAACCGAGCATCTATCACTTCCGCTACAGGTTGGCTACCTTCTGGAACAATCAAAGAGAAAGCGGTTTGCAGGAGTTCAGGATTGCCTGCTGTCAATATGGGATAGGCGTTGGGCATATGCAATGTCTGCATATCTTTTCCGTCAACGATCACTGTTTTGGTGTGATAGTTGTCGAAGTCCACACGCACCACCGCCTCGTTGGAATTAGATTTCAGCAGCGTGTAGTGTATGTTTTGTGCCTGCGTAACGGCCACAAAGCTCATTACGACCCCCCATAAAAACATTGCCTTTTTGAAAAAGTTCATCATCCTGATTTTTGAATCCCACACTTCACGATTTCGTCGCTTGTGTGGGGTTAATATAAGAATTAATCTCGGGACCGCTTAAAAAATAATAAGTGATTATTTCAGATTTTCGACTGCGGCTTTAATACGTTTGCAAGCTTCGATTAAACGATCTTCGGAAGTAGCGTAGGAGAGGCGGATGCAATCGTCATCGCCGAAAGCTGCGCCTTGTACCGTGGAGACACTGGCATCCAAAAGAATGTAGAAAGCAAGGTCTGTAGAGTTTTCGATAACGGTTTTCTTGTATTCGGCGGCAAATTTGGAATTGGCGGGAACCTGTTTGCCATAAAGGCTGCTCACTTTCGGGAAGAAATAGAACGCACCTTGCGGCAGGGTCACTTCAAAACCAGGGATTTCTTTCAATAAACCGTACACTAAATCGCGGCGTTTCAAGAAGATATTGCGCATACCGATGATGTCTTCCGATGTTTTAGGATCCATTTCCATGGCTCTCAGTGCAGCGCGTTGAGAAATGGAACCCGTGGCGGATGTGATTTGTCCTTGCAGTTTATTGCAAGCCTTGGCCACTTCCACGGGAGCACCAATGAAACCGATACGCCAACCGGTCATGGCAAAACCTTTCGCCACACCGTTGACGGTAACGACTTGATCTTTAATGAAATCGAATTGAGCAATACTTTCGTGACCACCGACGAAGTTGATATGTTCGTAAATTTCGTCAGACAAAATCATCATTTGCGGATGTTTAGCAACGACTTCCGCAATGGCACGGAGTTCTTCCTTAGAGTAAATCATACCCGTAGGATTTGAAGGACTGCTGAACATTAACAGTTTGGTTTTCGGAGTGATAGCAGCCTCTAATTGCGCAGGCGTAATCTTGAAATCGTTCTCGATTTTACAGGGCACATAAACGGGCGTGCCTTCCGCCATTTGTGCAATAGCACGGTAAGAAACCCAGTAAGGAGTGGGGATAATCACTTCGTCACCAGGATTTACCAAAGCCATAACAGCTTGATAAATAGATTGTTTACCACCAGTGGAAACCACAATTTGTTGAGTGGAATAGTCGAGATTATTATCTCTTTTAAATTTATTACTGATGGCTTTTAACAGGTCAGCATATCCTGGAACTGGCGGGTAGTGGGTGAAATTATCATCGATAGCCTGTTTGGCGTATTCTTTTACGGTTTCAGGCGTGTTAAAATCAGGTTCCCCGATGCTTAAGCTGATCACATCTTGTCCTTTGTCTTTTAATTCACGTGCCAATGCGGTCATGGCCAATGTTTCTGAAGCTGGCATATCCAGCACTCTTTTTGAAATTCTTTCCATATTATAAGAAGATTTATATA
>Ga0310696_10009223_pt1 | contig 11436 bp, 8 predicted proteins | sample AusTroGonzalo_MG_4_FD_203885 | JGI IMG/M metagenome (GOLD analysis project Ga0310696, IMG submission 203885) | Bovine rumen microbial communities from tropical cattle in Woodstock, Queensland, Australia - Gonzalo_02 (v2) (version 2) | ecosystem: Host-associated > Mammals > Digestive system >...
CCCAGCCTGCGGACGGCCTCGTAAGGTGTGGAGTAGAGGGCCTTCTCGGCCTCCTTCTCAGTCATGCCCGCTCCGAAGGCGACGACCCTCGCGGCGGCATCGTCCATGAGGTTCTCGGGCGCATGCGTGTCCGAATCGATGATCATCAGGGCGCCTGCCCCGCGGGCCATGTTGACCACATGCCCGTTGGTGATGTTGTGGCCCGCCCTTCCGGTGACCTCCAGGATCACGCCGTTGTCCGCAGCGATCTGGGCCTCCTCCTGGGTGATGAATCCGGGGTGTGCCAGCACATCGATCTCGGGGTTCTCCGCTGAGGCGCGGTTGGTGCCGGGGGCGACGGGCTCGGTGACTGTCTCCCCATGGACGACTATCCATTGGGCCCCGGCCTTCCTCGCCTGATCCGCGACCTTGGCGATCTTGGACGGGGGGACGTGCGTGATCTCCACCCCGGGGATGACCTTGATGTAGTCCTCGCAGAGCTCCACGGCCTTCGCCACGTTGGATGCGACGAACTCGACGTTGGTCATGTCCACGTGATCGGTTATAGCGATCATGTCGTGGCCCAGGACCATCGCCCTGCGGACGAGCTCCGCGGGTATGAGCTCCCCGTCGCTGAAGACGGTGTGGGTGTGCATGTCCGCTCTCATTCCGCTCTCTCCGACAGCTTCTCGAAGACCTTCTCCATCGGGAGGCCGGTCTTCTCTATGACGACCATGGTGTGGTATATCAGGTCGGCGAGCTCCCAGGCCATCTCGTCCTGGTCATCGTCCTTGACGGCGAGGGCGAACTCCCCCGCCTCCTCGATGACCTTCTTGCACATCCTGGTCTCGTCGTTGAACAGCTTGCAGGTGTAGCTCTCGTCGGACGGGTTCTCATGCCTGTCCTTTATGACCCTCCTGAGCGCGGGGAGGATGGCCATCGTCTGGTCTATGTCCCCGTAGAGGATCTCGTTGAAGCAGGACGGCGTCCCGGTGTGGCAAGCCACCCCGGTCTGCTCCACGCGCACGAGCAGAGTATCGGCATCGCAGTCCGTCTGGATCGATTTGATCCTCTGGACGTGCCCAGACTCCTCGCCCTTCTTCCACATCTTCTGCCTTGACCTGGACCAGAAGTGCGTGTATCCTGTGGATTTCATGAGGTCCACGGCCTCCTGGTTGGCCCAGGCCACCATCAGGACCTCGTTGGTGAGCCAATCCTGGACCACCACGGTTATCAACCCTTTGTCATCGAATTTGAGTTCGGTCATCTCACGTTAACCCCCATGTCCCTCAGGTACTCCTTGACCTGGCCCACGGTGTACTCGTTGTAATGGAATATCGAAGCGGCCAATGCCGCGGATGCGCCCGTCTGGGCGAAGACCTCGTAGATGTGCTCCTTGCTTCCGCATCCCCCGGACGCTATCACGGGAATGCTGACCACATCGGCCACGGCGGCCGTCAGAGGTATGTCATATCCGGTCTTGACGCCGTCGGCGTCCATGGATGTGAGCAGGATCTCACCGGCACCCAGGTCCTGCACCTTCTGGGCCCACTCCACGGCATCGATGCCGGTAGGCTTGGTGCCCCCGTGGGTGAAGACCTCCCAATGGTCCCCCACCCTCTTGCCGTCTATGGCGACGACCACGCATTGGCTCCCGAAGTCCTGGGCGCACTCGGAGATTATGTCCGGATCCTTGACGGCGGCCGAGTTCACGGACACCTTGTCCGCACCGGCGTTGAGGGCATCCCTCATATCAGAGGCGTTCTTGATCCCTCCTCCCACCGTCAGAGGGACGAACAGGCTGCTGGCGGTCTCGGAGACTATGTTCAGCATGGTCTGCCTGGACTCCAGCGAGGCGGATATGTCCAGGAAGGTGATCTCGTCGGCACCCTGCCTCTCGTACTCCGCCGCCATCTCCGGCGGGTATCCGACGTCGCGGAGCCCTTTGAAATTGATTCCCTTGACTACCTTCCCGTCCTTCACGTCCAGACAGGGGATTATCCTCTTGGTCAGCATCCTCGCACCCTCACTTCGGGACGGTCCTTGGTGCTCAGCTCCCTGTCCCTGACTACGATGGCGTCCTTCAGGGCCCTGCCGAGGGCCTTGAATGAGGCCTCCACGATGTGGTGCTCGTCGAATCCGCGTATCACCAGTATGTGGAGGGTGATCCCTGCGGTCATGGCGAAGCTCCTCATGAAGTGCACGTAAAGGGGATCGGGGCAGTCGATGTCCGCATAGGGGCGGTCGACCAGGTCCAGGGACACCTCCACCATGGCATCGTCCATGACGACGGTCGAGGTGGCCATCCTCTCTATGGGGCGTCCGTCCAATGCTTCGGCCATGGCCTTCCCCAGGGTAATGGCGACGTCCTCGATGAGGTGGTGGTCGTTGTCCCCGGATGCCTTCATGGCGATATCGAACGAGGCGTATCTGGCAAGGGTCTCCACCATATGCTTCAGGAACTGAATGTCGCATTCCACATCGAACTTCCCGGACCCGTCCAGCACCAGATCCACTGATATGCTGGTCTCCCGGGTACTCCTCTCAACCTTGGCGGCCCTTGCGGTCATGCACCCTGTACGCGCGTACGCTCGTATTATCGTTTCTATCAGAAAGCGGACGAAAAGGGCCGGAGCCCGTGCGCATCCGGGCCGTGCCCATGATTGTGCGAGGGGATGGGGGCGCCTGCGACCCCCGGGCATCCCCTCATTCCAGCTTTGTGCGGTACTTCAGCGAGAGGGCCCCCGCGATGATGAAGAACACGATCATCCCGACGACTATGTATGTCATAGTATGATCGGGTCCAGGCTCGGGCTCGTCCAGGAGCTCGACGCTGTACTGCGACCAGCTCTCGGCCACGTCCGATGTCGCATAGTACTGCAGGGAATCCAGATCCACACCGGCGAAGGCGTCCGCCATGCCCGGCGGCATGTTGCAGTAGGCTTCGAGCTCGGCAAGGTCCATGCAGTTGGCGAAGGAGTTCCTTCCGAGGTCCCTGAGGGGCTCCCCGAACACCACGCATTCCAGGCTGGACGGCCTCCCGGCGCATTGGAAGGCGCTGGTGCCGACCGTCTCGGTGTTCATCAGGTCGATGTACAGGAGGTTGCTGCAGTTGTAGAACGCGCTGGGGCCTATCGTCCTGACCGTCTCGGGTATGGTTATGTTCGTGAGGGACGAGCACTGCGCGAAGCAGGATCCGGGGATCACCGTGATGATGCAGTCCAGGGAAACGTTAGTGAGTCCGGAGCATCCGTAGAACGCGCTCGAGCCGATGACCTCCACCGAAGCGGGGACGGATATCCTCGAGAACGACTTGGACGAGCAGGCCAGGAAGGCATCGTTGCCTATGTACAGCAGGGAATCCGGGAGGATGACCGGCGTGAGCGAGATGCAGTTCCTGAACGCGCCGTCGCCGATGTGCACCACTGAACCCGGGAGGTATACCGTCTTGACAGAAGAACCGCGGAAGGCGAATGAGAGGATCTCCGATATCGTGTCGGGCATCTCTACGGTGTCCAGGGAGTACGAGGAGTACTCCAGGCGGTATATCTCGCTGAAGGACGGGTTGTCGGACCGCATGAATGCGGCGTCGCCCACATACGACAGCAGATACTCGTGGCCGTCGGCCATCACAGATCTGGGCAGCACGATGTAGCTGCCGGAGATGTATCTATCCACGTACGCCTTGTCCTGGATTATGATGTATCTGAATGAGAACGGGTCCTTCCCCACGGAGCCGTTGTACAGGTAGCGGTCGTGGACCTCGGCGCCGTCCTCCCATCCTCCCCTGTCGGACATGCGGTGGATCGTGACGTAGGACGGGGCCTCCCCTATGAACTCGGGGCAGTCCCCGAGGAAATAGACATCCCTGGCCGTGCATGACCAGTCCAGCCAGTAGAAGGTCCTCACAGTGACCGGGATCACTATGGCATCCGCATCCACTATGTCCGCGAATGCATTGGACGATATCATGGTCAGAGGGCGGTTGTCGAACGAGGAGGGGACGAACAGCACGTTGCCCTTCATGTCCCCCTTCAGCGATATCAGCTTGGACTGCGGACCGTCCTCCGCCTGATAATCGTTACCGGAGCCGGACACCTCGTACTCCGCGGTGCCGTAGGGGAGCACCACCTTCTCCGTCTCCGACTTCCCTCCCTGGCCGTCGTCCCCCAGCACGAAGTACTGGATGAGGTCGCTGCTGAACGATATCCTGCCTCCGGAGTAAGAGGACTCCATCTCGGTCAGCACCCCCTTCGACGATACGGACCATGCCTTGGGCGATGCACCGTCCTCCACATCCAGGGGGAAGGACAGCTGGGCGCTGCCCTTGAGCTCAGTGACGGAGCGGTTGTTGACCTTGATCGAGAAGTTCAGATACGAGGAGTAGGAGATCTTCTTCAGGGCGGAAGTTATCTTCACGCTGGACGGGCCGTTGCCTATGGACATGGAGACATCATGGCCGTCGGAAAGGGCGCAGAGGACCGATGCTGTGATGGTCATGGAGCCGCGGGGCAACGATATGCACAATATGGCATCATCCCCCAGCCTCTCCCTCAGAAGCTCCAGGGAGGCGTGGTCCAGGACAGCTACGGTCCCGCTCGGGAACTGGGAGATGTCGCATATCTGGTAGGGCTGCGTCTGCAGACTGCCGATGGTGGATGAATCGTGGGAGACGACTATGGAACCGCCTATGACCCTCCCCTGCTCGTCCCTCTCGCTCTGGTAGTGGCCGGGCACCTCCTTTACGTACACGTTGATATCGCCGATCACAGTGAATCCCACGGACAGCTCCCTGGTAAGAGCGGCGTCGCGGTACATCTTGATCAGGGCGCCCTCCTTCATGTCCAGCATGACGGAGGTGTCCAGCTGCGAGTTGTAATCGGCCTCGATCGTGCTTATGACGGAGCCGTTCTCGATGAAGGATACGGTGTACGTGGCGAGGGTCGGCTGATAGAACGCGTAGACGAACTTCGTATCGGTGATGTCGTCGAAGGATGCGGGGCTGTTCCCGTTGGGGGTGATGCTCCAGCATGCGAACTCGTAGGTGTATCCGATGGTGGGCTCCCTGACAGGCGATTCGGGGAAATCGGTAAGGGAATCCCCGTAGGTCACCTGGGCAGTGTAGAGCAGGGTGCGGTCGTAGTCGAAGAAGCGGACCTCGCACTTGCGCTCCGTGACCTTGAATATGGGGTAGACATCCATATCGGAGGTCACCTTGGAGAGGTCGGCGCTCCACCTCTCGAACTCGTAGGAGTACCTCCCGCTGTCGGATTTGGTGGGGATCACATCGTACTTCGCCGCCTCGCCGGAGTTCACGAGCTCCGTATGCATCAGGGTGACCCGGTCATCCGCGAAGTACCTGACCATGTACTGTATGGTCTCGTACTCGAAGGACGCGGTGAACACAGTGTCCTCGTTGATCTGCATGGTCACGTCGCCCCATCCAAGGAATACCGCTCCGGGCGGTGTAGGGGGGACGGGGATCTTCGAGATGTCCACGTATCCCCCGTGCGGGACCTGCTGGGTCGCCAGGACGGCCCCGTCCGGCATCTCGAAGGTGACCGTGTGCTCGGTCTCGTCGGCGTAGACGGCCCCGGCCGCCATCGCCGTCAGGACGACGGCCAACACTATCAGCAGGGGCATCCGGCGCATCTCACTCACTGTCCTTGATGTATCTCTTGGGGAGGACGTAGATCTCCCCCTCCCTGTCGAAACCGACACAGGATTCCACCTCGTAGACCTCCTTGATGAGGTCCTCGGTGATGATCTCCTTGGGGTCGCCTATGGCGACTATGTTCCCCTTCTTCATTATGATGGTGATATCGCAGTATCTGGCCATCAGGGAGATGTCGTGCTCCGCGACCATGACCGTCATGTCGGACCGGGCCATGTTGCGCAGATACTCCATGACCTCGAGCTTGTACTTCATGTCCAGATGGGATGTGGGCTCATCGACCAGCATGACCTTTGGGTTCTGGACGTACGCCTTGGCGATCAGCACGCGCTGCTTCTCTCCAGAGGAGAGCAGCGATATCTGCTTCCGCCTGTAGTGGTCCAGTCCGAAGGTCTGCAGGGCCTCGCGGACGACCTTCTCATCGTCCTCGGACTCCCACCACACCTTGTTGACGAAGGGATACCTCCCGAGCATGACCATGTCCATGACCGACATCCCGTACATCTGCGTCATCTCGGCCGGGACGTTGGCCACTATCTTGGCAATGTCCACCGGCCTCATGCCGGCGGTGCTCTCGCCGTCGATCCTGATGTCCCCGGTCCACTTGGTGTGGAGCTTGGAGATGCATTTCATCATGGTGGACTTCCCGCACCCGTTGGGGCCGATGAGTCCTATGAGCTTGCCCTTGGGCATGGAGAACGAGACCCCGTGAAGGGCCTCGAAGTCATCGAACTTGATGCGCAGATCGTCTATGCCGAGCATCTCATCCGTCATACTCGCGACCCCTCCTTACAAGCATATACGCGAACACAGGGGTACCGATCAGCGCGGTGACCGCACCTACCGGGAGCTCCAGCGGGGAGATGACCACCCTCGCTATGATGTCGGAGAACAGCATCAGACATGCGCCCAGAACGATGGATGCGGGCATTATGAGACGGTGGTCTCCGCCCAGCATCATGCGGCAGGCGTGCGGGACGATGAGTCCGACGAATCCGATGACCCCAACGAATGCCACGCACACGGATGTGAGCACCGAGGCGATGACCATCATCACGGCCTTGAACTTGCGCACGTTCATCCCCAGCTGCTTGGCCTGGTCCTCTCCGGACATGAACAGGTTGAACTCGCGCGCCCATAGCAGCGATATCAACGATATCCCCAAGGCGGGGACCAGCACCAGGAACGCGTTCTCCCAGGAGATGTTCCCGAAGCTGCCGTACAGCCACCACATCACATTGGTTATGTTGTCCTTGTTCAGGGACAGGAACACCGTCTGCAGCGAGGAGAACGCGAATCCGACTATGACTCCCGACAGGATGTAGTTGGTCGCCGATCCGCCGGCCGTCTCAGCCACGAACAGGGTGATGGCGAATGCCACCAGACCTCCTATTATGGCCCCCACGGGGATGATGTATGCGCTGTATCCCGCGAGGAAGGGCACGGACACCAGGACCGTGGCGGCCGCCACGGCGACGCATCCCGCACCGGACGACACACCGGTGATGTAAGGGTCCACGAGCGGGTTCCTTATCAGAGCCTGGAACATGCATCCCGCTATCGCCAGTCCGGCACCCACGCCTATCGCGGCCACGACCCTTGGGAGCCTGGAGGAGAACACGTAGAGCTCCTCCGTGTCCAGGTCCTCCCCTCCCTTCTGGATCGCGGATATCAGGGCGGACAAGGCCTCGCTGATCGGAATTATCCCACCGGAGGATATGGATATGGAGATCAGGAACATTATGACCATGAACGCGAGGCCCGCGACCAGGATGATCCCGAAACGGCGCCTCTTTATCCCTATCTCGCTCCTGCCGTCATCGACGGTCACCATGCTGTCGTTCATGGCCCTGAAGCCTTTCTTCAGGGTCTTTCCGAATCTTCTCATCGGGCTGTCGTCATCCAATCTCAGACCCTCCTGTATAAAACTAAAGCGGCGACGGCCAATGATGCCGTGACCGCGATCAATAACAGCCATGACCAATGGGCCAGGCCCTCCGAATCGTAATCTATGCTGTCGCTGGAGTGACGGTCCACTCCCGGCGTCTCCGATATCACGTAGATGGCGCCGTAATCGTTCCCCACGATGACCTTGCCGTCCACCACGGTGGGCGTGCACATGCTGTATGCGGCACCCGCGTAGGGAATGACCTTCGCCTTCCAGACGACGTCCCCGGTGTCGGAATCGATGCACCAGACCCATCCTCCGAGCGACCCCTCTGAACCCGGGGAATAGTCCATCCCGTAGATCCTCCCGTCGCAGTATGTTATCCCTCCGCCGCAGGCGGCCTCGGTATCCTGGACCCAGCACCTGCTGCAGTCGTCCACCCACAGCGAGTAGTAGCCGCTAACGAGATCCACGTATGTGTCGGTGTCATGGTCCCTGATGGTGGGCGATCCGCTATGAGTGTAGGAGATGTACACGTATGCCCTGTCCCCGAACACCGCAGGCTTGCTGCCGAGATAGTCGTTCTCCCAGATCACTGAACCGTCCTTCACGTGAAGGAGCATCATACCTCCGCTGGATGCGGTCATGCCGCCGTCGGAGAAGCACACCAATGCCCTCTCCCCCTCGCAGATCGTGATCGAGGTCACCGCACCGGCCCTGTTGCCCTTGGAATCTGTGATCTCCTCGGACCACAGGGGCTCGCCTGTGGAGGCGTCCACGCACAGCAGGTGCCCGTTGCAGTTGCCGTGAAGGACCACCCTCCTTCCATCGGCATAGGCGATGCACGGGGGATAGAAGTAGAAGCATCCCCTGACCTCGTCGTCGGGTATGCTCTCCCACAGCATCCTGAAACCGTCCTCCCTGTCCACGGAATAGCACCTCATCACACCGTCCGAGGTACCGAAGTACAGGGCGCCGCTGTCGTAGACGGCGTTGGTCGGCCCTGCCACCACATGGGTCCTGTCGTAGACCACGGAGGGGTCGTTGCGGTATGTCGCATATTCGGTCGTCTTCGACCTGCTGCATACATCGGGGGATACCCCCTCGGGGACAAGCTCGGCGATCGGTTCCCCGGTGAGCCTGTCCAGGCAGTATACATGCCAATTGCCCGAGAAGAGGACTATCATGTCCCCGACAATCACAGGAGTTACTATCTCGATGTTGCCCGAGTCGGAGTAGCTGAACGACCATGCGACCTCCTTGTTGACGGGATCGAGGCAGAGCAGCCATGCCATGCTGTCCATCCCCACGCTGCCGTAGAGTCCGGACACGGTATGGTACAGGAGGCCGTCCGCGTACAGTATGGAGCAGTCGACCGCGCCTGCGTAGAGGTTGTACCATTCCAGCGGCTTGGCCACTGTGTCCGGCCCGTAGGAATCGCTGATGCCGCTGGACGAGGAATCGCCGCGGTAGGATGTCCACACCGTGGGGTAATCGGGATTCGATGCGGGGAAGATGGAATCGTTCGGATAATAGGCGATAGCGAATGTTCCGCCGTCGTAGGGCATCTCCATATCCATGGGGAGCGCGGCCCACACGACCTCATCCCAGATGTACAGTCTCCAGGAACAGAGCTGCGATCCCGTGGAGGCGTTAGAAATCCCATCCAGGGATCCGATCGCGAGATCGTCGCCCACCCTTTCATAGACCACATCCGCTGCGGGGACGGATGCTTCGAGCACGTCCTTGTAGGTCGCCCCTTCCGAGACGGGATACCATGCTATGTCCCCGTTGCCGTGGTCTATCAGTATCCGTTCCTGGTCCTCGGCGGATACGCCGGGAAGCACCAGGACCATGGAGAGGGCCGCCGCGACGGCGACCAGGAGGATCAGTCCTTTTGCCATTGCAGCAACCCCTTTGCCTTCACGTATGTGAGATAGCCGTTATCGCCATCGTTGTAGCTGTTGTTATAGTACTTCACGCCGATCGTATCGGTGGGATCCGCTGCGGCGAACGCGTTCGGATCCAGGATCTTGGCCATGAGCTCGAGCGCCTCCGGGAGCCTTGCCCCCGGCCTCGACAGCAGGCTCCCGGCATCGCCGGAGAACACGTACACGTCCCCGTTGATGAAGGCGGGCGTGCGTTTCCAGACGTCGTTGAGCCCGTTGAGGAGGGAGCGGTACTGCCTCTGCGTCTTGATCTCCTCTTGATCGTATATTATTATAATTATGTCGGGCTGCCTGTCGTACACCGCCTCCTTGTCGACCATGAACCACGAGTCGGAATCCGCGAAGATGTTCACGGCCCCGAGGGACTCTATCATGCTGGTGACGTAGGTGTTGGCGCCCGCGGTGTAAGGGGATTCGCTCACTCCGAGGGAGACGAATACCGTCCGGCCTGTGAGGTCCGGCACGCGGCAGATGTTGTTTATGGCCTCCTTGGCGTCCTTGATGTAGGAGTTCCCGTTGGCGGGGAATCCTATGGCGGATGCGCATATCCACAGATTCTTCAGGAAGCTGTCGGTATCGATCGCCTCGTAGAGGACAACGCAGTTGACCCCGGCCTTGCGGAGCTTGTCGGCCATGGTGACGTGCTCGCCCGTGCCGCCGTCCAGGAACACTATGTCGGGACGTTCGGCGAGGATGAGCTCGAAATTGGGGTCGGTGTATCCTCCGACCTCGCTGATCCTGCCCTCGTCCCTGGCCCTCATCAGCTTGTTGGGGTAGTCGCTGTACCTGTCGGTGCCCACGATGTACTCGAACCCACCTATGGCGCACACGGTCTCCGTCACCGAAGGCGCCAGGGTGGCGACCTTTATCGTCTCGCCGAACCTGTTCAGGCCTTCGTTGGCGTAGCTGTAGTATGTGAACCCGGTGGCATCGACCGCGGGCATCATCTCGCTGCCGGTACCCGTCCTGGCCCAGGACACTATGCTCCTGTCGGATATATTGAAGGAGGATGGATCGTCAACTGCGACCCATCCGGCATCGCGGCCGGAACCCTCCAGGACATACATCCCCCAGCTGACGTTGAGCAGACGGGGGACGTTATCGATGGAGTATACCTGGCCGTCATCGTCGTACACGATAGCATAGCCCTTCTCGGAGCATGCCTCCTCCAACGCCTCGATCCCTGTCATGCCCTCGTCGAACTGGAAGGGCACCCACTCCACATTGTAGTACGCGAAGTCGATCATCACGCCCTGCCTGTCATCCTTGGCGTCGATGGTGAAGCCTATGAACGGCATGGAGACGACCACCATCGCGGCGATGACGGCCGCTGTCAGGAGCTTGACGTTGGAGGCTCTCATTCCGTGGACCTTCCCTTCTTCATCATGATGACTGCCGCGGCGATGACGGCCACGACGGCTATCGCGCCGATCGCTATGTACAATGCCATGTCCGAGCCGGAGGATCCGCCTGCTTCCTCTGCCTCGACTCCGACTATCCATCTCGAGAGGTGGTCTGTGCCGAAGTCGGCCGTCTCCGCGGCGGCATCGTAGGAGGCGTCCACCTTCACCAGCCTGTTCCCGTCCACGTACCATACGCGGACGTCCTTCCCGTCGGAACCCGCCGGGAGGGGATACGGGACGTGCACCGAGACCGTGCCCCTGAGGCCATGGACCTCTGCGCCGGACGATCCCATGGTTATGTCGACCGAGCGGCCGTGGGAGACCCCCGGGTATCCCGATGCCGTGCCGGATACGAAGGTCAGGGTGACGCCCCCGCCTTCCATTCCGGACAGGATGTCCGATCCCATCTCCACTGTGCACAGCCCGGTGGAGCACCTCAGCGTGTAATCGCCCAGATCGGACAGCCCCTCCAGGTCCTCCGATGTTATGTCCAGGGTCGCGGTACCGGACCCCCTAGTGTCGGCCTTGACCGATATCACCGCG
>Ga0310696_10009224_pt1 | contig 11436 bp, 26 predicted proteins | sample AusTroGonzalo_MG_4_FD_203885 | JGI IMG/M metagenome (GOLD analysis project Ga0310696, IMG submission 203885) | Bovine rumen microbial communities from tropical cattle in Woodstock, Queensland, Australia - Gonzalo_02 (v2) (version 2) | ecosystem: Host-associated > Mammals > Digestive system >...
TGTCATACTGTCCGAACTGTCCTCGTAGTCACTATGCCAGACGATTTTGCATAATCGCCATCGTCCGTGATCCAACTGTCCTCCTCGCTGAATCCAGTGGAATCCGGATCGTTGTTCTTCTCCTCCTCGATTGACTCTGTGAATTTCTTCCGAACATACTCACAGGCTTTTTCTTTGGTAGGGAAGAGGATGACTTCAGTATCCGGATCGTAACTGTAGGATTTAACCACTGCGACCTTATTCATAGTTCTCATTCTCCCTTCTCATCTTCAACAGTTTCGAGCAGGATTATTTCGTCCGGATTTGTTGCTCCACAGGATTCCATCATCTGTTCGCAGAGGTAACTGCTCTCCGCTTCCTTGATGCTCATGTATTCATCCGATACGTAGTACGCCATCGTGATACATCCGCCACCCCAGTGTCCGCAAAGGAAGATGTAGTCAGTTTCAAACGATCCATCTCCATCGAACAGGTTTCCATCATTCGGCAGGAGTCGCACTCCATACCACAGTAAATCCTGCGGTTCTTTGCCGAGGTCCTTCAGCTTTCGTCCGCAAACTCCAACACCGAAGTCGAAGCGAACGTTCCGATTGTCTGCGCAGGTATCCTTGATCAGCTTCGCAGCATTTCTGATCGTTATCAGCTGAATCACATTTCCGTCTGCATTACGGACAATTGGTTCGTAGTTCTTGCTGATTTCCTGCAATGCGTACTCGGTAGCTATCAGCGTTGACGTCGAATAGTCGTCATAAACCATCTTCAACTCTCTTGAGATCTCGTACTCCTTGGGATTATCTCTGGCATTCAGAACTCTCGACACTTCGTTGAGCATTTCGTATGCCAACTGTTCTTCCGACTCGGCAGGTTCTGCGGTGTAGTGTAGCGTGTCAGTTCCGTAATCCGGATCCTCGCTCGTAAAGCTGACATTCAGCATGGAGTAGAGTCCGGTATCAACGAACTCTACTGCCGTATCATTCTCGTAGCAGTACTTGAAATACTTGACCGATCTATCCATATCAATCACCCCTCATTATTTGATGTGCATTATTTTCTGGAAAACTTAAGTCGGCTCGGAAAATTATTTTTTATATCCGCGAACCACCTCGATCCGATCGAACGCATACTTCTTCGGATTCTTCGCATAGCATTCATTGCAATCTCTTCTGCACTGCCGACCTTTATTGTCGAGTGTGCAACAGTTCGCAACGATCTCCGGATGATTCCGCAGATAATCTACGGTGAATACTGTGAATCTGAAGTCCACATACTCTTTCATCGCTTCCGGTATCTGATCGAAGTGATTCAGATACAGGCTCGAATGGATGTACCTGCTATTCTTCGGCTTGCCGAGATGACGGAATGCTTGTAACCATATCCGCCAGTTCTTCGACCATTCGGTTTCGATCATTTCTTTAATCGCCATTTCCAAGCGGATGTAGTTTTCCGCTTCGGTCACTGTCCGAACATCGCCAAGACTCTGAATACGAAAGTCTGGCTGATTCCAACTGAGGAATTCCTTCTTCCACACTTCTTCCCATACGGAAACTGGAATTTCCGTTTGCCACAGGATCATGGAGTTCCGTGCCGTGCTATACCGCACTGTCGGTCTGGCGTTACTTATTCCTTCGCTGAAGCAGTACGGACATACCGCTTCAAGATCGATTTCCTCGCCGTCAACAATCGTCTTTTTGCACTCCAGACACTGCCGAGCCTGACAGAAATCATTCAGTTCCACACTCGTGGATAGGCTGTGCTTGTCCGCCATCTTCGAGGTAGGGGAGTGTTCCGTCATCGTCAGCATCTTGCACTGCTTTTTCACATCGCCGTACTGCATGGCAAGATCAATCTCATCAACCTTGCGGTTATGATTCTCGATGATCTTCTTGCCACGTTCCGTCAGCGACCTCGAAGGGTCATACTTGAAGAAGTCCTTGTTCCAACGTTTTTCCATAGTGACTCTCCTTTCGTGATTGTGGTGGTGGTGATAGTCAAGGAAAGATTATGTCAAACCGCACTCACAAAAAATGTGGTGGATTTGCGCATTATTACCACATGTTCTGCGACTTACTGTAGGTGAAGTAATAATCGCAGTAGTCAGTTTCCACGTTCCATCCCTCACGGACTTCTATAATCGGACGCATCCGATGCCAAGTGGGGTAGTCAGGGATACTCTTATCGAACCGCTTGATCAGCCAATTGAATAGATCGTACTCGTCCTCACGGACAAGTCCGCGCTCATGGTTTCCGCTGACTCTGATATGCAGTGTCGCTCCATTGTTCGGCATCTTCTTGGCATCCACTGTTCCGTACCCTGCGAAATGTTTGATCTTCATGCGAAACACCTCTCTACTTCTTTTTTGTATCCTGCGAAGTCTTTGTCTGCCAGATATCCACACTCCGTCTTACCGCCGAACCTTCCACCCATAAACATCCGCAACATATGTACCAAGCTTCCGGGTCAGCCGGGTAATGTCTTTGCGAGTAGCAATTCCGCAGTAGATCTTCTGCATCAGCAGTTCTCTCTGCGCATAGCTGACGCCGTCTTTCCACGCCCGGTACAGGTAGTGGTTCGTTCCGTCATGGTGCGTATCATCGCACCGCAGATCACCGAGCGTATCCACATACCATGTGACATAGTCGCCACAGGTTCCGGACAGGCAATCACGGATGTTCGTACTGTGAATCAGCTTGTACCCCATTCTCCGACCATTCCACAGACCCAGGTCCGCAATAGCGATGATCTCGTCACCGACCTCGATATTCAGATTGACTCGTGCATCGTCCAGATAATCGTCATTCAGCTGACAGGCAATCGCCCAGAAATCATCGTCATTACTGTATCCGGCGACAAATTCATCCGGATTCTCTTTGATATCCTTTTCCAACGCTTCGATCACATCGTAGTCATTGCTCCAAATTGTGTGCATTTTCATGTGCGCTCCTCCTCTCAAAACGGAATCTGTTCTGTAAACTCCACAACTCGCTCCGTAAATCCGACCGGCTTGTAATCTGCGAATTCGATCAGATCGAACGCCCAGATACCAACCAGATCATAGTCCGGATACTTTGCGTGATAATCTCCTCCACCTCTGTCATTTCCGCAAGCAGTCAGCAGGGGCAGGGGATGAACTGCGCTCCAATATGACACCTTCTGACCGTCACGATCCGTATAGGCTTCAACCCAACCGTTCTCTCTCTGGAATTTTCCGAGATCGACGTACTCGTTTGCCGAATGGTTAATCAGATACCAACCGTCGAACCTGTCCGGCGAATCAAACCCTTCGAGCGGTTCCGGACGGATCTTCCGTGCTGTCGGCTTGATCTCCGTACCATCCTCAAGTCGCTCTCCATACACGCTATGCCAAATCCGCATGAAGTCCGCCTTCGGCAGTTTCCGCTGATAAGGTTCTTCCGGAATGTCCGGATACGGTTCGCTTGCATAATCGCCCATCCATGCAATCCGCATCGGCTGATGGTCGATCTTGCGCAGTACGGCGTTCACAAAGTCGTTGCCGAGATAACTATGCTCCATCAGTTTCAGACCGTTGCGATAGTCCCAACTGTACAAATAACCCTGCACTCCATAACGTTTACCCATGACGATCGGATAATAATACTGACCCATACTCAATCGCTCCTTTCTTATATCAATGCCCAGTTCGCAATGAACTCTTCATTCGCTTTCTTCTGCTTCTCGAACTCTGCATACGCTTCCGTTCTGTTACTTCCGACATAGCACCGCTTTTCGCCGTTCCATACTTGATACTGCGGTTCTCTGCCAAGCGGATCGTTGTAGGATGATTTGTCCTTTATGTACCACATCCCAACTTCTCCGCATCTTTCCAGTTCCCAAAGTTCATCGCCGGAATCGGCGATCGACTTTGCCATTTTCTCCCGGAAGCCTGTCACTCTGCATCACTCCTATTCATGATCGTGATCTCGATCTTCTCGAACGCTTCTGCAAACATCGTCATGATTTTTTTCCAATCCGTACACTTACTCTTGTACAGAGTCATTTTTGTGATCGTGTCCATCCTGTTTTCTTTCTTGCCGTCATTTCCTTTCTTAAGTCCGAGCATGATTTTGCCGTGTTCATCATCCATAAAGAACCACTGAAGCTGCTCTTTCGTCTTGTGATCTTCCGTGTCTTCGTACTCATACACCGCAACAAGGAAACAGTTGCTTGTGCCGTATGCGTACAGGTTAAACTCAAACTCTGTTGAGTTTTGAACTACTGTGCATTTTCCGCTTTTGTTGTCCCAGTTATGGATCTGAATTGCCATTTCTCTTACACTCCTTCCTTCGCACACAGGTCGTAAATGTCAGTGTCGAAAATCACTTCGTTGCAATCGCAACATTCAAGTGTGTAGCATCCTTTTCCGATTCCATACTTTGTTATCTGCACATCGTGTCCGCAATGCGCAGACAACCTCTGCTCAAGCAGGGTGACTTCCACCATTTTGCTTTCCGGTGTGATCTTGATTTTCGCCATTGTAATTCCTCCTCATCCGCAGTTGTAGTTGTAAAGGCATCCGCCTTTGTCAGACTTCAGAAACGCCGGTACAGGTCTGTCGCACATATTGTCCCATGGAATCAGCGCATCCCTGTTCTCATCGCCCGTTATCAGATTGTGCTGAATGAACCGGAATCCTTCTCCTGCGAAGAAACTCCAGTATTCAATCCAGAATCCGTTCACACGATATTCGTAGATTCCATACCGCTCCGCATATACTTGCGCAGGATGATCGAGGTTTTCCCACGCACTCCGATCACAATGCGGACAGTATGTCGGTACATCATGCTCGTTCATCACCAGTTCGTCAGAGTCAGATTCCCGTCCGCAATACTTGCATTTGCATTTCATGCCGGCACACCCCTTCCTATTTCATGCGCATCGTCGATCAGTTTCCGAATCCGTTTGCTGATCTTGTTAAACTTGCGGATATTGTGTCCGCTCGACCATTCATTCAGATACACTTCCGTGATTTCCACGTTCATGTATCTGTCATCATGGCTCAACAGAATCATGTGTCCGTATCCAAGCGTTCCTTCCTCGATCTCGATGAATTCGTAGTCAAGGTCTACGCATTTCTGCATTAACGCTTCGACAGTGGACAGGTTGTATGGTCCGCCATGTGCCATTTTCCTCACCTCACTCATACCACAGTTTGTACTGCCGACTCTTCGGATACCACTTGTAGACTTGAGCCATAGCACCAAGTCCACATTCCGCATCCATGCGAACCTGTTCTGCTTTTTCGGAATCGTCCGTAAAGAACGCACAGGTTTCGCCGTCAACCTTATAGACAACCATATACTTTTTCATACCGCACACCCCTCAAAACTCAAAGTCAGTAAACACAACCCGGTCGCCTTTCAGATATTTCCCGTCTGAAATATCCGACCACTTCTGACACCAGTACTTGCGTTCGCTCCGGTCATATTCCTTTCGGATATAGACTTGCGACTCTTTCGGAGTCCGCTTTCCGATCGGTAACGGCGACAGGATGAAGAAGTCGCCGTTCCGCAGTTCCTTCACAGTGATCGGACTCTTAAGCAGATAGTCCTTGTTCGGCATTGTTCTCACTCCTCTCCGACAGATACACAAACCGGATAACTCCGGCATGAATCGACGTCCAATCGAAACCTTCGTACTTTTCTGCAAGGGCATCGACTTGATCTTCCCACGGGATCCGCTTATCTCGTTTGACTTCGCCGTACTTGTAGTCAGCTCCGCATTTGATTGCCATGCTCATTCTCCTTTCGCATATGCGTTCCGCACTTCTTCTTCCGTCATTGTTGGCGGATAAGTCTGCCGACCACGTTCTCCGTCAACCACCCATTCCGCACCGCCCCAGTTGGCGGTACGGGTTTCTTTGCGAATGTTCCAGATTGTGTACATTATTCTTCCCTCCATTTCACATATGCTTTGCGACTCTTGTCCTCATACTTCACGGACATTTTCGCTTCCGTCAGAAGTCCGAACAGGATTCCTGCACATTCCGCACACTGTTCATCAGTGCAATCTGTCCGCAGTAACGGACGCAACATCCACTGCCGTGACAGAGCGTCATAGTAGACATTGCGGTTATACATTCCGTTGACCAACTGCATTTTTCCGTAGAGATGATCGAAGAACATATTGTCGTTCACACTGAAGTCGTATACGATTCCGTCAAGCAGGAACGAGATATAACCTCTGCCCCAAATCTCACGAGGTTTGTCATTCTCGATGCAGTAATAACTCGCATTGACCTTGATCGAATGCTTCACTTCTCCGCCTTTGCTTTCCACGATCTCCGCAAGTTTCCCAAGCATCCTTGCCGTGTTGTACTCCCACGCAGTGAGATACACACGTTCGCCTTCCTTGAAGATGAACATTACACATTCTCCTTCCGTACACGTTTCTTGATCAGTCGATGCGGATACTCCGGTTCGTTTTCACGATAGTCACGAAGCATCTGCTTTGCATCCGCATAGTTGTCATCAATCGTCACAGTTTCCCAACCGCATCCGTAGTTTCCCTGCGTATGCCACTCATCCACAGTTTTCCGTACATAAGCCATGACTCAACACTCCTCTCGTTCGATATTCAATCCGATTTCCCGGCACATCTTGTCCATAGCGCACTCAAACGCTCCTTCAAACGTCTGACAGTACGCACCCCATGCATAGGAATTTCCGCCAAAGCAGTGCCATGCTACGAACGGCTGAAACTCTGTATGCCGATTGCCGATCACGATTTCGCACGGCAAGCAACCTTTCTGCGGAACAACAGGAACAGGCATTGCCCACACAATATCCCACCGATCGTTTTTCCGTGGATTGTCGAGTGCTAACTGTTTCCCATACATGACAAGTTTCGCCTTGACTTCTTCCGCATTACTCGCCTTGATCTGAAGAATGGTTTCCGCAGTTGTCATTATTCCACCCCCATAATTCTGCGATATTCGCACCGCAGGTGTTCTTCCTCGATCTCGATCTCCGCAAGTTCCACGGGATCAGAAGTCCGCATCCGCTTTTCGTCCAACTTGAACATCGCCTTGAGAATCTCCGCCATTAGTAGCACTCTCCTTTCAGAATCATCTTCGCCATGGTGTCCATATCCTTAATGCGGATTTCTTCGTAGCGGATTTCCGCAACGATGCTTTCCGCAAAGTTCCTTGAATGATTGCCATGATCGACAGGCAGGTCGAGCAGTTTGTTCCGGAGCATTTCAACACGTTCCGCATGATCTTCGGCAAATGCGAGATAGTCATACATTTCCGCAATGGCATCTTCGTGCTGATGCAGTTCAGTGATGAAGTCCTTGCGCAGACTCCGCTCACGAACCTTGCCACCCATCTGCGACTTGCTCAAATCCCAGTTATAGGTGTCATGCCACATCCGTCCGTCGCCGGCATAGTGTTCATCCTTACGCCAATCTCCGCCATTGCGCTTGATGTAAGCACCGGACTTCCGCTTCGCCTTGTGGTCTGCCTTGCGACGATTCCGCACCTTTGCCTTTTCGGCATCACGTTCGCCGAGCAGTTCCGCATGGATGCAATCGAACAGGGAAGCCTGTACCGCATCGCTACGCTTTCCGTTGCCGAGTCCGGAAAAGGTCACAGGTTCCGGAAGCTCCACATCCGGAATTTTCTCGCAGATGTCCGCATTAATTGCGTACTCCGCACGGGTTACGCAGAAGTCATAGAAACCAAGGCGAATCTTGTCGAGTTCTTTCATGGGTATAACCTCGCTTTCGCAAATTCCCCGTAGGGTGAGCGGTTTGCTCAATAGGGGAGTCCGCATTGCTTACGCAACGCAACCTACTCCCCAAGGAACAAATCACACCAATTCCTCAATGAAGTATCCTTCACGCTCAGTGTTTTCACGGATATCGTACGTTCCCGTAGGCACGACTCCGCATTCCATCCAGCGACAGAAGGTCATGATAGCGTCGCCCATGGATTCCGCTTTGAACTGGAACATCTTGCTCACCTCACTTTCCGATCACGTTCACACAGATTCCGAAGCCGTTATCCGCATGGACAAATTTCTGCCATTCAGCTTCCGCCTTGGGATCGTTCGACAGGAACATGGCACGGATACGCTCATATTCCGCAACGGCTTTTCTCACGGGTTCGCTCATTATTTCCGCCCCCATTCGTACTTAATCCAATCCACGGCACAGACAACCATGACACTGAAGATCACGATTCCGCTCAACATGATTAGTCACGCTCCTTCGCAATCATCCGCACAGTGTAGTCCCCATACGGCAGACTTCCGTCACGAATCAGATCCTGCACCGCACCTTCCATAGTGTCACGGCGCTTCCCCTGCAAAGTCGTAACCCGGTTGTTCTCCGCATCGTAAACTCCCCAAATCTTCATAGCCATAGTGAACCTTCCTTTCTGCGTTTTCCGCATTGTGATGTGGTGGTGTTGAGCATACAGATTTGCTCAATAGGAAAGCCGTACGCATTTCCGCATACGGCTATTCCGAGGAACAAACCTGCGTTTCAAGCAACCATGTGCGTAGCTCCATCTCCGCACACGATCGTTACTCCGCATTGAATCCGTGATTATTCCGCAATGGACAGGGATACATAGATTTCGCCACCGGTGTATCCCAACTCCGCAAGGGTGTACTTCGGCACGTACAGACTTCCGATCTTCTCCGGCACCCATTCGTTCGCAGTGACTTCCGCAAACTTCACAGTGTTCTTCGTGGTTTTCTCCGCATTGAAGGTGATGTCCGTATCATCCGCATTGGACTTGTCCGCAGTGATGCTCACGTTGATATTTCCGCCATTGAATCCGATCTCCGCAAGTGCGGACTTCTGCACGTACAGGCTTCCGAGCTTTTCCGGGATGAACTCGTTCGCAGTGACCTCATTGAACTTCACGCAGTTCTTCGTGGCTTTCTCCATTGCGAGGGTGATGGTGATGATGCTTTCCATAGTGATACCTCAACTTTCCGCGACTTTGTCGCATATAATTTTCCGGGCATATGCCCTGCTAAATACTCCGCACCGGAATGTGCAGTTCCGACACGGAGTACTACGCAGAGAATATGCTTGTGTAGGGTTGCAAACACAGGATTAAAAAAGCGGAATCAGATTCCGCAATTATTCCTGCATATACTTTTCTGCAATCAATTTCCGCTTTACAGTTTCCACAATGAAGCCATTGATTGACTCGCCGGTATCATCGTGCATTTTCTGCAACGCTTCCATGATTCCGCTATCCTTCCGAACTCGCACATAGAACTGGTGATAGTTCTGTCGGCGATATTCATTCAGATATCCTGCACTATGCCTATCTTTGCGGTTTTCTGCCATAGAGTTTTCCACCTTCCGAATTTTCTGTTATAGAAAATTCGCTGACGAACCTGCGGATTCCTGCATTCATCGCATCGTTTCGCTTGTTCTCGTATGTGAACCTAACAAGACTGCCCCTTTTTGCCACCACAATCCCATTGTGGCAGGGAAGGTTACACGCAACGCTACATTACTGGCAGTTAGTGGCTTACTCTCGATACCACCACAACACTTTCCAAAGGTGTTATGTGTAGCCGGCTAAACTTGCGTGACCTTGTTCACCTTACGGCACACCATGCTATGCCTTTGCCCCTTGCCACAGGCAGGACTCTAACCCCCATATGGCTACGCTTTTCACGCCTGTACTCACTGCGTTACTTCACGGTTTCGGCTGATATTCACACAAACCGAGCAATGGATAAGGTTGTGTGTTCGTGTTGGTAGTCGGCACGATGTATCACTACATTGTGGCGGTGGTTTGCTTGTGCTTCTTAGCTGACACTGCTCATTCGCCGTTTTCGTGAGGGCGAAGTCTTATCGCTGACGTGATAACGGACACGCAGACCCGTCCTGTTACGCCGTTGCTCCGTTTCATACTGCCGTTAGCCACCGCATTGCATCGCAATCGTAAAGCAACAGTATGGATTTGCAACGTTGTACCGCTTGCGCAGGTGATACCCCTTTTAACAAGCGCAACGTAAACACAGGGGAAGGAAACCAAACCAAAGGGAAGGGACACCGCCTTGTCAACCCCGAATGAATCGCAGGTAATAGGTCCGAATGAATCGCAACCCGACAGGCAATTACAAGGTTTGCAGTGCAAGCCCTGTACCTGCCTGTCCGGCAGGCATCGGATATTATCCGATAATTTTCACGTCGCCCCGGTTGAAGGTGTACAGCCATGCCTTGATGCGCCCACAAGATTTGCAAAGCAGGCAGGCGTCTTTTGTTCCCTTGACAGTTGCATACTTTCCGTCAAATGCTACCTTGCACAAATTGCGATACAGGGCGATAATGGTATCATTGGAAACTGTCTTATTCTTATTCACCATAACATGCCATGCCTTGATAAGGGACAGGCAGTCGCCTTCATTGCCTGCGATAAGGGCATCTCTCACCATGCCCACAAGGGCTTTTTCCTCACTGCGCTTGCAAGGGATGTATTCGATAGCATCGCCCTGCGCCTGCATCGCCTGCGCCTTGTTCGCCTTGCCTGCCTGCGCCTTGCCCTTGCCCTGCGCCTGCGCCTGCGCCTTGTTCGGAAGGGATACGGACAAGGGCTTGCCTGCATCGCCTGCGCCCATTGCCTGCGCCTGCATCGCCTGCGCCATGCCTGCCTTGATGCCCTGCGCCATTGCCTGCGCCACAATCGCCTTGATACTTTCTTCATTCATCATGATGCCCTTGTTTGTGTTCGTGTTGTTGTTCTTCATTTGTGGTAACCTTCTTTCTTTTAAGCTAACCAAACAATGTTTGATTGCATACACATCATAGCACAGGTTTGAAAATCGCTTTACGCAATATAATAGGAAGAAACCCATACCAAACCACCATACCCATATATACGAAAGATTCTTAACAAAACGTAACAATTAAGCTTAGAATATTACAAAAGTGTAACAAATACGGGGTAAAAACTGGTAAATACTGGCAAAATAGGCGATTATTACGGGAAATTGTTAACAGCGTAACAACAGGGATTGACAGGTTTTTAAGACGGGCAATATGGAAAAAATTACCATGCCAGTTTTTACCCAAAACCCGGGCATACTTTACCATGCTAAAGTGAGCATGTATGGTATTTTTGACCAGATACGACAACTTTAGCAAGCTAAAGCAAAATATCGGATGATGTGTAATAATTTTTAACTGAATCTTTTAAAAGATATTACGGAATCGTAATATGTAAATTTATGGTAAAAGTGACTGCAAACACAAGTGTATGCTTACAAACACAGTGATTATAGATGATCAAAGATATTACAAAACAGTTAAAATTTAACACTTTAACACTGTAAAGCGATACAAAAACAGTACGGACAACTTGATGTATAATCCGGTTTAGAGTAAACTCTAAGCTTATACCAAATTTGACAAATGTAATGTTACCGAAAACAACAAAATGATATAAA
>Ga0310696_10009226_pt1 | contig 11435 bp, 12 predicted proteins | sample AusTroGonzalo_MG_4_FD_203885 | JGI IMG/M metagenome (GOLD analysis project Ga0310696, IMG submission 203885) | Bovine rumen microbial communities from tropical cattle in Woodstock, Queensland, Australia - Gonzalo_02 (v2) (version 2) | ecosystem: Host-associated > Mammals > Digestive system >...
CCCGCCGATGGAGTCCGCCGACAGGCGCGTGAACACGGCGGCGAAGTCGGGGTCGTCCCGGATCGGCGACACGCCCTTCGACATTATGTACAGCCCGAGGAACACCAGCCCGAGCCCGATCACCGTTAGGCCCAGGTTGTGCACCCTCTCGCCGCGCAGGAAGAAGTACAGGACGCCACCTATTCCCAGCCCGACGAAGCCGAGCAGCTGCGGGTCCGGAGCGTACGCGATGATCCAGATCGTCGCCGTCGTGCCGATGTTCGCGCCGATGAGGACCGCGAACGCCTGCGGAAGCGTCATCAGCGCGGTCGACACGAATCCGACGAGCATGACCGTGATTATGGACGACGACTGGACGATCATCGTCGAGACGATTCCGGAGCCGACCCCGACTATCCGGTGGCTCGTCGCCTTCGCCATGAACTTGCGGAGCCCTCCGCCGGCCGTGGCCTGGAGGCCCTCGGAAAGGTGCTTCATTCCCAGGAGGAAGAGCCCCAGGCCTCCGATCAGCGGCGGGAGGATCGCGAGCGCGAGGTTCATGTCTCCGACGGCCCCTCCTCTTCGCCGGCCTTGTGCTCCCTGCCGTCGCCGATGCCGAAGACCCTCTCGACCTTCCACGGATAGAACATCCCGTACATCCCGACGACGGCAAGCACGTACATGAATGCGACGAGGATCTGCACGGGGGCGAAGCCGCTGTCCGGAAGCGCGTGCCGCGTGAACTTGAAGACTTCGCCGGGGGCGAGCATGAACAGGGCCATCGTGGCGCGGGTGATGAGGTGCGGACGCATCCAGCGCAGCGTGAGCACGGTGAGGACCGCGGCGAGGACCCATACGAACAGCCCCCCCGTGCGCTCCTTGAGGAGAATCATGTCGAATACGTCGATGCCGATCGTGCTGCACTCGAAGGCCGTCCAGAACCAGGCAACGGCGGTCAGGACCGCCGCCAGGACATCAGCTTTTCTTTTCTCTAGCATTGGGTTGGTATGGTATCATATATCCTCTCGCCCTGTCAAGGCAGCCCGGCGGGGGGAGGCGGACGAGATGGAACGGACCATGTCGGTGATGCGCACCTTCATGTGCGCCGAGCTGGTCTCGGTGCCGAGCACGATCCGGAGCACGCACGACTCGAGGAGCGAGTAGAAGCCCTCCGCCGCGAGCTCCGGGTCCACGTCCGCGCCGAACTCCCCCTTCACGACGCCTTCGGTTATCAGCTGGACGAACACGGCCTTTATCCCGCCGGTGAACCGGTGGATGCGCTCGCCCATGCCCTCCCCCGCGCGGACCATGGACAGCACGAAGTCGAAGATCGCCGCAAGGAACTCCTTCTTCTCGAACAGCACGTCGGCGACGTGGTAGCACACCATGCAGAGGCGGTCCGCGACGCCGCCCCTGTTCGCGATCTCCTTCTTGCACTCCCTCATTATCTGCCTGGTGGCGGCGAGTATCGCCGCGTCAAGGACCTCGCGCTTCGAGCGGAAGTACCGGTACAGGACGGTCCGCGCGACGCCCGCCGCGGACGCGATCATTATCAGCGTCACGTTGTCGTACCCGACCTGGGAGAAGAGCTTCATCGCCTTGAAGGCGATCTCAAGCCTGCGCGTTTCGTGGTCTATTCTTGCGGACATGCCCGGTACCGTTTCATTGACAGGAATGCGCCGCCGACGCGGCCATGTCGCATATTATACAACATGCGCGCCTTTGCAGTCAAACGCAACTATGGTATAATAGGCGCATGGGGGATTTGGCCGCAAAACGGCAGCACCGAATGGAGGAGGCATGAAAATAATCGAAACGGACATCCCGGGCGTGAGGATAATCGAGCCGCAGGTGTTCGGCGACAGCCGCGGGTGGTTCGCGGAGCAGTACAACGCCGAGCGCTACAAGGCGGCCGGCATCGACGCGGACTTCGTCCAGGACAACGAGTCCTTCTCGTCGAAGGGCGTCGTGCGCGGACTGCACTGGCAGGCCGCGCCGCACACGCAGGCAAAGCTCGTGAGGGTGGTGCGCGGGTCGGTCTGGGACGTCGTGGTCGACATAAGGAGGGGGTCGCCCACGTACGGGCGCCACGCGGCCGTGACGCTCTCGGCCGAGAACCGCCGCCAGTTCTTCATCCCGCGCGGCTTCGCCCACGGCTTCATAGTCCTGGAGGACGACACGCTCTTCAGCTACAAGTGCGACAGGCCGTACTGCAGGGAGGCCGACCGCGGGACGCTCTTCAACGACCCCGAGCTCGGCATAGAGTGGCCCGACCTCGGCATCCCGCTCAGGCTCTCCGAGAAGGACATGCGGCATCCGCCGTTCAGGGACATCGAACCATGGGAGGAAAGGTGATGGCAAGGAAGGGAATCATACTCGCCGGGGGCGCGGGGTCGCGCCTGCATCCGCTGACGCGCGTCGTGTCCAAGCAGCTGCTGCCGGTCTACGACAAGCCGATGGTGTTCTATCCGCTGTCCACGCTCATGCTCGCGGGCATCCGCGAGGTGCTCGTGATCTCCACGCCCGAGGACCTGCCCAACTTCGAGCGGCTGCTGGGGGACGGCTCCGACCTCGGCATGAGGTTCTCGTACAAGGTGCAGGAGAAGCCGAACGGACTCGCCCAGGCGTTCGTCCTCGGGGCGGAGTTCCTCGGCTCCGACGACGCGTGCCTCGTCCTCGGCGACAACATCTTCTACGGCGCAGACCTCCCGAGGCTGCTCAGGACCGCCTCCTCCCGGAAGGAGCCGACGGTGTTCGGCTACCGCGTGTCCGACCCCGAGCGCTACGGCGTCGTCGAGTTCGACGCCGCGGGCCGCGCGGTCTCCCTCGAGGAGAAGCCGGCGAGGCCCAAGTCGAACTACGCCGTCGTGGGCCTCTACTTCTACCCGAACGACGTCGTCGCGAAAGCCGCCGGCCTGAAGCCGTCCGCACGCGGGGAGTACGAAATCACCGACATCAACCGGCTCTACCTCGAGGAGGGCCGGCTCTCCGTCGAGACGATGGGGCGCGGGTTCGCGTGGCTCGACACTGGCACGCACCAGTCGCTCGCCGACGCGACGAACTTCGTGAGGGCGCTCATCGAGCGCCAGGGACTGCAGATCTCCTGCATAGAGGAGATCGCCTGGTCCAGGGGGTGGATCGACGACGCGCAGCTCCGCAGGCTGGCCGACGGCTACGGGAAATCGACGTACGGCGCGTACCTTCGCAACCTCGTGCGCGGGATGGCGAACTGAGCCGGCGAACGCCCGATCCCGCGCGCCCAGTTGCGCGGCGGCGATTTTTATTATATAATTTACGCAAGAAAGGATTGCAACCATCATGGAAGAAAAAGACGACGTCCTCGAAACCCAGAGCGCCGACGGCGCGGACATCCGCGACACGGACATTGTGTTCGACTGCCCGCACTGCAGCAAGACGCTGGTGATAGACTACCGCGGAGCCGGGCTGCAGATCAGCTGCTCCGAATGCGGCAGGGACGTCCTGGTCCCGATCCCGGACGGCATGGAGCTCGCCGACCTCGACATGGACCCGGGCGAAATACTCAAGCAGCTCTTCGCGACGCGCCGCAACTACCAGAAGGCCGAGTCGCAGGTCCAGAAGCTCAAGACCCGCCTCGTCTCGCTGCAGGAAACGCTGGGCGTCGTACAGCAGGTGATTGCGGAATGCCTTGCCGAAGCGTAGCCAGCCGGTCGGCCATCGTCAACGCCATCACGTTCGCGCGGGTTCCGCTGATCTTCCTGTGGGCGCTTTTCGCCGTCCTCCAGGAGCGCGCCGTCTCCTCCGGAGCCGGCGGCGGCGTCGCCCTCGCGGTCGCCGCCGGGGCGTGCATGCTCCTCTCCGGGCTGACCGACCTATGGGACGGGCAGCTGGCGCGCAGGTGGAACGTCGTCTCGACGCTGGGCAAGATGTCCGACCCGCTGATGGACAAGATATTCTACATCGTGGCCTTCCCCGTCCTGACGTGGCAGGCCGTGCACCAGGGCGCCGGCCCGGCGGTGGAGCTCTCCCTGCTTGCGCTGACCGTCCTCTACCTCCTGCGCGACACGTGGGTCACGTTCATAAGGTCAGTCGGGGCGATGTACGGCGCGGACGTCGGCGCGATGTGGCTCGGCAAGGTGCGCACGGCGCTGTCCTTCCCCGGAGCGGGGTGGATATACCTGTACCTCGCGTTCCGCAGGACGGTCGCCCCCGGCGGCGCCTGGGCGGCCCGCGCATGGCCGCTGAGCGTCGTCGCGGTAGAGCTCCTGCTGGCCGTCCTGACCGTCTGGAGCTTCGCGACGTACACGCGGGCCTACCTGCCCTACCTCAAAAGGGCACTTGAACGAAAATGAGATTTGTGAGATAATATACACGTCTCAACAAAAAAGGCAAAACCAAAAGGGATAACAAAATGAAAAAAACGAACAAGGGTTTCACACTCGTCGAGCTGCTCGTCGTAATCGGCATTCTCGGCATTCTCATGGGCGCGCTCTTCCCGGCGATCTCGTCCGCCATGCTCTCCGCGAACACATCCGCGGCGTCGATGCGCGGGCGCAACCTGTTCGTCGGCATCACGCAGGCCAACACCGAGCGCGAGGCGCAGGGCCTCACGTCCGTCTGGCCCCACCAGACCGAGGACGACGGCCTCAACTCCGAGGACCCCGACGACATCGCGGGCCGCGCGTACAACTCATCCACCGAGTACTTCAGGGAGCTCTTCGACATCGACAAGTACGGCTCCGAGGACTGGGCCCCGTTCGTCAGCGGCGTCGACATCGCCGTGCTCTCCGGCTCCGGCGTCCCCGCCTTCACCGGCAGCTCGCTCCAGTCGCGCAACGTCGCGTGGACGCTCGCCTCGGGCATCACCGACGAGATGGAGGACGTCGTCCCCGTCATCGTCTCCCGCAACATGGACACCGACCAGTTCCCGACCTCGGGCCAGCAGGACATGTCCACGAAGAAGGACACCGTCAAGCTCGGCGAGAAGTATCCGCAGCCCTTCGGCAACAAGGCCGCAATCGTCATCCACAAGGGCGGCGCGGCCTCCGTCGTGAAGGCGAAGTACTCCAAGCTCTACCTCATCTACAACAAGCAGAGCTTCACGATTCCGCAGGGAATCACGATGAAGTACATCAAGCCGGACTGATTTGCGCGCAAAAGTCGCGATAGACCTTGCGCTCGACAGGCTCTTCGAATACGAAGTGCCGGAAGCGCTCCGGGAGAAGCTGGCCGTCGGCCAGCTTCTTTCCGTTCCGTTCGGACACCGCACCGCCCGCGGCTTCGCGATGGAGGTTGGGGAAGAGGGAAGAGGGAACGGGGAACGGGAAACGGGGAACGGGGAACGCTCGTATTCCCTCAAGCCGGTCTCCTCAATCGTTGACGAGAAGCCGTTCTTCTCCGAGAAGCTGCTGGAGCTCGTGCGGCTGCTTGCCGCGTACACGGCGGCGCCCGTCGAGTCGGTCCTCAGGGCCGCCGTCCCCGCGGCTGTCGTCAAGCCCAACGCGCGCCCCCGCGAACTCTACTTCATAGAGCCCGCGCTTGGCGCCAGCCCCGTGCCGGTCAGCGGCAGGCAGCAGTGGCTGTACGACCAGATCGTCAGGCTCGGCGGCGGATGGATGCAGCAGCTCTGCCGCGAGCTCGGGACCACGTCCGCGACATTGAAGGAGCTCGGCCGCCTCGGACTCGTGACCGTCGCGCCGCGCCAGAGGCGCCGCGACCCGCTCTCCGGACTCGGGCGCATGCTCCCGTCGAAGCCGCTCCCGCTGAACGAAGAGCAGCGCGCGGCCCTTGGCGCCATCGCGTCGGCGGACAGGCCCGTCCTGCTCTTCGGCGTCACCGGGTCCGGAAAGACCGAGGTGTACCTCCAGGCGATCGCGCGGGAGCTCGAGGCGGGGCGCGGCGCAATCGTCATGGTGCCGGAGATATCCCTCACCCCGCAGACGGTCCGCAGGTTCGCCTCGCGCTTCGGCGACAGGGTCGCCGTGCTCCATTCCGCCCTCTCGGACGGCGAGAGGTACGACGAATGGCACAGGATACGCTCCGGGGCGGCGCGCGTAGTCGTCGGCCCGAGAAGCGCCGTGTTCGCGCCCGTGCGCGACCTCGGGCTCGTCGTCGTCGACGAAGAGCACGACCAGAGCTACAAGCAGGACGACAACCCGCGCTACAACGCGCGCGACGCCGCCGTGCTGCGCGCCAGGATCGAGGGCGCGAAGGTCGTGCTGGGCTCGGCGACGCCTTCGCTGGAAAGCTGGGTGAACGCCCAGACCGGGAAATACACCCTCGCGACGATGAAGCGCCGCGCAGGCGCCGGGACGCTCCCGACGGTCCGCCTTGTCGACATGTCCGCCGCGCGCGGCGGCGAATCCCGGGGCGCGATATTCTCGCCGGAGCTCCTGGACGCGATATCGCTCCGCCTCGACCGGCACGAGCAGACGATCCTGTTCCTGAACCGCCGCGGATACTCCCGCAGCGTAACGTGCGCCACGTGCGGGGCGACGGTCGACTGCCCCGACTGCTCGCTCCCGTACACATACCACCAGGCCGACGACTGCTGCCGGTGCCACATCTGCGGCGGATGGATCCCGACCCCGAGGTCCTGCCCGCGGTGCGGCGCGCCAGCCCTCCAGTACAGGGGCATAGGCACGCAGCGGGCCGAGGCCGCCCTCGCGAAGTGCTTCCCGCGGGCGGCGATACTGCGCATGGACGCCGACTCCACGTCGCGGAAGAACTCCCACGACGACATACTCTCCGCCTTCAGGCGCGGCGACGCGGACATCCTCCTCGGGACGCAGATGATCGCGAAGGGACTCGACTTCCCCAACGTGACGCTTGTCGGGGTACTGAACGCCGACAGCTCGCTGAACATGCCGGACTTCCGCGCCGCCGAGCGCACCTACCAGCTGCTCGCGCAGGTCGCCGGACGCGCCGGGAGGGCCGAACTGCCGGGCGAGGTGTTCATCCAGTCGTACGACCCCTCCGCCCCGGCGATCACGGCCGCCGCCCGCGGCGACTTCGCCGCGTTCGCCAGGGACGAGCTCGCGGCGAGGAGGGAGTGCTTCTTCCCGCCATGCTGCCACCTTGCCTGCGTGAACCTCAGGTCAAGGGACGCGGGGCTCGTCTCGTCGTGGGCCGACATGTACGCCAAGTCGCTTGCAAAGGTAAAGAAGCTGACCGTGTCTGAGGCCATGCCGTGCGCGCTCGAAAAGGCCGAGGGATGGTACCGCTGGCAGGTCGTCCTGCGCGCGCCGGCCGTCTCCACGATAGTGAAGGCGTGGCGCTGGATCGCCTCCACGCGCCCGCCGCCCGCCGCGCTCCGCGCCTCGGTAGACGTAGACGCGTTCAGCCTGACGTAGGCAGTTTTGGTATAATATTCACCATGAACGACAACATCATCTCCCGCTGGTATGCCGCGCCGGTCCTCTGGTTCGCCTTCGTCGCGGCTCTTTTGGCGACATGGGCCGTCATGGACCCGGGCGCCCTCGTCAACGCATTCGACCAGGACGGATACTCCCCGTTCGAGATCGCGACGCTCCCCTTCTTCGCGGCAATAGTGCCCCTCGTGTGGTGGAAGTGCCCCTTCACAGGCTCCAAACGGCGGCGCTTCGTCCTCTGCCTCGCCGTCTCGGTCGTCGCGCTTATGGCGATCGTCAAGGAGACGGACCTCCACAACATGGCGCTCCACGCGCTCTGCCCCGACTACGTCGGGGAGGACGGCAAGCTCATACCCGGCGTCCTGTTCAAGCCGAACGGCGCACCGCTCTCCGGAACCCCGTTCAAGGCCCGCTTCCTCACCAACGGCGCCGTGCCGCTTGGCGCGAAGGCGTTTGTCGTGCTGTACTTCGCGTCGTTCTTCGGCGTGTTCGCGGCAGGCCTCCTGTACTTCGCGGTCCCGTTCACGAAGGGCGTGCTCTCTCTCCACCCGGTCGCCTGGACATTCGGGTGCCTCGGCGCCTCCGGCGTGCTCGTGCAGATAGCCGACAGGCTCCCCTCCTGGCTGGGGCACGCGCACGGACTGGACAAGTCGGCCGAGGGCGTGACGGCGGCGCAGTCCCTCTGCACCGCGCTGGAGGAGGGCGGCGAGATGATGCTGGCGCTGTTCGCCCTTCTCGCGATATTCCAGTCGTGGTACATCCACAACAGGGGGAGACATGCCTAGGCGGGTTCTTTTCTGGGGCCGGTTCGACCACGGCTACTCCAAGAACCGCGTGAACGCCGCCGCGTTCCGCGAACTCGGATGGGAGGTCGACTACTTCGACGTGAAGTGGTGCTGCCGCTTCGGCGACGCCGAGGCGTGGCTGCGCGGACTGGACCGCAGGCCCCGGCCCGACCTGGTGTTCGTCCCGGTGTGCCGCCAGCGCGACGTGGCCGCCGCGTGCAGATGGGCGCACAGGCGCGGGATAAAGGCGCTGTTCGACCCGATGATCTCCGCATGGGACAAGAAGGTCCTGGAGCAGAGGAAGTGGAAGGCCGACGAGCCGCGCGCAAAACGACTCCTCAAGCGGGAGAAGAGGCTCATGTCGATGCCCGACTTCATCACGTGGGACACTTCCTGCCACGTCGACTTCGCGGCCGAATACCTGGACGTCCCGCGCGAAAAGATGGCCCCGCTCTTCACCGGCACGGACGAAAAGGTCTTCAAGCCCGTGTCCGGCGACGACGGCGAGAAAGCCAACGTCTTCAGGGTCCTCTACCACGGCGCCTACCTCCCTCTGCACGGCACCGAGGTAATCGTCGAGGCGGCCCGGATGACGCAGGACCTGCCCATACAGTGGGACTTCCTCGGCTGGGGGGCGTACAAGGCGGAGACCGAGGCGAAGGCGGCGGGCCTGCGGAACGTCCGCTTCCTCGAGAAGGTCCCCTACGTCAAGGTCCCGGAGGTGATATGCGCGCACGACGTCGTGCTCGGCGTGTTCGGCACGACGCCGAAGGCGGCGCGCGTGATCGGGAACAAGGTCTACGAGTGCATGGCCTGCGCGCGGCCCACGATAAACGAGTTCTGCAGCGGGTATCCACCGTCCGCGAAGGACTGCAGGGCGATCAAGTTCATTCCGCCGGGCGACCCCGCCGCGTTGGTCAAAGCCGTGGAGGAGTACCGCGCCGACTGGGCCAACCGCGACATGTACTTCCGCGAGGCGCGCGCCTTCTTCGAGCGCGAGCTGTCGATGAAGGTGGTCGTCTCCCAGCTCAGGGACATCCTGGCGCGGATCTGTCCGTAAACTCCAACCTTCCACCGAAATGCACCCAGAGCGCAAGAGCGATGAACTGAACAGGTCTACGGCGTTTGACAACAAACTGCGTCCGACCGACTTCGACGGATTCGTGGGCCAGGCGAAGGTCCGCGACAGGATGCTCCTCGCCGTGAGGGCCGCAAAGGAGCGCGGCGAGTCCCTGGACCACGTGCTGTTCTCAGGCCCCCCCGGACTCGGCAAGACGACTCTCTCGTACATCCTCGGCGAGGCGATGGGCGTGAACGTAAAGACCACCTCCGGACCCGTCATCACGAAGCCCGGCGACCTCGCGGGACTGCTCACCTCGCTCGAGCCGGGCGACATAGTCTTCATCGACGAGATACACCGCATGGCGAAGACCGTCGAGGAGTACCTCTACAGCGCGATGGAGGACTACGCGATCGACATCATGCTCGACCAGGGCCCGAACGCGCGCTCGGTGAGGCTGGAGCTCCCTCGCTTCACGCTCGTAGGCGCGACGACCCGCATCGGACTCATCGCCGCGCCCCTCCGCGCACGCTTCGGCTTCGTCAACCGCCTCGACTACTACGAGCCGTCCGAACTCGCCGAAATCGTCGCGCGCAGCGCCTCGAAGCTCGGCGTGGACATCGACGGCGAGGGCGCGCTCGAGATCGCCCGCCGCGCCCGCGGGACGCCGCGGATCGCGAACAACCTCCTGAGGCGCGTGAGGGACTACGCGCAGGTGAAGGCAGGCAACTTCATAACGCTCGACGTCGCCAGGGAGTCGCTCGCGCTCCTGGAGATCGACCCGAACGGGCTGGACGAAATGGACCGCCGCGTCCTGGAGACGCTGTGCGTGAAGTTCGGCGGAGGCCCGGTGGGGCTTTCCACCATCGCCGTCTCGGTCGGAGAGGAGCCCGACACGATAGAGGAGGCGTACGAGCCGTTCCTTATCATGGAGGGCTATCTCGAGCGCACGCCGAAGGGCCGCGTCGCGACCGAACTCGCGTGGAAGACGCTCGGACTGAAGCCGGCGGCACGCCAGGGCGAGCTCGGGCTCTAGGACACGAGCTCCACCGTGAAGGGGCCGTCGTTGAGGAGCCGCACCTTCATGTCCGCGCCGAAGCGCCCCGTCTGCACCCTGGCTTCGCCAAGCAGCCCGCGCAGGTGCCTCACGAAGCTCTCGTAGACGGGGACGGCGACGTCCGGCCTCGCCGCCTGCGAGAACCCGGGACGGTTTCCGTGCGACGTGTCGGCGTACAGCGTGAACTGCGAAACGACAATGACCGATCCGCCCACGTCGACTATCGAGCGGTTCGTCTTTCCGGACTCGTCCTCGAATATCCTGAGCTTCGCGATGCGCTCGGACATCCGCGCGGCATCGGCCTCGGTGTCGGCGTGGGTGACGCCGAAGAGGACGAGGTATCCGCGCCCGATCTCGGCGACCTTCTCCCCGTCGATGGCGACGCTCGCCTCCGCGACTCTCTGTACCAGTGCTTTCATGCCGTACATGATACTCCCCGAACGGCGCTTCTGTCAAGTACCCATCGCGGCGCATTTATGGTATACTATGCCGCAGCAGCCCATACAGTAGGGGGAACATGAACGACCTGACAGATCAGCTTAACCTCTTCATGCGAGTGCTGGAGTTCATAGGCACCTTCGCCGGCTCCATGTCCGGCGTCCGCCTTGCGTGCGTAAAGCGCTTCGACTGGTTCGGCGCGAGCGTCATAGGACTTGTGACGGCCGTCGGCGGAGGCACCCTGCGCGACGTGCTGATGAGGGTCGAGCCGTTCTGGATGTCTGACCCGCTCTACATCCTCGCATCCGCCGCGGCGGTCGTGGCGGTTGCGGTGTTCGGGCGCAGGTTCATCAGCGGACAGATCACGTGGTTCATCTTCGACACGATCTCCATCTCGCTCTTCATGATGATCGGACTCCAGAAGGCCGTCATCTACGGCTACAGGTCGTGGTGGTGCGCGACTATGCTGGGAGTCGTCACGGCGGTCTTCGGCGGCATCCTGCGCGACATCTGCATAAACGAGGTGCCGCTCATATTCCGCAAGGAGCTCTACGCGCTCGCGTGCGCGGCGGGCGGGGCCGCGTACTTCCTGCTGCCACTCGCCGGCGTCGAGAACGCGTACGCGAGGAACCTGGTGGGCGTCGCCCTGATATTCGTGATCCGCGCATTGGCGATCAAGTACCACATCGGCGTGCCGGTCTTCCTCGGGCACGGCACGGCCTTCCAGCACCACCACAGGCGCCGCGGCGACCAGGGCCAGCCCGGTT
>Ga0310696_10009230_pt1 | contig 11434 bp, 9 predicted proteins | sample AusTroGonzalo_MG_4_FD_203885 | JGI IMG/M metagenome (GOLD analysis project Ga0310696, IMG submission 203885) | Bovine rumen microbial communities from tropical cattle in Woodstock, Queensland, Australia - Gonzalo_02 (v2) (version 2) | ecosystem: Host-associated > Mammals > Digestive system >...
TTCTTCCGGTCGAACACCAGTTCACCGAAATAATCGGAAGTCTTGCCAGCGGGGACTTCTGCCGGAACCTCTTTCCGTTCGAAGGATTCCTTAACCAAATCAAATCTGTCCATAATTACACTATTTAAAACTAACTGATTCCCTGGTAAAGTAGAGAGGCTGGTCAACCTGACCAGCCTCTCTGATATTCAAATTTTGTTATGTTCGCTTCTTTTTTTCATGTGCCGCATCGGCTGGTGTTATACGCACAGAGAAGCTCTCAGGACCTGCTGATTCTGAGACTGCTTCTGGTTATTATTATTGAACGTGCGTTTCACTGCTATCTGAACCAAAATTCGAGTGCAAGTTACGAAGAAAAATCGAAAATGCAATAGTTTTTCAAAACTTTTTAAAAGTTTTTATTATACCTCTATATATAGAAACCGGCAGCAGCAGGCTCTCCCCGAAAGGCTGAAAAACAGCTGTCGCAAAAAGCCTTTCGGGGAGAGCCGCTGCCTGCCGCTACGCAGCTTCCAGCATGGCGTTATAGAGGGCCGGGAAGCGGTCGGCGATGACGGCGGGACGGCCGGCGTCGAAGAAGCAGTGGGTGCTCTCGGCGGTGCAGACAATCTTGCCATCGACCCGCATCGTATAGGCGATGACGAGCTTAACCTCGCTGAGGGACTTTACCTTTACCTCCACTTCAATCACGTCCTTGAACGTGGTGGTTTTCTTATAGTTGCACGCTACGGACACGACGGGCGAAACGATGCCCTCGGCCTCCATACGGTCGAAGCCGTAGCCCAGCTGGTCCATCCAGTCGATGCGGGCTTCCTCCATGATGCGGATATAGTTGGAATGATGGGTGATGCCCATCTTGTCGGTCTCGTAGTACTTGACCTCGTGGCGGTAGGGTTGGACGGTCATTTCCGTTTGTTACGCTTGTTCATATTAACGAATGCTTCATATTCCCGCAGGTCCCGGATGGCCTTCGGGCAGAGGATGAGCAGCACGATGACGTTGATCCAGGCCGTCAGGCCCACGCCCACGTCGCCGAGCTCCCAGATGACGTTCGCCTCGTGCAGGGCGCCGAACACGACCATGGCCAGCAGCGAGAAGCGGAAGATCCAGATGCAGGTCCGCTCGGCCTTGCGGTTCTTCGGCTTGCCGGGAGGCGCGTCGAAGATCTGCATGATGCTGGACTCGCCGTAGAAGTAGTAGGCCATCACGGTCGTGAACACGAAGAACACCAGCGCGATGCTCACGAAGGTGCCTCCGAAGCCCGTCAGGACAGAGTCCACGGCCGTCTGCGTGAAGCCGACGTAGTTGTTGCCGAGCTGCGGGGCGTTGGCCACCAGCAGCTCGCCGGTCTGCTCGTTGAAGATATTGTACGTGCCCGAGCAGAGGATCATCAGCGCCGTGGCGGTGCAGATGAGCAGCGTGTCCACGTAGACGGAGAACGCCTGCGCGAGGCCCTGCTTGGCGGGGTGCGAGACGGCCGCGGAGGCGGACACGATGGCCCCGCCGCCCTGGCCGGCTTCGTTCGAGAAGATGCCGCGCTTGACGCCCATCATGATGGTGGAGCCGAGGATGCCGCCCGCCAGCGGGTGGATGCCGAAGGCGTTGGTCACGATGGTCTTCAGCACGCCCGGGACGGCGTCGATATGCTGCCCGACCACGATGAAGGTGACGACGATGTAACCCAGGGCCATGAACGGCGTCACGATCGCAGCCACGCGGGCGATGCTCTTGACTCCCCCGATGATCACGAGGCCGAGCACGAACGCGAGGCCGAGGCCGGAGACGAGGGGCGGCAGCTGGAAGGAGTTGCCCAGCGCGTTGGCCATGCCGTTGGACTGCACCGTGGGCAGGAAGGTGCCGTAGCCGATGAGGACCAGGACGGAGAACAGGATGCCCAGCCAGCGGGCCTTAAGGCCGTGCTCGATATAGGACGCCGGGCCGCCGCGGAAGCCCGTGGGATGGAAGAACTTGTATTTCTGCGCGAGGGTGGCCTCCACGAAGGCCGTGGAGGCGCCGAAGAAGGCGATGATCCACATCCAGAAGATGGCGCCCGGGCCGCCGAGGGCGATGGCCGTGGCCACGCCGACGATGTTGCCCGTGCCCACGCGGCCCGACAGGGCCACGCAGAAGGCCTCGAAGGAGGAGATGCCCTGCGTCTTCCCGTCATCGGCGACCTCCGCCTTGGAAAAGAGCGAGCGTATCATCAGTCCGATGCGGCGCACCTGCACGAAGCGGGTGCGGCAGGAGAAATAGATGCCGGCACCCACCAGGAGCACGACCAGGACGGGGCTCCAGACGATCTCGTTCAGGGCGGAGACGATCTTTTCGAACATCGCTTATCCGTTGAGTTTCCACCAGGTCTCCAGGTCGGACGGGGCGCGCCAGTCGCCGCGCGGCGAGAGCGACACGCTACCGACCTTCGGCCCGTCGGGCAGGCAACTGCGCTTGAACTGCTGCTGGAAGAAACGCTTCAGGAAGGTCTCCAGCCATTTCCGGAGCGTGGCGTCGTCATAGACGCCCGCGAAGGCCTTGCGGGCCAGGAAGAGCAGCTTGTCGGGGCCGGCGCCGGAGCGGAAGAAGTGGTAGAGGAAGAAGTCGTGGAGCTCGTACGGGCCCACGGTGTCCTCGGTCTTCTGGGCGATCCTGCCCTCCTTGTCGGCGGGCAGCAGCTCGGGGCTGATCGGGGTGTCCACGATGTCCAGCAGCGTCTTATGGATGTCGCCGGTGGCGTCGAACTTGTTGTCGGCCGCCCAGCGGACCAGCGTGCGCACCAGGGTCTTGGGGACGCTGGCGTTGACACCGTACATGGACATGTGGTCACCGTTGTAGGTGCACCAGCCGAGGGCGAGCTCGGAGAGGTCGCCGGTGCCGATGACGATGCCGCCTTCCTTGCCGGCGATGTCCATCAGCAGCTGCGTGCGTTCGCGCGCCTGGGAGTTCTCGTAGGTGAGGTCATGCTTGTTCTCGTCCTGGCCGATGTCGGCGAAATGCTGCCGCACGGCGGGGACGATGGAGATTTCGCGGGAGGTGGTGCCCAGTTCGCGCATCAGGTCCACGGAGTTGTCGTGGGTGCGGTGCGTGGTGCCGAAGCCGGGCATGGTGACGCCGATGATGTTCTCGCGCGGGAGGCCGAGGGTGTCGAAGGCCAGCGCGGTCACGAGCAGCGCGAGGGTGGAATCCAGGCCGCCGGACACGCCGATCACGGCCTTCCGGCAGTGGATGTGCTCCAGGCGCGTGACCAGGCCCGCCACCTGGGCGGCGAGGATCTCGCGGCAGCGCACGCCGAGCGCTTCCGGATCGCCCTGCGGGACGAAGGGGTGCGGTTCGACGCGGCGCAGGAGCTTCGCCTCGAAGTCGGTCGCGGCGGCCTCCCCCGCGTCCTGGACGCAGTAGGGCGGCACCGGGCCCTCGAAGCCGAAGCTGTGCTCCTTGGCGCGCAGCGTCTCCAGGCGCTCGACGTCCACGTCGGCGACGATGAAGCGGCTGCCGCGCGCGAATCGCTCCGCCTCGGCGAGGAAGGAGCCGTTCTCGCAGATCAGCGAGGCGCCCGACCAGACGAGGTCCGTGGTGGACTCGCCTTCGGCGCAGGAGCAGTAGATGTATGCGGCGTAGAGCCGGGAGGCGGTGGCGCCCACGAGGCTCTTGCGGTATTCATGCTTGAAGAGGTAGTCGTTGCTGGCGGAGAGGTTCAGGATCAGCTGCGCGCCGGCCAGGGCGGCCTGCGAGCAGGGCGGGACGGGCACCCAGAGGTCCTGGCAGATCTCGATGGCGGCCGTGGCCTCGCCGATGCGGAAGAGCTGGCGCGTGCCCAGCAGGATGTCCTCCTGGCCCGCGAAGCGGATGCGGGCGCCGCCGCACGGCAGGGAGCGCGCGGGGGCGAACCAGCGCGGCTCGTAGAACTCGCCGTTTCCGGCCATGTAGCTCTTGGGCACGATGCCGAGGATGCGGCCTCCGCGGGCCGCCACGGCGCAGTTGTAGAGCCGTCCGGCGTGGCGCACCGGGGCGCCGAAGACGATCATCGCGTCCAGCTTCGCTGTTTTGGCGACGATCTCGGCCACGGCCGCTTCCGCGTCCTCCAGCAGGCGGTTCTGGCCGAAGAGGTCGGCGCAGGTGTAGCCCGTGACGCTCAGTTCCGGGAAGACGACCACGGACGGACGCTGTGCTTTCAGGTCCTGGCACAACTGAAGGATCTCCCGGGCATTCGCCGCCGGGTCGGCCACGTGGACGCGCGGCATCGCCGCCGCCACACGGATCAGTCCAAGATGCTTCATAGACGCAAATATAGCGGATTTGCGCAAGGATTGCAAACGCTGCCCTAGCCCTCCCAGAAGAAGGCCTCGGGCAGCGGGTGGCAGTTGTAGCGGGAGGCCATGGCTTCGCCGTAGGCGCCGGCGGAGCGGATGGCGATGAAGTCGCCGCGGTGGCACTTGTCCATCGAAAACTCCTTCACGAAGACGTCGGAACTCTCGCAGACGGGGCCGACCACGTCGTAGATCTCCTCGGGCTCGTTCGAGCTGAGATTCTCCACGCGGTGGTAGGCGCGGTACATCGCCGGGCGGACCAGCTCGGTCATGCTGCCGTCGATGATGGCGAACTGCTTGTGCGTGCCCTGCTTGACGTAGAGCACCCGCGAGATCAGCGACCCGCAGGGCGCCACGATGCTGCGGCCGGGCTCGAAGTGCACGATCGTGCCCTGGGGCAGCTTCAGATGCGTGCGGAAGACGTCGAACCAGCCTTCGAAGTCGGCGATCGGCAGGTGGTTGGGGTGCTGGTAGTTGATGCCCAGGCCGCCGCCCACGTTGATGTCGCCCACCGGGCGGCCGCCGCGCTGCAGGCGCACGACCAGCTCGTTGACGCGGTTGCAGAGCGCCGTGAAGTCGCTCATGTCCAGGATCTGCGAACCGATATGGAAATGCAGGCCCACGTAGCGCACGTGCCGCAGGCTCAACGCCAGTTCCATGACCTCGTCCAACTGCTCGTAGTTGATGCCGAACTTGTTCTCCGCCAGGCCCGTGGTGATGCCGGCGTGCGTGTGCGCGCCGATGTCGGGATTGATGCGCAGGGCCACGGGGGCCACTTTTCCCATCTCTCCCGCCAGCTCGTCGATGATCTGGAGCTCGGCGGCGGACTCCACGTTGAAGCGGGAGATGCCGGCCTCCAGCGCGAGGCGGATCTCCGCGTCGCTCTTGCCCACGCCCGCGAACACGATGCCGTCGGCGGGGAAGCCTGCGGCCAGCGCCGCCTCCACCTCTCCCCCGCTTACGCAGTCGGCGCCGAAGCCGCGCGCGGCGATCTCCGCGAGGATGCGCGGATTGTAGTTCGCCTTGACGGCGTAGTGCACCCGGAAGTCGGGGTTACGCTCCAGCTGCGCACGCACGGTGTCGAGCGTACGACGCAGGAGGGGCAGGTCGTAGAAATAGAACGGGGTGCGCAGCCCCGCGAACTGCTCTACCGGAAAATCGCCTTTCAGCATTACTCAAACAGGCATTTGCTCAGCGAGCGCAGGGCGCGCGCCTTGTCCTCCCCCTTCACGAGGAAGGAGATGTTGTAGTTGCTGCCGCCGTAGGAGATCATGCGCACGGGAATGTCCTTCATGGCATCCAGGGCGCGGGACTCGAAGCCCACGTTCTCCCAGTCCATGTCGCCCACCACGCAGATGATGCACATGTCCAGGTCCACGCCCACGGTGCCGTACTTCTTGAGGTCGTGCACGATCTCGCCCAGGTGGCGCGTATTGTCGATACTCATCGACACGCCCACCTCGGAGGTGCAGATCATGTCGATGGACGTCTGCCAGCTCTCGAAGATCTCGAAGACCTTGCGCAGGAAACCATGCGCGAGGAGCATGCGGGAAGACTTGATGCGGATGGCGGTGATGTTGTCCTTGGCCGCGATGGCCTTGATGGTGCCGACCTCGGGGACGTTGTCGATCAGCGTGCCCGGCGCGTCCGGATCCATGGTGTTAAGCAGGAGCACCGGAATGCCCGCGAACTTGGCCGGCTGGATGCAGGTCGGGTGCAGGATCTTGGCGCCGAAATAGCCCAGCTCGGCGGCCTCCTCGAAGTGGAGATGCCGCACGGCCGCGGTGTGGTCCACGATGCGCGGATCGTTGTTGTGCATGCCGTCGATGTCGGTCCAGATCTGGATCTCCTCCGCGCCGACGGCGGCGCCGATCAGCGAGGCGGTGTAGTCGGAACCGCCGCGCTGCAGGTTGTCGATCTCGTCGTGCGTGTTGCGGCAGATGAAGCCCTGCGTCAGGTAGAGCGGGGCCTTGGGGTATTTGGCCAGCAGGGCGTTCAGCTTCTCGCGGATGTAGTCCGTGTCCGGCTCGCCCTGGACATCGATTTTCATGAAATCCAACGCCGGCAGCAGCTGGACCGCGATCCCCTTCTCCTGCAGGTAGAAGGTCATCAGGTTCGTGGACAGGAGCTCGCCCTGGCCGATGATGATCTTGGACTCCACCTGCGTGAAGAGCTTCTTGGTGAAGGTCTTGATGTAGTCGAACACGCCGTCGGCGTACTGCTGCGCCTTCTCGCGCGCCTCGGCCGTGCTGTACAGCTCGGCGATCACGCCGCGGTACTTGGCCGCCAGGCGGTCGATGGTCTCGCGGGCGCCCTCGACGTTGCGGTTGAACAGGTAGTCCGAAATCTCCACGAGGGAGTTGGTCGTGCCGGACATGGCCGACAGGACCACGAAATTGCGGCCGCCGCGGGTCACCAGATCCGCGACATGCTGGATGCGTTGCGCGGAACCCACCGAGGTTCCGCCGAATTTCATGATCTTCATATGCTTGTTCTTATTTGCCATGTTGGTATTTCTCGAGCATCGGGCGCAGGATGGCCGTCAGCTGGTCGTTCTCGACCAGGAAGCCGTCGTGGCCGAAGGCGGAGCTGATCTCGCGGTAGGCGGCCTTCTTGAGGGCGGCCACCGTGGCCCGGCCGTGGCTGGGCGGGAAGAGCACGTCGCTGTCGATGCTGATCATCATGCAGTCGGCCTGGATGCGGCCCAGGGCCGCCTCGACGCCGCCGCGGCCGCGCCCCACGTTCATGCTGTCCAGCGCGTAGGTCAGGTACCAGTAGCTGTAGGCGTCGAAATCGCGGCGCAGCAGCTTCTGTCCCTGATAGCGCTGGTAGGAGGCCGCGCGGTCGGCGAACAGGGTGTCCACCTCCTGCTCGGGCTGCGTGAGGTTGTAGCCCGCGTAGGTGCGGTAGGAGATGAGGGCGATGGAGCGCGCGCAGGCCAGGCCGGCGCTGCCGCCCTTGAGGTCCTTCGCCTCACGGAAGGTCGGATCGGCCTCGAGGGCCAGGCGCTGCGACTCGTTGAACGCGGTCATGAAGGGGTTCACGCGGGTGGCCGTGGCCAGGAACACCACGTCCCGCACCACCTCCGGCTCCATGATCACCCACTCCAGCGCCTGGAAGCCGCCGATCGACGGTCCCAGCATCAGGTCGATGTGCTCGATGCCCAGGTGCCTGCGCACCAGGATCTCGGCGTTCACGATGTCGCGCACCGTCGTGCGCGGGAAGTCGAAGAAGTACGGCCGCCCCGTCGCCGGGTTCACGGACGCGGGGCCCGTGGCCCCGTAGGGCGAGCAGAGCATCGACACGCAGACGATATAGTACTTCTCCGGATCGAAGAGCTTGTCCTTGCCCACCAGCTGCGGCCACCAGTCCTCGGGGTTGGAGTTGCCCGTGAGCGCGTGGCAGATCCACACGACGGTCTCCCCTTCACTATAGTCCCGGTCGGAGGTGTGGTACACCAGCTCCAGGTGGTCCAGCGAACCACCTGCCTCAAACTGGAAAGGTTTGTCTATGACAAGCTTATTATATCTCATATAAACTATTTCTTCGGGTGGTCCTGCTCGAAGGCCGCCATCCTTTCCTCCAGCACCGGATAGAGCTCCTCGCGCATCCGGCTGGTGCAGCCGCGCACCCCCTGGCGGAGGCTGCCCGTCGTGGACAGGGAGATGCTGCTGACGCCGTAGTACATCAGCTCGACCACCAGCTCGTCGCCGCTCAGGCCGTCGTAGCCCAGGGTGAAGAAGAAGCCGTCGCCCACCGGGCGCGTGACGTCATGGTCGTAGACCACCGTGAAGCCGTGCCGGCAGAAGATCTCCTTCATCCGGGCGGCGCGGCGGGCGTACTCGCGCGTGTCTTCCACGAAGTTGATCTCCCCCTCGCAGGAGAGGCGCAGCATCTCCGCGTACGCGTACTGCGTGGAGGCGGTGCAGCCGCTCGTGATCATGTACAGGATGGAGGCGGTCAGCGTGACGCCGAACACGCCGGCGTCCTGGTAGCGTGCCGCCAGGGCGGGATACTGCTTCTCGTAGAGCCTGTCGCCGATGCAGCAGAGCGCGATGCGCTGGCCTGCGTAGCTGAAGATCTTGGAGGCGGACAGCATCAGGATGTAGTTGTCCGTATAGCGGGCCACGGTGGGCAGGAAGGGCGGCTCGAAGGGGCGTCCCAGGTCCCGCCGGTAGTCCATGCAGAAATACGCCAGGTCCTCCATCACGACGGCGTCGTACTTCGTGGCCAGCTCGCCGATCACCTGCAGCTCCTCCTCCTCCAGACAGATCCATGCGGGATTGTTGGGGTTGGAGTAGACGATGGCGGCGATGTCGCCGGCGGCGAGCTCCCGCTCCAGCTTCTCGCGGAGCTTCGCGGCGCCGCGCCAGGCGTAGATGTCGAACTCGCGCCAGCCGATGCCGAGCACGCGGAGCTGCGATTTCTGGATCGGGAAGCCCGGATCGATGAAGAGGACCTTGTCCTTGCCGGGGATGCGCTGCGTGCAGGCGATGAACGAGCCGAAGGAGGCCGCTACGGAGCCCGTCGTGGGCACACAACCGCGCGCGGCGACATCCACATTGATGAACGCCTTGATGAACGCGGAAGCGGCCTGTTTGAGCTCGGGCACGCCGGCCGCGGCGGGATACTGCGATCCCACGCCCCGGTCCAGCGCCCGCTTCTCGGCCTCCACGCCATAGCAGTTGACGGGCAGGCCGGGCGACCCCTGGTCCATCCGGACGAAGGGGATCCCCGTCTTCTGCTCCAGGTACTGCGCCGCCAGCAGGATCTCTCCGATCGTGGCGGTGGACAGGTCCGCTATGTTGTTCACGCGGCAGGCCTCGGCGACCAGCGCTTCGCTGAAAATCTTCATCCCTTAAATCTTGTAGCACCAGCCGTGGGTGTCTTCCAACTCACCGAACTGGATGCCCGTAATCTGCTTGTAGAGTTTGGTGCACATGGGGCCCACGGCGCCGTCTTCCTCGTAGCGGAAGCTGCGCGACACGGCCGGCTCGGCGAGCACGGGCTTCATGTCGATGTGGGACATGGGCGTGATGACCACGGCGGTGCCGCAGCCGCCCGCCTCGTCGAACTCGTCCAGCTCGTCGAGCGGGATGGGGCGCTTCTCGACCTTCATGCCGAAGTCGGCGGCGCACTCCTGCAGCGTCAGGTTCGTGATGGAGGGCAAAACGCTGTCCGAAAGAGGGGTAACATAAGTGTTTTCACCCTTGATTCCGAAGAAGTTGGATGAACCGAACTCATCCACGAACTGGCGGGTCGCGGAATTGAGGTACAGCAGCTCGGCGTAGCCCTGCTCGTGCGCGATCTTGTACGGCACGAAGGTGCCGGCGTAGTTGGCGCTGAGCTTGTAGGAACCCGTGCCCTTCGGGGCGGCGCGGTCGAAGTCGCCGGGAATCACGGCGGCCGCGGAGCGCAGGTGGGCGCCGTAGTACGAGCCGGCCGGCGCGCACATCACGGCGAGGATCACCTCGGGATACGGCACCAGCTGCATCTGCGGATGCGGCGCGAAGAGCAGCGGACGGATATAGAGCGAAGCCTGGTGGCCGTAGGGCGGCAGGAACTCCAGGTTGTTCTTGACGCAGAGCTCGCACATCTTGATGAACATCTCGGTAGGAGGCTCCGGGAGGCCCAGGAAGCGGGCCGAACGCTGCATGCGGGCGGCGTTCTTGTCGGGGCGGAACATGACGATCCCGCCGTCTTTCTGGCGGAACGCCTTCAGGCCTTCAAAGCAGGAGATGGCGTAGTGCAGTCCCTGCGTGAACGGGTCGATGGTGAAAGAAAAAGTCTCGGTCGTCTGGATGTCGGACCAGGCTCCGTCCCGGTAATGCGCCAGGACGACGGTGCGTGTACGGTAGGCGTCGAAGCCCAAAGTATCCCAATTAATCTGTGCCATAACTTTAGCTTATATTACCCGATTTTAGATGTGTGCAGCCACCCAGTCACCCACCTCGGAGGTGCTGTAAGCCCGTCCGGAAGCGGCCAAATCTTCGGTGACAATATTGTTTTCTATGCTGAGAGTCACCGCGTTACGAATTGCCTTCCCTTCTTCCATCAGACCGAAGGCATATTCGAACATCATCGCGGCCGAAAGGATGGCCGCGAGGGGGTTCGCGATGTTCTTTCCGGCCGCCTGCGGCCAGGATCCGTGGATGGGTTCGTAGACCCCGGTCTTCTCGCCGACGGAGGCGGAGGCGAGCAGACCCATCGATCCGGAGACCACGCTGGCCTCGTCGGTGAGGATGTCGCCGAAGGTGTTCTCCGTCACGACGACGTCGAAGAACTTCGGGCCCGTGATGAGCTTCATCGCGGCGTTGTCGACGTACATGTAGTCCGTGGTGACCTCCGGGTAGTTCGGGGCCATTTCCTGGGCGATCTGGCGCCACAGGCGGGACGATTCGAGCACGTTGGCCTTGTCCACCACGGTGAGGTGTTTGCGGCGCCGCATGGCGTACTCGAAGGCCTGCTTGAGGATGCGCTCGATCTCGTAGCGGTGGTAGATGTTGGTGTCGTAGGCGGTGTCGCCTCCGTCCAGTCTCCCCTTCTCGCCGAAGTACATGCCGCCGGTGAGCTCGCGGATCACGAGGAAGTCCGCCCCGTCCACCAGCTCCTCCTTGAGCGGGGATTTGTGGACGAGCGACTTGAAGGTCTCCACGGGACGCAGGTTGGCGTACAGGCCGAGCTGCTTGCGCATGGCCAGCAGGCCCTGCTCCGGGCGCACCTTGGCGGTCGGATCGTTATCGTACTTGGGGTCGCCGACGGCGCCGAACAGCACCGCGTCGGACTCCAGGCAGGTCTTGTAGGTCACCTCCGGGAAGGCGTCGCCGAAACGGTCGATGGCGCACGCACCCGCATACGCGAAATGGTAGGACACCTCGTGTCCGAACTTGCGGCAGACGGCGTCGACGCTCTTGACCGCCTGGCTGATGACTTCGGGGCCGATGCCGTCCCCGGGCAAAAGGGCAATGTTCAATTTCATTTCAGTTGATTCAGATCCATGTTTTCGATGATGTTGAGCATCTTGACCGTGGCCTTGATGGCGGCTTCCGTCTGGTCGGAGTCGATGCCGCGGGTCTTGAACTCGTAGTCGCCGTTCTTCCAGGAGATGCTGGCGGACACGAGGGCGTCCGTCT
>Ga0310696_10009231_pt1 | contig 11434 bp, 15 predicted proteins | sample AusTroGonzalo_MG_4_FD_203885 | JGI IMG/M metagenome (GOLD analysis project Ga0310696, IMG submission 203885) | Bovine rumen microbial communities from tropical cattle in Woodstock, Queensland, Australia - Gonzalo_02 (v2) (version 2) | ecosystem: Host-associated > Mammals > Digestive system >...
AGTCGACTTCGCCGAGCAGATCGAAATAGATTCATTCCGCCCCAAGGGCGAAGGTGAACTGGAAGCCACATTCATCCACAAGGACGGCTACGAAGAACAATTCGACCTCGAATACATGACCTTCGACCGCCACGTCCTGGTCTGGATAGCATAAAAAAAACGGAGCCCGTCGGGGTTCCGTTTTTTTTGTTCAGATTCGGTTAAATCTCTGCTTGTTTACGCGGGCCTTTGTGCTGGCCATTTCCTTTACCGCCGCCAAGTTTGTTGATCTGACGGGTGCGGAAGCTGTCCTCTGCCAGATAGAGTTTGGCTGTCTTGGTGATGCCGAGGATCTTTTCGAATTCCTTCTGATGCTCAGCCATAATGTTCTTCTGCGAAGCCTTTGCCTTGTTGTAGGCATCCAGAGCTTTGCGGATCTCGTTCTCGTTCCCTTCCTTCACGGCAAGGCGGAGAGCCTTCTTGGCTTCGGAGAAAGCCTTGTGCTGGGCACGCTGTTCATCGGAAGCCTTGTTGTAGATAGGCCAGAAAACCTGAGCCTCTTCGGGAGTAAGATCGAGTTCTGCCGTAAGATATGCGATGTGCTCGGCGCGGATACGCTCTTTGGCGTTCTCCTTGAATCGCTGGACATCTTCTTTGGTAAATCCTTGCTGCTTGTTATTCTGGGCAGGCAAAGCTACACACACCATCAGAGCTAATGCTGCAAGTAAAATCCTTTTCATTGTTCTACTGATTTGAAATTAAAAAATCTTCGATCTGCGCGAGAGTGATATCGGAACTGATGAGGTATTCGATGATCTCATCGTCGGATGCCGAAGGAACCGTAGTCTTGTTAAGGATAAAATTCCCTATCAGCACCGCTATCGCGAAACACGCTGCCAACGCAAGGTAAGGAGCGAACTTCTGGAAACGCGTGGGCTGCTTCTCCTGCGCAGGAATAGACGAGAGTTTCGTACGCAAACCCTCGAAGTAGCCGTCAGGCACATTATAACCGTTATTCTTTCTCATACCGCTTTGTTAGATGGATGGTCGATAAAAAGGTTTAATCCTGCTCCAATTGGACCAGATCCTTGATCTTTTCCGAGGCAAAGTGGAAAGAGGCCTTCAGGGCCCCGACCGACGTACCGGTGACCTCGGAGATATCTTCGTAGGACATCTCTTCGAAATAGCGCATGCAAAATACCACGCGTTGTTTGTCCGGAAGACGTATGATTGCCTTGGCAAGGCGGCGCTGGGCTTCGTCGCCGTTGAACCAGGGGTCGTCGTCGATGACGCGTTCGGCCGCATCATCGAGGGACTGGAAGCGCAGCGCCGCCCTCACCCTCTGCTTGCGCAGGAAGGCCAGAGCCTCGTTAGTGGCGATACGCCATAGCCAGGTAGAAGGAGAAGACTCTCCCCTGAATGAGGGGAGAGCCTTCCAGGCCTTGATGAATGTATCTTGCACAATGTCGTCGGTGTCCTCGTGGCTTCCCACCAAATTGCGGATATGCCAGTACAACTGCTCGCTGTACTTGTCCACCAACTCATTGAAATCTCTTTCGTCCATTCTAGGCATTAGATGCCCGGGAGGGCAAAAGGTTTATTTGCGGGCGATAGCCTTTTTGGCAGCCTCGACGATATGTGCGGCGTCCAGGCCGTAGGCGGCCATCAACTCGGCGGGAGTACCGCTCTGGCCGAACTTGTCGCCACCGTTGATGAACTCCACGGGAGCCGGGGTTCCGGCAACCACCACGGATGCGACAGCCTCGCTTAGACCGCCGAATGCGTTGTGCTCCTCGGCAACCACTGCAGCACCGGTCTTGGCGATGGAAGCTGCGAGGGTGGCGGCGTCGAGAGGCTTGATGGTAGCCACGTTCAGCACCTCTGCGCTGATACCTTCCGCCTCGAGGGCTTCAGCTGCCTGCAGGGCCTCCCACACGGTATGGCCTGTTGCCACGATGGTAACATCGGTACCGGGATTGAGATTGTAGATCTTACCGATTTCGAAGGGCTCGTCGGGATTGGTGAAGTTAGGCACGGAAGGACGGCCGAACCTAAGATAGACGGGGCCCACGTAGCGGGCGGCAGCGATAGTAGCCTGCACGGTCTGATTGTAATCGCAAGGCACGAGCACCACCATGCCGGGAAGGGCGCGCATCAGGGCGATATCCTCCATGGTCTGATGGGTTGCACCATCTTCGCCGAGGGTGATACCAGCGTGAGAAGAAGCGAGCTTGACGTTGGTGTTGCCATAGGCGACCTCCTGACGGACCTGGTCGTACACGCGGCCGGTCACGAACTCTGCGAAGCTGCCGCAGAAAGGAACCTTGCCGGTAACTGCCAGGCCGGCTGCCACGCCAATCATATTGGCCTCGGCGATGCCGCACTCGATGAATCTTTCGGGGAACTCGGCCGTAAAGGCATCCATCTTGAGGGAACCTTTAAGGTCGGCCGTAAGGGCCAGCACGTTGGGATTCTCGCGGCCTGCAATCACGAGACCGTCACCGAATCCGCTGCGGGTGTCTTTCTTTCCGGAATCTATATACTTCTTCATACTAGTAATCTCCTAAGGTTTCTTTGAGCTGTTTGAGAGCCTCTTCGCACTGCTCTGCGCTGGGAGCCTTGCCGTGCCACTTGTGGCTGCCGGCCATAAAGTCCACTCCGTGACCCATCTCGGTCTTGAAGAGTATCATCTTAGGCTTGCCGTTCTGCTTGCGGGCAAGCTGGAAAGCGTTCAGGATGGACTCGTAGTCGTGACCCTCGGCCACGATGACATCCCATCCGAAAGCAAGCCACTTCTCGTTGAGTTCCTCGATGCCGGTGACGGTCTCGATGGGGCCGTCGATCTGCATGCCGTTCCAGTCGGTCATGGCCACGAGGTTGTCCAGCTTATGATGGACCGCGAACATGGCGGCTTCCCAAATCTGGCCTTCCTCGCTTTCACCATCGCCGCAGAGCACGAAAGCACGGTGAGGATCACCGTCGATCTTCTTGCTGAGGGCTATGCCGGCCGCGGCGGAAAGACCCTGCCCGAGGGAGCCGGAGGGCTGGAAGATACCTTTGAGATGCCCGACCGAAGGATGCCCCTGGAGGTTGGAGCCGAACTTGCGGAGCGTAGCCATCTCCTTAGGATCGAAATAGCCTGCGCGGGCAAGGACCGCGTAGTACACGGGGGCGAGGTGCCCTGCGGAAAGGATGAAAGCATCCTGGCCCTTGGCCTCGCGGGTCCAACTGGCTGCATCCTGCTCCATCTCATTGAAATAGAGTGCAGTAAGAATATCGGTACTGCTCAAAGATCCTCCCGGATGGCCGGACTTGGCGGCCGTAACCATCCGCACTATATCGCGGCGGACCTGGGAGGCAATGTCGTTTAGTTCCTGTATGGTCTTTTTCATATCTACAAAGATAGTAATTTACTTGTTCATCCTGACCGCCTTGGCAGCCACTTTCTGCATAATCTTGGCCTCCACATCGCCCACCTCGTTCTCGGTGCCGGCATTGCGGAAAGAGTTCCCCACGACGCTCACTCCGAGAGTGGGTTTGATGAGGGCTTCGAACCATACGCAGGCGGTGGCATAACGGCCGTACTTGAAGTCCATGTGGAAGCCGTCGCGGGTGAGGTCCTTGCCTGTATTGATTCCGGTTTTGCGGAGTATCTGCACCGCCGGGCCGGAAGGAATCACCACAGGGATGTTGTACTGCTCGCGGGCCTTGTCGACGCAGAGCTGAATGCTGTCGTACATGTATTTCTGGTCGTAAGCATAGTTGGCGAAATTGCGGCTCTTGAAGTCGCGGGCGTAGGCCCAGGTCTGATGCCACACGATGGCAGCCTTGGGGTTCTTGCACTCCTTGCGCACTATCTCTATCAGCGTGCCCAGCCAAGGGTCGTAGCTGTCCCAGCGGCCGCTCTTAGGCGAGCCCTGCTGGAGGGTGATGATATCCCAGGGTTCATCCCCCACTCCGTCCATGAAGGAGCCTTCCTTGTACTTCTTGACCGTCTCCCACTTGTTGGCGGTGGACTTCAGATACACGTATTCGTGGCCGTTGTCCTTGTACTCGCGGCAGTGCCTTTCCAGGGTGCATCCCCCGATATAGAGGCGGCCGATGATTACGTTGTGGATGCCGGCGGCCTCGAGCAGGTCGGGCAGATACTGGGTGGCATCGTCGGAGAAGGAGTTGCCTATCGCCAGGATGCGGAGGGTGTCCGGATTTTCCGGCAGAGGGTGGTTAGGATATTTCTCCTGAGCGGAGATGTTCAGGGCCAGAAGAACCCCGGCAAGAACTAGGAGGATTTTCTTCATATTTAATTCCTATATTTGTGGTAAAGTTAGCAAAAAGATGCCTGAAAAAGAAAAAATCCGCGAGATGTTCGACTCGATTGCCCATGAGTATGATGCGTTCAACCATCTGACCTCCCTGGGCATCGATCGCATATGGCGTCGGAGGGCCCTGCGCTATATCGAAGGTCCGCAGGTGCTGGATATTGCCTGCGGCACGGGGGATTTCGCAATCACCATCGCCGAGCGCAAACACTGCGGTGTCGTGGGGGTGGATATTTCCGAGGGGATGCTGGCCCAGATGCGGAAGAAGGTGGAGGCGGCGCATCTGGACAAAAGGGTTTCCTGCGAGCTCGGGGACTGTGCCGACCTTAGGTTCAGGGACAGCTATTTCGATAATGTTACGGTGGCGTTTGGTGTGCGGAATTTCGAGGATCGCGAAGCTTGCCTGAAGGAGATCCTGAGGGTGCTGCGCCCGGGCGGGAGCTTCGTGATGCTGGAGCTGGGGGTGCCTTCCTGGCGTTTCGCGCGCAAGTTCTACGAGTGGTATTTCACCAAGGTAATGCCGCTGATAGGAGGCCGCCTCTCCGGCAACCGCGCGGCTTACAAGTATCTCCCGGCATCGGTGCTGGCCTTCCCGGCCCCCAAAGAATGGACGGCCTTCCTGCGCAGCTGCGGCTTCACGGACGTAAAACACCGCGCCCTCTCCCTAGGCATCTGCCGCCTCTACATCGCCGCCAAACCCTGACCGGCCGGCTAGTATATGATGGCTAAGATGAACGTGCCGAAGACAAGCATGGGGAAGTAGCGGTCGAGGGCGCTGTCGGTGGTGGTCCAGACTCCGCGGAGGTGGAGGACGAAGAGCGGCAGCACGAGAAGGAAATACCAGTGGCGGCCGCGGAGGATGGCGAAGGCAATCAGCGCAGCCCAGCCAAGGGTCAGCAAGATGGTCTGGTAGATGCGCGAGCGTGTGAGACCGAGGCGCAGCGCAACCGTCCTGCGGTTCACGGCATCGGTCTTCATGTCGCGGATATTGTTGATGTTCAGCACTCCCACGCTGAAGAACCCGATTCCAGCGGCAGGCAACACGAACTCCCACGAATCCAGACGATGCGAGCACACGAAGTACGAGCCCATCACGCTCACCAGCCCGAAGAAAATGAACACGAACAGATCTCCCCACCCGCGATAGCCATAAGGATTCTTGCCAAGGGTGTATTTCATTGCGGCCCAGATAGCGCAGGCACCGAGACCGATGAGCACAGCAGCGGGCACGCAGAACAAAGTTCCATACGATAGATATATCATACCCACGCCCGAAGCGCAGCAGAGCAGCACGAAAAGACGGATCAGACGCTTCATGTCATTCACGGTCAAGGCACCGGAATTCAGGCCATAGGCAGGCCCCTGGCGCTCTTCGGTGTCGGTACCGCGGATCACGTCTCCCAATTCGTTGCTGAGGTTTGACAATATCTGCAGGCACACGGTGGTAAGGCACACGAACGCCACCACCCATCCACTGACCTGCCAAAGTTGGACCGCCATCTTGCATCCAAGGATTACGCCCGCCAAAGACAGCGGCAAAGTACGCAGGCGCATCGAACTCAAAGAAGCTTTTATCTTACCACGCATATTGATAATTCATACAGCCCATACAAGGGCAGAAACACTACTAACAAAGTGAAAGGATCACCCGTAGGGGTAATCAGGGCAGCCAGCACCAGCAATACCACCACGGCATAGCGGCGCCAACCTTTAAGCAAATCGCGGGAGATGACTCCCAACTTGCCCAGCAACCAGCTGAGCGAGGGCAGCTCGAACACCAGTCCCATGACGAAGACCATGCTCAACAGTATGCCCATGTAACTGTTCAGGGAAATCTGGTTGGTGATATCTTCCGACACCCGATAACCCGTAAGGAACTTGAAGATGATGGGAAAGACGATGAAGTATCCCACGGCACAGCCCAGATAGAAAAGGCCGGTGCCACCCATGAAAGCGGACCGTACTCCGCGTACCTCCTGGGAGAACAACGCCGGACGCACGAACACCCAAATCTGGTACATAAGATACGGAAAGATGATCAGCAGCGCCATCCACATGCTCACGCTGATGTGCGTCATGAACTGCGACGCGACGTTTATGTTTATGATGGAGACATCTTCGCCCTGGCCATAGATGAAACCCAGCCAGCGGTACAGGAAGAATTCAGAGTGCGTAGGGCCCAGGATTACCGTATCGAATATGTGTGGCAGGGCGATGAAACACCCCACCAAAGCTATCACGAATGCGACAACCACCCGGAGCAGGCACCAGCGCAACTCCTCGAGATGGTCCCAGAAGGACATCTCTTCGGCCATTATTCCTCGGACTTGATATCCTTATCGACGTCCTTGAGTTCTTTCTCGACCTCGTTCATCCCCTCCTTGAAGCTCTTGACACCCTTGCCAAGACCCTTCATGAGTTCAGGAATCTTTTTGCCACCCCAGAGGAGCAATACCACGAAAGCAATGATGAGAACCTCCCATACGCCGATGTTCTGGAAAAGTAAGAATGTTTTCATATTACGATTAATCAAGTTTCAATACTGCCATGAATGCGCTTTGGGGCACCTGTACCTTGCCTATCTGGCGCATACGTTTCTTTCCCTCCTTCTGCTTCTCGAGCAGCTTGCGCTTGCGCGTGACGTCGCCGCCGTAGCACTTGGCGGTAACATCCTTGCGCACCTGCTTCACGGTCTCGCGGGCAATGATCTTCGCACCTATGGCCGCCTGTACGGGGATGTCGAACTGCTGACGGGGGATGAGATCCTTGAGCTTGACGCACATCTTGCGCCCGAACTCATAGGCATTATCCTCGTGGATAAGGGTGGAAAGGGCATCCGCAGGCTCTCCGTTCAGGAGGATATCCAGCTTGACCAGACGCGCGCTGCGATAGCCGATGATATGATAGTCGAAGGAGGCATAACCCTTCGATATGCTCTTGAGTTTGTCGTAGAAGTCGAACACTATCTCCGAGAGCGGCATGTCGTAGTTGAGTTCCACGCGGTCGGAAGTGATGTAGTGCTGGCTTACGAGGGTGCCGCGCTTGTCGAGGCAGAGCTTCATCACCGGGCCGAAGAACTCGGCCTTGGAGATTATCTGCGCACGGATGAAAGGCTCCTCGATATGGTCGATCATCGTAATGGACGGCAGGCCCGAAGGATTGTGCACGTCCAGCACCTCTCCCTGCATGGTGTACACCTTGTACGACACGTTCGGGACGGTGGTGATGACATCCATGTCGAATTCGCGGAAGAGCCTCTCCTGCACGATTTCGAGGTGCAGCAGGCCCAGGAATCCGCAGCGGAAACCGCTTCCCAGCGCGAGCGAGCTCTCCGGTTCGTAGACGAAGGATGCATCGTTCAGTTGGAACTTCTCCAGCACGGTGCGCAGTTCCTCGAACTTATCTGCCTGCACGGGATACATACCCGCGAACACCATCGGCTTCACCTCCTCGAACCCGGCGATGGCCTCGGCGCAGGGGTTCTCCTTGTCGGTGATGGTATCTCCCACCTTCACCTCGGCTGCGCTCTTGATTCCGGAGATGATATATCCTACGTCGCCGCAGCCTACCTCGGCCGTCGGCACCAGTTTCATCCGCAGTATGCCTATCTCCTCCGCCTCATAATCCTGGCCGGTATTGAAGAATTTCACCTGCTGACCTTTGCGGAGGGTGCCGTTCTTGATCTTGAAGTAGGCGATAACCCCGCGGAAGGGGTTGAATACGGAGTCGAAGATGAGGGCCTGCAGAGGAGCGTCCGGATCCCCTTTCGGGGCGGGGATCTTCTCCACGATGGCATCCAGGATGGGCTGGACGCCTTCTCCCGTGCGGGCGGAGATGCGGAAGATATCCTCCAGATCGCAACCGATGAGGTCCACTATCTGGTCGGCAACCACATCCGGCTGCGCGGAGTCCATATCTATCTTATTGAGGATGGGGATGATTTCGAGCCCGTGGTCGATGGCCTGGTAGAGGTTGGCGATGGTCTGGGCCTGCACGCCCTGGGACGCATCCACCACCAGCAGCGCGCCTTCGCAGGAGGCGATGGAGCGGGAGACTTCGTAGCTGAAGTCCACGTGACCGGGAGTGTCGATCAGATTTAGGATGTGGCCCTTGTACTGCATCTGGATTGCGTGGCTCTTGATTGTGATGCCCTTCTCGCGCTCCAGATCCATGTCGTCGAGCACCTGAGCCTCCATATCGCGCTCGCTGAGTGTCTGCGTAAGTTCGAGCAGACGGTCGGCCAGGGTACTCTTGCCGTGGTCGATATGTGCGATGATGCAGAAATTGCGTATGCGGTCCATTGTCATAGTTTACAAAGTTAGCAATTTCTCGCTAATCACGAGAAATTGCCAACCATGTTTTTGTATGTATCCGCCCTAGAAATTGAGCGCAAGGCCCACGCCACTTCGGGTAGCACCTGCCTTAAGACTGGATCCGTAAGGCTTGGGAGCGTAGCGGGCGTTATAGTCGTCCATCATCGCATCGATTTCCTTTTGCCCTGCCCGCCATAGGGAGATGCCTCCCCAGAGGCTGGCTGCAGTAACGATTGCGCCGAGGACTATCATTGCATCTCCGCCGCCGCGCGACTCTCCCATCATCTCGTTACTCTCGTTCTCACCATATCCGAACACGGCCATGGCAATGCCGGTTGCAGGGCCTAAGGTTATTGCTGTCAAGCCCCAATAAGTCTGGGAAACGGCCTTCCTGTAACGGCTGCCATACGTCATGAGGCCCATCTCGTAGTCGAGAGGAGCATAGCCGTAGTAGCCGTAGGGGTCTTGAGGATAGGGGGAATAATAACCGTTATATTGTGCGGAAAGGGTTACCGACACCGTCAGTGCAACCAGAAAAAGAATTAAACGTTTCATGATTGTAAGTGTTTCTCGATGACGGTCGGGGCAAAAGCTATGCCAAATCAGTTCCCGCGCTTGGCATTATAACCCATAGATACCAGCAGGGACACGATTTTGTCGCGGAGGTCCCCCTGGATGGTAATCTCTCCATCCTTAGCTGTGCCGCCCACGCCGCATTTGGTCTTGAGGGTCTTGGCGAGGGCCGCGAGGTCGTCGCTCTTGCCCACGAAACCTTTTACGAGGGTTACTTGTTTGCCAGCTCTCTGCCTGCGGTCGATAGCAACAATAAGGCGCTGTTTTGCCGGCGGGAGGGTATCTTCCTCGGCCTGGGTGACAGTTTGGTATTGAAAGTCGGGATTCGTGGAATAAACCACGCCCAGACGCTGTTTCCAATCGTTATCGTTCTTCATATCCACAAATATAATCATTTTATTAGCTATATTTGTATCCATGGATTTCGGAACCCTTCACCTGCCTTCGGAGGCCCCGGCCGTCGATCCCCTGATCGATTGGTGGGATGTCCCCCTGCATGCCTGGCTGGTGGTTATCTGCGCAATCTTGCTACTGCTGCTCATCCCCGGGATTTATCGTCTGCTTCCCGCCGTGTCCGGATGCCTCATCCGCAGCCGCGGCAACATCGAAATCGAGCATAGCGTCAGCAGGGCCCGCACAAGGAGCCTGTATTCCAGGACGATGGTGATACCTTTCATCATAGTCGCCGACCGTTTCAAATTGTATGACCCCGACTTCATCGCCGGATGGGACCAGCCATGGCTGCTTCTTCTGGAACTTTATGCCGTCCTCTTTGCCTATCTGGTGCTGCGCATAATTCTCCACGCCGTGGTCTTGAGTATCGGACGCAAGCATTTCCTCACCGAAAAGCGGCTTGCAATACGCCGGGGCCAGCATAATTACTTCATCTGCTTCGTGCTGGTGATGATGTTTTCGTTGTGTATCCTCCGGGTTTTCGGGGCGGCGGATGATGTTTACCGCAATGTTATTTATGCGGAACTTGCTTTGTTCTGGCTAATTTCGATTGTGCGCGAAGGGCAGATTTTACGTTCTGAGTGCGGTGGTTTGATAACATTTTTGTATCTTTGCGCGCTTGAATTTTTACCGGCAGGAGCCGTGGTGGCATCCGCAACGGTATTTTAAAGTCGAAATTGCTATTATGAGAATCCTGATTTCACAGCAGGCTCCGTCCAAGATGACCGCTTACGAGGCCCTTCAAGGCAAGTTTAAAGCAGAACTCACTTTCAGACCTTTCTTCCGCATAGAAGCATTGACCTCCAGGGAATTCCGTGACCAGAGGGTCAACCTCCCCGATTATACGGCCATCGTTTTCTCTTCGCGCCACGCCATAGATGCTTATTTCAAACTCGCCGAGGAACTTCGTTTCAAGGTTCCCGAGACCATGAAATACTTCTGCACCACCGAACTGGTTGCCATCTATCTCCAAAAGCATATCGTCTTCCGCAAGCGCAAGATCTTCTTCGGCGAAGGAACCCCCGAGTCGCTGGTGGCCCTGATCGGTCCCAAGCACAAGGGCGAGAAATTCCTCATCGCCAAGAACGCCGGTTCCAATTCCGAGGCCCTCACTTCCCTTCTCACCAAGGCAGGGGTAGACTTCACCGAGGCGGAACTCGTGAAGAGCGTCACCCAGGACCTGAAGGACCTGGACATCTCTTCCTACGATATAGTAGCTCTTTACAATCCTGCAGATGTCAAGAGTCTCTACGAGAATTTCCCCGAGTTCAAGCAGGGCAAGGTGAAGTTCGCCGGATGGGGCAAGAGCATCGTTCCTGCCATGGAAGATGCCGGCCTGAGCATCGACATCCAGGGTCCTACTCCCGAGGCTCCTTCGGTGGCCCGTGCAATAGAGCTTTATCTCCAGCAAAACAAGTAATTTCCTATGACTCCCCGGGGCAACACGCTTGGTAAATCAGAGCGGCTGTCCGGCAAGAAGTCAATTTCTACCCTTCTCGCCGACGGCAGATGGGGTAGCTTGGGGCATTTCCGCTACTGCTGGCTCGCGCAGGCGCCCGACCCGATCGGGCATCTTCCTGCCCGCATCCTGGTATCCGTCCCCAAACGCTACTTCAAACGCGCCGTCAAACGCAACCTCCTGAAACGCCGCATCCGCGAAGCCTACCGCCTGCAGAAAATCGCCGGCGTGGACATCATGTTCCAATACAATTCGCAGGAGATCGCCGACTCCGCAACCATCTTCAAGGAAATCGGAGACATCCTCGGCAGGATCCGGCCGCTGATCTGCCAGACACC
>Ga0310696_10009232_pt1 | contig 11434 bp, 8 predicted proteins | sample AusTroGonzalo_MG_4_FD_203885 | JGI IMG/M metagenome (GOLD analysis project Ga0310696, IMG submission 203885) | Bovine rumen microbial communities from tropical cattle in Woodstock, Queensland, Australia - Gonzalo_02 (v2) (version 2) | ecosystem: Host-associated > Mammals > Digestive system >...
ACACATCTCTTCTGTTATCTTCTGCCTTAATGCTTTGTATTCATTATATATACCGAGTACGTCTATCTTCTTTGTTGTTAAGATATACTTATCATAGATATGCTCCATAATCGGCTCTAAGAATTCCGCAGCATCTCTCTTCTTAAATGACAAACCAGAGAATGCGATATCATGAGGATCACGAGGAGTACCTTCCTGAACGAACATAGATGAAGCATACATCTTCTTTGCAACAAGAGCCATACTTAAGAAACCGAACTCATTCTTGAATACATATTTACCCTGATAATATTCATCTTGAATTCCACAGTTTACAGCCCAATACTTAACATACTTCGGAATGACATATTCTATTATTAATCTCATACCAAATGCAGAAGCCATTAAGCATGAATCTATAAAGTCTTCAGATTCACACTGGAATGATTCTATATAATGAGAGAAGTGTACCATAAGCGAGTCTGTGTCTGTTACACATACTATTTTTCTCTCCATATGATTACATCTTACTTCAGCATCATTTGTGAGATAAGCATAAACACAGTTGTCACATACCATTTTCGATACAGCTACAATATCATCTGCAATCTCTTCTGGCATCTTCTTACCGAACCCTGCATCATACAAAGTTTCCGTCGTAATGTTCTCAATATCAAGCTTATGATTTCTGAGATAGTTGGATATTCTACCAATCTCAGCTGATGCATACTTTCTTAATACAAGATGTATATTAAAAGCTAACATAAGCTTACATAACTGATCCTGAGATAATGTATCAAGATATCTTCTTAACTGGATAATGTCTCTTGACCTAAGATTATTTGTTCTTGAAACTAACCAATCACATACTTCTGCAGATGAATATACATCATGAATTAACACACGATTTTCATTATCATTTAATACTATATTAATGAGATCCATCAGCTCATTCATGTTATTATTCTTAGCCCACTTATCCTCATTTACTGTTAGATATTCCAAACAGCAGATTAAGGTAGTTGTCAGGTTTTTCGTGGTACCTGTCGTTGCAGGTGGGATGTATAATGAGAAGAACGGTGATGATGTTGCACCACTTCCACCATACTCTGCATTCATGATAACCTTTACATTACCTTGACCTGTATTCTTATTATTATATTCCGGCGTTCCTTTCTTTAAAGCAAACATTTCTTTCTTTATATTGGAACGTCTATCACCTAAATCTTCCAACATTACCACTTCAGGTGCTAACTGTTCAGCATGCTGTTTGAAGAATGTACCGTTACCTGTGATAATTGGTTTACGCTGTTCCATCCATTCAAACACATCTAACATCGTAGTGTCTATCCATTCATGTCTAACGTTGTTATGTAACTTCGTTGGAATATCTTTGAGACGTTTATTTGTTATATCAATAATGTGATTCCTTACTTTTTCAGGATCAGCATTAGGATGCATTCGCATGTATTTTTCAAATATATCGTTTTCATATTTCATTATACTATTAAATGTTTTCATTAATCTATTTCCTTTCCATTCTATTTAAGGGGGATGATTTTATGGATTATAATGAGTTAACCAATAAACCATCAATAAACGGTGTCGTTTTATCCGACGACTTAAAACTCTCCGATTTAGGTTTATCAGAGATGACACCCGATATGATTTCTGAGCTTTTTTTGGAAATATTCGGGGTTATCTTATAAATAATATAATTTTAAAATTTTAAAAGAAAGGTAGTGTATTAATTATGTTAGCATTTATTAAAGAAAAGCTCTCTGAAAGAATGTCTGACGTTAAGCCTAACCAAATAGATGATCCAGTTCCAAATTCTATGGTAATGGAATGTGCTCATCTCATTCAAGAACTTGATAATCTTTCTGTAGAAGGTAAAGATGAAGCAGAACAGCTTGACAGACCTCTTGCTTCTGCTCTTGAGATTCCACTTGAAGATGATATCGAAATCGGTTCACTTGAATTGAATCTTCTTGATGGTAGAACAACTGATACTGCAGCAGATGCATCAGTTCCTACTGTAAATGAGTATGCAACAAACAGAGCTCTTAAGACAGAAGAAGACTTCTATAAGGAAGCTTGTGCTGTTGTAAGACCACTTATCAGAGATAATGAACATGATCTTGAATTAAGACGTCGTGCATATGTAAACAGAAAGCTTGAAGAGTATCAGGAGAAATGTATTCAGGAAGGTGTATTCGGACACGACTCTCTTAAGATCTCAGAAAAGCAAGTTCCTAACTTTACAACAGTAAACTTTGGACCACTCAAAGGACCTGGTTCACCAGATTACTATGTAAAGCTTCCTATCTATTACCAGGTATCCAAGGGTAATAAGGTATTAAAGAAACAGGTTGAGGCAATATCAATCATCAATGAAATCGATGCTTTCAAAGACATTAAGAAATACATTCATGAAATCTCAGAAAAGGATGAAGACTACAAGTTCAAGCCGGATGAAATCTGGGATCATGCTACACCTACAAAGCTCGAGATTCCTTCAGGTCCAGCAGATAAGTATGTTGTATCAGTTGTAATTGATGCAGACTGGAAAGAAAAGGATATCGTTATCTCAGCTTCAATCAACATGAAGGGTGCTGGTAAGAAGACAGCTTCTCTTAAGAACGGTACATCAGCTGGTAACAAATCTTCATTCAAGAATAAGAAAGAAGTCATCAAGGAACAAGCTGACATTCTTGAAGATAGAAAGAACATGAACTTCCCTGACAGATTCAGTGATGATTCAAATCCATTTGGATTCTTATTCCAGGAAGAAGTGGACTTCGGTTCATCAGGTAATGATACAGACACACCTCCACTCAGCGGTACAGATACACCTTCAATCGAAGTAGGTGGAGATGCAACTGGTGGTGATGCTGCAGCTACAACAGACGCTCCTCCAGCTGCTGATGCTGGTACAGACGCGGGTACAGATGCACCTCCAGCAGAAGGTGAAGGTGGAGATGCTGTAGAAGTTCCAGTACAGACAAACGATGTTTCAGAACAGATCGCTGATAAAGTAGCTGCTGAAACACAGGATATGGATTCTAATGACGCTATAAATAATGAACTCGACAACATGGATGGTTCAGACATTAACTTCGAAGATACATCAGAAAATGATGGTTCTACAGCCGGACTCGGTGATGGTTTAGATACATCAATGGATGATGGTTCTGATATGGATGGACTTGATGCACCTGGTGAAGATACAGGTAATATGGATATGTCACAGTTCGATGATATGTCAATCGAAGATCTCATGAATCAGGGTTCAGAAAAGCTTAAGTCATTATCAATCAATCAGCTTAAGTCATTCTTATCTGGTGAAAACACAGATCCAACTGTAACAGAGGCATTCCAGGAAGCTTTTTTTTTGACTCCACGAAACATAAATCGTGAGATATACAGAGAGCTTAAGAGAACACTCGGTATCCTGAATGAATCAACACAGAGTGGTACAGAGATCCTTAATAAGTTTAAGAAGTTCTCTAAGAGACTTAATCGAGTTCTCGTTAAGGGTTCTAAGATGGACAGAGTATTTACTGAGGATGAAAGAAAAGCTTTCGTTAAACTCAATAAGTGCTTAATGGATCTTAATATAGTAATCGGATCTACTAAGGATTCTTCATATGCTGCAACAATCAAGCGTCTTATTCAGGCATTCATGTCAAATGCTACAATGGTTGAGAAGATCGTTATGAAACATGATCCTTCTTTAGCTCAGCAGGATAAGAATGCTAAGGGCATGACAAATACAGCAGAACAGATCAAAAAGAGTCCTAAGAAAGTAGCAGCTGAATCAGTTAAGAAGGGGGTTTAATCCATGGCTGAAATAAGAGAATTACTTAATGATATTATTTCATCAGGTAATAAAGAAAATGTTGTAACACCAATCAACAATCAGAACTTTGTTTTCGATCCAGAAGACAGAAGAGAAAAGTATGCATTCGGTATCATCAGAGATATGACAAAAGCTATGATGAAGGATGAACCTTTATCAAACGAAGAAATGCTCGATGATTCAATTCTTGATCATATTCATAAAGACTATAAGGGTACATGCTTCGGCTACCTTAATGATGCTAAGAAGAGACTTCATTCTCCATTATTCGAATCTTTACTTGAATCAATTGAAGATGCAGTATTCATGGAAGGTGAAGACTTCAAGGCTAAGGGTTACGTAGCTGACAACCACAAGATCAATATGGATATTATCAAGGACAATCCTGACTATCAGACATTCCGTGATAAGTTATCTAAGGAAACATCAAACATGGTTGTCAACGATGTTGCTAAGGAAGTATTAAAGACTAAAGATACTCCTGTATTCAACATCGATGAAAAGATCAAGGCTGTTTCAAACGATCCTAACGAAGCTGAATTCGAATCAGGTCCTGAAGCAGAAGGACAGGACAACATAAACGTTGAAGATACAGGTGATGGAAATATCACAGAACAGGATCAGGAACTTCAGACTGCTCCTGTAGAAGATATTGAAAATCCATTATCTGAATCAATGATCGTTAGAATGACTCAGAACATCGTATCTGAATCTTATGTTCAGGGTAAACCGATGACAACTGATCAGGGTATGGAAAAGGCTGTATGTGAATTCTGTGTTCAGCAGCTCTGTTTCCTTGTTAAGGATCATACAAAGAAACCTTTCGACAAATATCTCTAATTCGATATAGTCCATAACCAAATAACATTGTGTGCTCCCGTAATGGGAGCACATAAATGTTATTTTGTTTTAAACTATATTTATATAATTATTTTGAAATTATAATAGAGGAGGTATTGTCATGACACCTGAAGAAGCGGCTAATCTTATGACGCCCGAAGCGTATGACAAATTAAAGAAAGTAGTAGAGATAAAACCAACCATTGATATGTCAAAGAAAACAAACAATGACATACTCATGGGAGCATTTTGTCAGGCTGTACAGGATGAGGTAATTCAGATTAATAGTCTGGATGATAAACTCATCAAACTGTTAAACTCACCTACGAATACTTTATCTCAGGATAAGTTAAAGTATCTCTTAGAAGTTGTACAGAGAACTCAGCATGATATCAAATGTGTTATAACAATCATGACCGGTGATATGAATGAAACAATATATGAGGTTCATTACTTTAAACCGAATGCAGTTGATCTTCTTGAGATTCTGAAATGGTTGTTAGATAAGTTCAATATCACTCCAGGTGGTATCAGAACTAAAATGGCTGGTATATTCAAACCTACGATTGTGAATAACATTTCTCAGTTAGTATCCCGAGTTCAACAGGGTAATACTGATGGAGTGGTTGTTTCAATTGCAACCATAACAAGAATCGTTAATTGTTATGACCATTTAATCTTCGCAAAAATCGAATAAACACATAGGAGAGGGGGCTTAGCCCCTCTCTCCCATTTCTGTGTTTATACCACCATATGCTTAAAATCCCTTACGAAACTTTCTGCAGTGTCAGAAACAAGTTTGGATAACTGTGTTTCTGAGAGATCAACCCCAAAATATTTTTTTGTTAATCTCTTGATGATAGATTTGTTTTCTTCTTCTGGTAACTGAGGATTGAAGATAATTGGATTGTACTCCGTATATCTGTGGTAAAGATCAGTTAAACAGATGAAGGATGCATCACCAAAATTTGGCTTAAACATGTTTATCCCTTCTCACTTTGTTATAATCAAATTGGGTATGGTTATATCCAATTTAACTAAAGTTGTTTAAGAAAGGAATGATAAAATATGGCGGTTGTATTCAATTATGGTGCTAACTTTATACCGGTACAACAGAAATTACAACTTCCTGCAGATAAAGAAAGTGTAACTGTATTTTTATTATCTGATACATTTGAATATGATATCGAGTTGATAAAACATTTACCTTCTCCAAAATCAGATTATAAGAATTACTTAATACCTTATAAATACTTTGATAGAATTGGTGAAAGAGTCGTTCGTTACATTTTATCTCCTCAGGAATACATGAGACGTCAGGCTTATGTTATTCAGCAGAAGTTAATTCCTCCGTTAAACCATATCAAGTATCCTTATCCTAAAGAGATTAAACAGAATCTGTATATTCCTGTGGCAGATTATGTTAAACTCTTTGATCAGGTTTTAGGAGGACTTACTCCAGAATACATCAAGAACAATATCTACAGAATGTTCTTACAGTTCTTCAAACAGTTTAATTTCTCAAAAAAGAAAGTAATCTGGATTGACTGTACACGTTATCATTTATCAAAGAATCCTGGTCCAGATAGTATGAAGCGTAATCTTATAGATGCATTAATGGCTTCGTATATATTAAATGACCAGACTAAGATTCCGAAACTTGATGGATGGTTCATTGTATTCCATACTCCTGCAGCAGATTATCGTTTCGATTTAGGATACTTTGAGAAACGTGATGAAACTCGTTTACGTAATATGATGAGAGCTGTTGGTTATGAAAAGCCAATTGAGAATCTTAATGATATTGATTCTTCTGATAAGTTTGATACTGATGAAGAAGGCAATGAATCAATAGATGATCCAAGTATGATCGTAGATGAGGATGAACCAGAAGAAATTGAATCAGATATCAATAAAGAAGTTGATGAAGCTGAAGAAGCTCCTGAACCTCCGATACCTGATGATTCTCCATTACGTTCAAGAAGTGTTACAAATAATCTGTTACATACAATTCAGAATATCAAATCATCTAAGAGTACTCCTGGTTTAACTGCTTCAGTTATGGGACCGACTGATCAAACAGAAGAAGAGAAAGAAGCAGAAGATACTGTATATCATGCTAAGACAGCTGACATAAATGCTAAGTTACAACGTAGAATCGTTCCATCAACAGATGTTATCGATAACTACAAACACATTGCAGCTGACCTTAAGAGTGCGGATGGTAATAAACCAGTCGAGAATAAGATACTCGATGATGCTGCTAAGAATGCTTCAAACAGACAAGTTTCAAATACTCAGGATGTAATGAACACGGTTTCTAATGCACGTGAACAGAAGATACGTGAAAAGGTTGGTCAGGTTAAACTGAATAATGTTTCGTTTAATACTATAAATAGTATCACGGATGTTCCGATGCCTAAACCAACTCATCCAAATAATATTACGACAACAAACACAGCTGCACAAAGAGGTTCTTCATTTGTAAACATGCAAAAAGAATATGAAGAAAAGCTCATGGACAGAGACATTGTTGCTGTATTAACAAACTTCTCTAAAATACCAGATGGATTCTATGTTACAGATGTTCAGGTTACTGATATATCAACTGTAACTACAATGATGAATAACTGGAGAATTACCTTAAGAAATAAGAAGTCTGATAAACAGTCAGTAATCAATGTACGTATACCAAAGGTAGAGAACTCAAGATTCTTCTATAATGGTATATGGTATAATATCGGTAAACAGGATTTCCCAATCCCGATATTAAAGATTGATAAGAAGACAGTTATCATGACATCGAACTATCATAAGATTACTGTATCACGTCACGATACTAAGTCACTTGTAGATATCGGTGCATTCGTTAAAGTAATCAAATCTGTTACAGATAATGAAAGAAACCCATATATCAAACCAGGTTCATCTATAGCCACAAACTCAAAGTATGTTACAACAGTTGACTATGATGAGTATGCTAAGATGTGGTATTCATTTAAGAACAAAGCAGCTGATTGTGAAATCATATTCTCACGTCAGGATTGTGCAAAACGTTTCCAGTTTGTAACTGTAAATGACAATGAATTCTGTTGTGGTATGATTAATCAAGTACCAGTTGTAATCAATACTGATACTGGATTAACTCGTCAGGGTAAGACACTTACAGAAACAATGTTAATGACATTACCAACTGAACTTCAGAATGAATATGTAAAGATTAAACCTGGTAAGATGACAATGTATGCTGAAATCAAGATTGAAGTTGTATTCCCTCTTGGTGTTGCGATTGCAGCTTGGGAAGGCATTACTTCACTCTTAAAACGTTCTAAAGCGAAATATCAGTTTGTTGATAAACGTTTCAGAGATCCTAAGTACATTGTAATTCCATTCAAGAATAAATGTTTAGCAATTGAGAATACAATTGTGAATCAGTTAATCTTTAATGGATTCTTCCGTATCTCAACTAAATCATTTGATTATGAAATGTTTGAAGATCCAATCATGAATCCAAATAGTATATTCGTTGATATCTTCAATCAGCATTTCTTCAAATCATATTCTCAGTTAACAACATTTATTGCAAACTACAACTTCTTCGTTGATGCTATCACAGAGGATGTATGTAATCATTATAACATGCCAACTGATATAGCAGGTATGTTAATATATGCTGCAAATCTGTTAGCTGATAACTCATTCATGAAGGAATCAAATGCTTCGTTATATCGTATCAGATCCAGTGAAGTTATCCCGGCTATATTCCATTATACACTCGCAAGAGCTATAAGTAAATACAATAACCGTTTAGGAAGTAAAGCAAGAGATAACAATCTTCAGTATAATCCAAATGATCTTATTACTGAATTACTTGCGATTAACACAGTCAACCCAATGTCTGCGTTAAATCCAATGATTGAGTTACATGAACGAGAAGAAGTATCTAAGCAAGGTTTCTCAGGTGTTAACAATGATCGTGCTTATTCAAGAGAACGTAGATCATATGATGATTCTATGGTTGGTAAGACAGCGTTATCATCACCAAACTCAGGAAACGTTGGTATTAAGCGTCAATTAGTTGCAGATCCTAAGTTAGAATCTGTAAGAGGATATACATCAACCAAGGGTATAGATGATCAGTATAATGACTTCCAGTTAGCATCATTCTCTGAGTTACTTACATCAGGAACTGTATCACGTGATGATGCGATTCGTACTGCAATTGCGACATCACAGACAGGTCATATTGTATCAACTGAAGGAGCTCAACCAACATTAGTATCGAACGGTACTGATGAATGTGTTCCATCATATCTTACAGATGAATTCTCAGTTGTAGCAGAAGAAGATGGTAAAGTCTTAGAAATAGCAGATGGATATATGATTCTGAATTATAAGACTAAAGGAAAGAAAGCTGTTCATATCGGAGACAGATACTCATTCAACTCAGGATCCGGTTTCTATGTTAATAATAAACTCGTACCGAATGTATCAACAAATGATTCATTCAAACAGGGTGATGTATTAGCATATCATGAGAAATTCTTCTCTAAAGGTAACGATGGAGTTGTAAGAATGAACATCGGTCCTTTAGCAAAAGTCGCTTTCTATGGATTATATTCATCTTACGAAGACGCTGGTATTATGACTGCGAAAATGTCTAAGAAGTTATCTACGACATTATCAATGATGCAGTTAACAAAGATCAATGCAACTGATGATATCGAATCAATTGTTAAGGTAGGAACTGAAGTTGAAATCGGTGATCCTTTAATTGTATTCGGTATGGGTGATACAGGTGATAAAGCTGTAGACAACTTCCTCAAAGCATTCGGTGGAGAAGATCCATTAGAAAGTGCTAAGAGAATTGTTAAGAGTAAGCACGCTGGTAAAGTCGTAGATGTAAGAATGTATACGATTAAGTCTAACGATAAACTTTCACCTTCACTTGCTAAGATATTCAATGAATACTACAGAGAGAATACAAAGAAAAGAGCAATTCTTGATAAGTATGATAAACATGATAATGTATACAAACTCGGTACATTATATCAGTTACCAACTAAGCCATTAAGTGGTACATCAATCAAAGGTATAACAGCTGATGTTATCGTCGAAATATATATAGAACATGAGGATGACGTATCCGTTGGAGACAAGGCTGTTGTATATGGTGCTTCAAAACAGATCATATCTGAAGTAGTACCGGAGGGATTAGAACCTTATTCTGAATTCAGACCTGATGAAGAAATCAGTATGATAGTTTCTTCAGGTTCTGTTATGAAGAGAATGATTCCTTCAATCACAGTTTTAGCCGGAGCTAATAAAGTATTATTAGAGGCTAAAAGAAAAATGAAGGAAATGTGGGAACAAGAGTAAATGTAATTATGGTGGCCGCAATGCGGCCACCATAATCATTTATTTAGAATTCTTCTTTCTTCTTACCGTTATAATGTCCACGCATTTCTTTGAACTCTTTACCGGTGAGATGTAATCCGGATATATCCATTATACCCGAACCACGATATTCATCATACAATTTTTGCAGATGATTGTACTTAATCGGAGTTCTGTCTATATTCCAGATATCTACATGATGATCGAATGGACAATTCCAATACATCTTACATCCGTGATAATGTCCATGTACATTTAATTCTGTATCATGTTCTTCTGGCATATGTGTGAATAACATGTTATTGAAGATAAATCCATTATCATAGACTTCTTCAAAACCACAGTCTTTATATACCTGAAGATCGAATGCATCATTATTTCCTCTGATAAGAATCTTCTTGCATAATATCTTCTTCATTACAGAAATTAACTGTTCTGGATCATCCATTTCATCATCAGTTAAATCTCCCATATGAATTAGGAATTTATATGTATGAAGATTTGAGTACATATTGATTATCTTGTCGAAATTGTCACGCTTAAGGATATTGCCATTGTTAATGTTTTCTCTATCCTTTAACCATAAATGCCAGTCTGCTGTTAAAACAATATCTTCTGGATCATGATTAAAGGATACTTTGATATGGTCTTGTATCATGTAGATACCTCCTCACATTTATTTTATTTTAGTTTGCAAAAAATAAAAAATAAAAACAAAAATCAAACCTTTCGCATAATATGCCAGTTTGATTTTTTGCGTAAGAGAGACCGGCGCTAAGCTGCAGTCTCTCTTACTATTGTTAATACAGGGGGAACTAGTTATTACCAAACCTTTGCGATGAGCAGTACTGTTCTTGCATAAAGATTCATCACGTTCTTAAAGAATTCGAAGCGATCCTTTGGTACTTCGAGATAGTCGAACACGATTTCGATTTCAGTCTGCATGTAGCGGAATCTGTCATAGTTTGCGATGATGTTATTTGTCGCTACCTTGATGTGATCATCGTTGATCTCATTTACTGGGAGCGTGTTAAAACCGAGTCCACTGCAATCTGAAGCTACCATGTCCCATGCTGCTCTGAGGTTCTGCTTGGATTCTGAATCCATTTTCTCGTAAAGGTGAGTTGAAATTAAAACGTCAAAATGTCTCATAATAATACCTCCATAGTATTGAATTGAGTTGTTGAGTTGTGGAATGTTGTTTATCAAATAACCATTTCTGATTATTCAATATAATAATATATATATGGATTTTTAAAATAATAGGAAAAATATATTATATCAAAACGGTTGAATAATCATATTACAGAAAGGAAGATGTTTATGAATATGAATTACAACCCTTGGTTCTATAAA
>Ga0310696_10009235_pt1 | contig 11432 bp, 7 predicted proteins | sample AusTroGonzalo_MG_4_FD_203885 | JGI IMG/M metagenome (GOLD analysis project Ga0310696, IMG submission 203885) | Bovine rumen microbial communities from tropical cattle in Woodstock, Queensland, Australia - Gonzalo_02 (v2) (version 2) | ecosystem: Host-associated > Mammals > Digestive system >...
AGTGGAGCCCGACATCATGCAGATTTTCGTGACGGGTGTAAGCGAGGCAAAGGCTGAGATGCTCGATCGTATATTATATAAGGTACGTAAAAGGATCGAGAATCGTATTGCAGGTTGCTGTGACACAACAACAAATTCGGCGGCATATAAGGACTTCTATATCTGCTCGCTGTCGAGTAAGAATATCATTTATAAGGGAATGCTGACGAGCGGACAGCTGCGCAGATATTTCCCTGACCTGTCGAATCCCTATTTTACAAGCGGACTGGCGCTGGTGCACTCCCGTTTCAGCACAAACACATTCCCTACATGGTCATTGGCCCAGCCCTTCCGCTTGTTGGCCCACAATGGCGAGATCAACACCATTCGCGGCAATCGCGGTTGGATGAAGGCGCGTGAGAGTGTGCTGAGCAGCGAGGCGCTGGGAGATATCAAAGATCTGAGACCGATTGTGCAGGAGGGGATGAGTGACTCGGCTTCGTTAGATAATGTTTTTGAGTTCCTGATGATGAGCGGGCTCTCTCTGCCGCAGGCGATGGCGATCCTAGTGCCAGAGAGCTTCAACGACAAGAATCCCATCAGCGAGGATCTGAAGGCGTTCTATGAGTATCATTCGATATTGATGGAGCCGTGGGACGGTCCTGCAGCGCTGCTGTTCAGCGATGGTCGCTACGCAGGCGGTATGCTGGATAGAAACGGCCTGCGCCCTAGCCGTTATACGATTACGAAGCAGGGTATGATGGTGGTTGCCTCTGAGGTAGGCGTGATGGACTTCGAGCCAGGCGATGTGGTTTCGAAGGGTCGTCTGCAGCCAGGAAAGATTCTGCTGATTGATACGCAGGAGGGCAAGATTTACTACGATGGTGAGATCAAGGAGAAATTAGCGAAGGCGCATCCTTATCGCGAGTGGCTCAGCGAAAACCGCGTTCAGTTGGAGAAACTGAAGAGTGGTCGCCACGTGGAGAATGGCGTGAGCGACCTCGACAAGAAACTCGTTAACTTCGGCTTCGGACAGGAGGATATCGACAAGACGATTGTACCGATGGCAACTGCCGGACAGGAGCCTGTAGCCGCAATGGGTAATGATACACCGCTGGCTGTCATCAGCGACCGTCCTCAGGTGTTCTTTAATTACTTCCGCCAGCAGTTCGCACAGGTGACGAACCCCGCCATCGACCCCATTCGTGAGGAACTGGTGATGTCGTTGACGGAGTACATCGGCGCTGTGGGAACGAATATCCTGACGCCCGATGCCTCGAACTGTAAGATGGTTCGCCTGCCGCAACCCGTATTGACCAACACACAACTCGATATATTATGTAACATCCGCTACAAGGGCTTCAACACGAAGAAGCTCCCCATGCTCTTTGAGATTGAAAAGGGCGAGGAAGGCTTGCGTCAGGCACTCGACGACCTCTGCCATCAGGCTGAGTCAAGTGTGGATGAAGGTGTGAACTACATCATCCTGAGCGATCGCGACATCGACGAGACGCATGCGGCGATACCGTCGCTGCTGGCTGTCTCGGCTGTCCATCACTATCTGATTAGCGTGGGTAAGCGTGTGCAGACGGCGCTGATTGTGGAGAGTGGTGAGATTCGCGAGGTGATGCACGCTGCCCTGCTGCTGGGCTACGGTGCCAGTGCCCTATGTCCTTACATGACGTTTGCCGTGCTGGATGACCTGGTGAAGAAAGGCAAGATTCAGGAGGAATATGCGACCGCCGAGAAGAATTACATCAAGGCGGTGGATAAAGGACTGAAGAAAATTATGTCGAAGATGGGTATCTCGACCATCCGTAGCTATCGAGGTGCGAAGATCTTCGAGAGCATCGGCCTGAGCGAGGACTTGCTGAGACGTTACTTCGGCACTGAGACGAGTACCATCGGTGGTATCGGCCTGAAGGAAATTGCAAGAGATGCGATAAGACTACACGGGGAGGGCGTGGGTCGCTGTGACACTGCAACAAGCTCAACCGTGCTGAAGAACCAGGGACAGTTCTCGTGGAGAAAGGACGGCATTAAACATGCTTGGAACCCAGAGACGATTGCGAAGCTGCAGCTGGCGACGAGACAGGGCAACTACGATAAGTTCAAGGATTGGGCTAAGATTGTTGATGAAAAGGAAAGCCCGATATTCATCCGCGACTTCTTCGGATGGAAGAAGACCGCAACACCTACACCCCTCGACGAGGTGGAGAGCGTGGAGAGCATTGTGAAGCATTTCGTCACGGGTGCGATGAGCTTTGGTGCACTAAGCATTGAGGCGCACGAGGCACTGGCGTTGGCAATGAACAAACTCGGCACGCGAAGCAACACTGGTGAGGGTGGTGAGGATAATGCCCGCTACCACACGGAGGTGGATGGCGTGAGCCTGAGCTCAAAGACCAAGCAGATTGCCTCAGGTCGTTTTGGTGTAACCGCCGAATACCTGGTGAATGCCGAAGAGATACAGATTAAGGTGGCACAGGGTGCGAAGCCTGGTGAGGGAGGTCAGTTGCCTGGCTTCAAGGTCAACGAGATCATCGCTAAGACGCGTAACGCTATTCCTGGCATCTCGCTGATTTCGCCGCCACCTCATCATGATATCTATAGTATCGAGGACCTGGCACAGTTGATCTTCGACCTCAAGAACATCAATCCCACAGCTGCTGTCAGCGTGAAGCTCGTGGCAGAGAGTGGAGTAGGAACCATCGCCGCTGGTGTGGCTAAGGCAAAGGCCGACCTCATCGTGATTAGCGGTTCTGAGGGAGGTACAGGTGCTTCGCCTGCTTCGAGCATGCGTTTTGCAGGTATCTCGCCTGAGATCGGACTTGCTGAGACACAGCAGACGCTCGTGCGTAATGGATTGAGAAACCAGGTGCGCCTGCAGACCGACGGTCAGTTGAAGACGGCAAAGGATGTGATTATCATGGCGATGCTGGGTGCTGATGAGTTCTCGTTTGGTACGCTGCCATTGATCGTTCTCGGCTGTGTGATGATGAGGAAATGTAATACGAATACTTGTCCTATGGGTGTCGCCACGCAGAATCCTGAGTTGAGGAAACACTTCGAGGGAAGGGCTGAATATGTGGTGAACTTCTTCACCTTCCTGGCTGAGCAGGTGAGGGAGTATCTCGCTGAGATCGGCGTGCATTCGCTGAAGGAGATTATCGGACATACGGAGCTGATCGAGGTGAACACACAGAACGCCACAGACAAGCAGAAAACTATCGACTTCGCCCGTCTTCTGCATAAGCCAGAGACAGATAAACCACTCTATTGGGATCGCGGCGAGTTTACGAAGGTGGCTGATGTAACTGACGTAGAGATTATCAAGGCTGCACAGAAGGCTATTGAGAATGGTGAGGAAATCACACTCGACTACGGCATCCGAAATACCGATCGCGCTGTGGGTACGATGCTTTCAGGTGTCATTGCCAAGAAATACGGCGAACAGGGGCTGCCCGACGGTACGATTAAGATTAAATTCAAGGGCTCGGCCGGCCAGTCGTTTGGCGCCTTCGCCGTGAAGGGTCTTGATATCCGTCTCGAGGGTGAGACCAACGACTATTTCGGCAAGGGCCTCTCTGGTGGTCGTATTTCGATTCTGCCGCCAGCCCGTCGCAGCGAGACCTTCAAGGCTGAGGAGAACATTATCGCCGGTAACACGGGTCTTTATGGTGCCACGAGCGGTGAACTCTATATTAATGGTAAAGTGGGCGAGCGCTTCGGCGTGCGTAACTCTGGAGCCATCGCCGTCATCGAGGGTGCTGGAGACCACTGCTGCGAATACATGACTGGCGGTCGCGTCGTCGTACTGGGTAAGACGGGCCGCAACTTCGCCGCAGGTATGTCGGGTGGCGTGGCCTACGTCTACGACCCCGATCACACGTTCGACTACTTCTGCAACATGGATATGGTTGAGCTTTCGCTGGTCGAGGACAGCGTCTCTCGTAAGGAACTGCTCGAGCTCATACGCCAGCATTACCTGCACACGGGTTCGGCGCTGGCCGGACGTATGCTCGACGACTGGCACCGCGTCATCGAGGACTTCATCCAGGTGGTGCCCATCGAGTACAAGCGCGTGCTCGAGGAGGAGAAGATGAAGAAGCTTCATGAGAAGATCGCCGACATTCAACGTGACTATTAAATTGTAAATGGTAAATTGTCAAATTGTAAATTACAATGGGAAATCCGAAAGCATTTTTAGAGATACACCGCCAGGAGGCAGGTTACCGTCCGATTCACGATAGAATCCACGACTTTGGCGAGGTGGAGCAGACGCTCAACACCCGCGAACGCAAACTGCAGGCCTCGCGCTGCATGGACTGCGGCGTACCCTTCTGCCATTGGGCTTGTCCGCTGGGCAACAAGGCGCCCGAGTGGAACGACGCACTTTACAAAGGCGACTGGGAGCTGGCCTATAAGCTCCTGACATCGACCAATCCCTTCCCTGAGTTCACCGGCCGCATCTGCCCCGCACTCTGCGAGAAGGCCTGCGTGCTGAACCGCTTCAACCACGAGCCTACCACCAACCGCGAGGATGAGGCCGCCATCATCGAGGCTGCCTTCCGCGAGGGCTACATCCAGCCGCGCACAGACATTGTGCGTAATGGTAAGAAGGTCGCAGTCATTGGTGCCGGACCTGCCGGACTCGCTGCTGCCAACGACCTGAACCTGATGGGTTATCAGGTCACAGTTTTCGAGAAAAACGAAGCCGCCGGCGGCCTTCTGCGCTACGGCATCCCCAATTTCAAGCTCAACAAGGCCATCATCGATCGCCGCATCCGGCTGATGGAGCAAGAGGGCATCGAGTTCCGTTACGGCGAAGCCGTTAATCTAGATAATCTAGATAGTCTAGAAAATCTAGAGCAATTCTCCGCTATCGTCATCTCCACTGGCACCCCCACCGCCAGAGATTTGAAGGCCCCAGGCCGCGAACTCAAAGGCGTCCACTTCGCCCTCGAACTGCTCTCCCAGCAGAACCGCGTCCTAGCCGGTATGGAGTTCTCGAAAGACGAGCGCATTACTGCCAAAGGAAAAGATGTATTGGTGATAGGTGGTGGCGATACTGGCTCCGACTGCATCGGCACCGCCCATCGTCAGGGCTGCAAGAGTGTGACGCAAATCGAGATTATGCCTAAGCCTGTTGAAGGTCCGGAGGATCCTCAGAACCCCTGGCCCGAATGGCCTCGCACCCTCAAGACCACCTCTTCGCACGAAGAAGGCTGCACCCGCCGCTGGAACATCAATACACTCGAATTCTTGGGCGAGAACGGCAAACTGACAGGTGTGAAAGTTCAGGAAATCGACTGGAAACCGAATCCAGAAGGTGGTCGTCCTATTATGGTCGAGAAGGGCAAGCCTGAAATCATCAAGGCCGAGCTCGTGCTTCTCGCTATGGGATTCCTGAAGCCTGAGCACCCCAAGTACCCTGAGAACGTATTCGTCTGCGGCGACTCCGCCAACGGCGCCTCTCTCGTCGTCCGTGCAATGGCCAGTGGAAAGCAGACCGCTCAGAAGGTCGCCGCCTTCCTCCAGCGCTGATAATAACGCATACCTCGATAAATTCTCCCTGATTTCTTTTCGATTTCAGGGATTTTTTTTGTACCTTTGGCGGCAAATTACGAATGAGTTTGTGATGACAGCAAAAGAAATCATACAATACATGGAGTCGATGCAGGATGACGTGCAGCGGCAGATCCTCATGCGGTTCTTCAAGACGGGGCCTGGCGAGTATGGTGAGGGTGATGAGTTCTTGGGACTGAAAGTGCCGCAGACGCGCGAAGTGGTGCGGGCTGTTCCGAAGGATTTCCCCCTGAGCGAGGTGCCGGAGTTGCTGATGAACCGTTGGCATGAGGTGAGGCTCTGCGGCCTGCTGATTCTCGTGGCGAAGTTCGAACGGTTGGCAACGAAGAAATTAGAGCACGACGACAAGGCGATCAAGGCCCGCGACGAAATCCTCACCCTTTATCTGCAATATGCCGAGCAGGCCAACAATTGGGATCTCGTCGATCTCTCCGTCCATAAGATCCTTGGTCACTGGCTCCTGCTGCCGACATCGTTAGGCGACAAAGACTACAAAATAAATCTCCTTGACTCTTTGGCCCAGAGTCCCTGCCTCTGGAAACAGCGCATGAGTATCGTCTGTTCGTGGAAGACCTCGCAGATGGGCGATCCGTCGTGGTGCCTGCGCTATGCCGAGATACATCTGCACCATCCTCACGACCTGATGCACAAGGCCGTCGGCTGGATGCTCCGCGAGATGGGCAAACGTGTGTCAATGGACTTTTTAAGAGACTTCCTCCGTCAGCACGCCCACGAGATGCCCCGCACCATGCTCCGCTATGCCATCGAAAAGATGCCGGAGCAGGAACGACAATACTGGATGAAACAATGATTTCCTATCTGAACACAGAGAATATCGCCCGCAGCAAGGGTGGGGTAGAGTACCATCCGCTGCGTCCCTTCCTGCCCGAGAATGCCTGCATTCTCTTCCTTGGCAGTTTCCCGCCGCAGCGTAAGCGTTGGTGCATGGACTTCTATTACCCCAACTTCATCAACGACCACTGGCGCATCGAAGGCCAGATATTCTTTGGCGATAAGAATCACTTTGTTGACCTCGAAGCCAAGCGCTTTAAAATAGACGAGATTGTGGCTTTCTGCCAAGAAAAGGGCCTCGCCTTCTTCGATACCTCTTCGGCTATCCGTCGCTTGCAGGACAACGCCTCCGACAAGTTCCTCGAGGTCGTAGAGCCGACAGACATCCCCGCCTTGCTTTCTCAGTTGCCTCACCTCCGTGCCATCGTCACCACCGGCGAGAAAGCCACAGAAACCATTTGCGCCTCGCTTGGCATCCCTACCATCCCCAAGGTCAACACATCTTCCATCATCCATCTTCCTTCTTCCATCTTACCTCTTCCCTCTCCCATCGTCCTCTGGCGTCTGCCATCCTCCTCACGCGCCTATCCTTTGTCCTTCGACAAAAAGGTCGAGGCCTATCAGCAAATGTTCAGGCAGGTCTTGGGCTAACGTCCATTTTTCTCCGTCATGTATTTCCAGTAGCGGCGCGGCATGTCTTGCAACTGCTTGCGGGGATTCATGCGCTCTTTGATGCAGATGGCCTTGAAGTACGTGCGCCAGAGGTCTTGGAACAACTGGTCGTTGTCGCTTAGCACGTCGGCATCCATCTTGCCGTTCCTCAGGTCGAAGGGCACAGCAGCCTCGTCTTCAAACGTCACGCGGATGGGTGCGGCATTACCGTCATAATAAAAGCCATAATGCCGCTTCGCATCATAGATCAGCCACGGCTGGTCATTAAACCGATCCTGAAAGTGGTCAGTGATGATGGGCAACACATTATGATCAGGCGAGACAACGGCGAGATACGTACCGTCCTTTGCTTTCTGGAAACGGATAAACTGCTTCATCCTCAGCTGTTCGTGCAGCACGCGGCGGGCAATGTTTGTCACCGCCAATACATCTGGGTCAGCGAAGTTGCGCGATATATCACCCTGCCTAAAAACCTTACAGATATACTGAAACAACGATGTGTTCAGCTCCCTCAACTCCGACAGCCAACTGACAGATATCAGCCGTAACGCCTCGCGCGACAATTTCTTCTCCAAACCAACCCATACCCGCCGTGCCTTCTCTTCGTCGGTTGTCACCTGATACGTCCGCTCACAGAACAACGGCAACGCGTCACCCTCAGCCAACAGCTGCTGCGGCTCTTCCTTCAGGCTGAAGGCGTCGAACACCGACGTCAGCAGCCCGTCCATCGTTCCGTCGAATACGTATACTGTCAAATGGGAAACGATTATTTGTTTGCATACCAGTTGACAATCTGCTCTCCTACGCTGGGCGCATAGAAGGCAGAGAAGTCTGAATACTCCACTTCGTCGCCGTCATCATCCTTACCCGTTGCCTGTTTCACCTCAAGGACAATGTGAGGCTCTACACCGCTGTCGATGTTTTCACCTGTCTTGTTGATGATTCGCGCACGGGCTGAGGAAATCTGATAGCATAACCCCTCGGCCGTACACATTCGTTGGATGCTACAAGAGCCTCCACCCGACTTCTCACCAATAATCAGATAGCCGAAATCCTTCATCTGCGAAGGCAGCAGGTTGCCGCAAGAGTAAGCATAATGGCTCGTCATGATGGCGATGTTCAGCTGTGGATAGCGTGGGCCTTTGTCCTTGTCATCAAACACGCGGTCGAAATTAGCATCTACCTGCACATCGTTCACAACGCGCTGTTTGGTCAGGATGTTATCGAAGGTAACGGCAGTCTTTCCTGCCAACAGGGCGGTAATACTCTGCAGCACACTGAGTTCGCCACCATTATTGCACGTCATGTCCAGCACGAAGTTCTTCACCTCAGGGTCAGCGGCAGCCTTGTCCAGCGCTTCCACGATGCCGCAGATGTCGCCCCTGAACTCTGGGTTGTATGTAGGCAGGGGTCCTGTGCCCTTATAGAATGCCGTCCAGGCTTTGCTGTCTATGGGGCCGAAATCGTCAAAGATATAGTACATCGTGTTGCCGATTTTGATGTAAAGATCCGTGTTCAACAGCTTCTGACGTGCCTTGGCGGCCATCTCACTGCCATCGTTTCGCTGGAGATTCTTTGCGACTGCCATAGCCTCAATAGGATATTCTTCCATAAAGGGAGTGATAAACTTCGCCGCAAATTGATTTATTTTTATCGGATCAGTGATGCCGATAACTGAGCAAATCGATATCGGTGATATCGTGGTATGGCTACCGTCATAGAGCCGCGAGGCCAGATACTCCATGCCAAAGATATACTCATCCATCTTGGTGGATTTCAGTAACTTACGGGTATCCTCGTTGAGTGCATGGTCTAAGCCTTTCTCCTGGATGATGTTATCAATATAATTTCGCCCGGGCCTGCCATAGAAGTGGTCGATGGCAAAGCACAGCTCACCATAGCTGTAGGCAGCCAGGTCGGCAGGGCGCTCCGTCGCTTCGTAAGGCTTCATGAAGAACGCCTCGTCTATTGTGAAGGGCACTGTCTCAAAGTCAGTCAGTATGATCTTCTCTCCGTTGAAAAACACATGCTTGCCATAGAGATCACTATACATATCTGATAACGTGTTCAATGGCATATAGACCATCTGGCCGTCACCGCGCAGGTCAATACCGTATTTCTTCAGGTCGAAAGTGACCGACGCCGCAGCAGGCGTAAATGTCGAGGGTTTTTCACGGACGTAACTAAGCTCGTCGTCATCCTTCTCAGCATTCGTGTCACTCAACGAGACAAAACTCAGATAATCATCGATCGTCATCGACTCCTCAGCCGTATTCACCATCGCCGTCTCCCCCTCGCTCGTCACCAGCGCATATTGCGAGGCAGCAGTCCTGTTCACCCGGATGGTCTTGCTGGGCACGAGCATCTTCTGAAAGTCGGAGACAGAGATATAAGCCACATGGGGCATGTCGTCATAGTAGCGCAAGTCAACCGTCTGAGTGGACTTTCCGTTGTCGTTCACTTTGGTCTGCGTCACTTTAAACGGCGTCTTGTCAGATGCGTCATCACCGGTAGCAGTCTCCTGCCCAGGATAAATAGGATAGTCTGTACTGTCCATACAGGCCGTTAGGGATAACCCCAAAAGCACCATAGCAACAAATGGGCGCCACACTTTGACCTTGACGTTAATACTATGCATAAAAAGATGTATCATATTGTTTCCCTTTTAAAACCTTGAAGCTTACTTATTTTATCAACTTCTCTATCTGCTTGTCTGTCGCCTTTGGCAATAGTTGGCGAAGGTGCGCTTTCATGCGTTCGAACGACTCTTGCGGTGTGCGTTGGCATCGGCACAGATCGCGACCCAGCAGCAACTCTGGTGTCGTCAACAGCGACCAGCCCCAGCCGTATTCGCGCCCGTGCTTGTCAGTAGGATACACAAAGTCCTCAGTCACGATGCGACAGGCCATCTGCAGACGCGTCACGTAGCCATCGAATTTGCTCCGCATCTTAGGGCCGTCGAAACCGCAGGCAGCGCGTAATTCTCGTGTAATCAGACTGCCGTGCTCAGCCAGCGTCAACAAGATAGCCTCCTCGATGCTGCCCTCCACAGGCGCAGGCTTCGAAGCGCGTCGATAGTTGCACAAATCCGGCCACCATTCCTTGCTTACGAACCCCGCCTTGCCGGCAAAGAACTTGCCATACACGCAGCGCCCCTCCGTTACGATGGGCCCCTTCCATTTCCACAACGGCCAGTCCCATCCGCCATCGTCCATCACCACATAGCGGCAGTCCTCATCGACGGCATCCTCAGCCGAGTAGCCGCGAATCCCACTATCCAGAAGAGGCAAAAAGCCAACTTCCTGGATCAGTTCCATCAGTTCTGGACAACTGTGTATCTCTGCACCCCTCATTAATAGTTTTCCGCCTTTATCTGGAAGTAGCTCTGCGGATGGTCGCAGGTAGGACAAACCTCAGGCGCCTTCTTGCCGATGACGATATGGCCGCAGTTGCTGCACTGCCAGATGACGTCGCCTTCGCGAGAGAATACCACAGCATCCTCGATGTTCTTCAGCAACTTGCGATAGCGTTCCTCGTGGTGCTTCTCAATGGCTCCCACCAGTTCGAACTTCTCGGCAATCTCGTCGAAGCCCTCCTCACGGGCCTCCTTTGCCATACGGGCATACATGTCTGTCCACTCGAAGTTCTCGCCGTTGGCAGCATCAGCCAGGTTCGTCGCCGTGTCACTCACGCTACCGCCGTTCAGATACTTATACCACATCTTGGCGTGCTCCTTCTCGTTGGCTGCCGTCTCCTCGAAGATCGAGGCAATCTGCACAAACCCATCCTTCTTGGCACGCGATGCGAAATACGTGTACTTGTTTCTTGCCATACTCTCGCCGGCAAAAGCCTCCTTCAGGTTCTGCTCGGTCTTTGTTCCTTTCAGTTCTTTCATAAGTCTTCTTTTAATTGTTGGTTATAAAATGATTATGTTTGAAATAGTGTTATCTGTTTTGATAACGCTGTTCGATGACGTCCCAATCGATAATCTGCCAAAGCGCAGCTAAGTGGTCAGGCCGACGGTTTTGATAGTCTAAATAGTAGGCATGCTCCCAGACGTCGAAAGTCAGCAGCGGCTTCAGACCTTTCTGAACGGGATTGGCAGCATTCGGCTCCTGCGTGATAACCAGTTTCCCGTCCTGATCAGTCGACAACCACACCCAGCCTGAGCCAAACAGCGTAGCGCCAGCCTTCTGGAAGGCCTCCTTGAATGCCTCGAACGAGCCGAAGTCGCGCACAATGGCCTCAGCGAGCTTTCCTGTTGGCACATTGTCTGCCTTAGGCGCACAGAACTGCTCGAAATACAGATTATGATTCAGTATCTGCCCTGCGTTATTCAAAATACCGCCCTGTGCCTTGCACACGATCTCCTCCAGCGTCATCTCCTCGAATCCGCTCCC
>Ga0310696_10009236_pt1 | contig 11431 bp, 7 predicted proteins | sample AusTroGonzalo_MG_4_FD_203885 | JGI IMG/M metagenome (GOLD analysis project Ga0310696, IMG submission 203885) | Bovine rumen microbial communities from tropical cattle in Woodstock, Queensland, Australia - Gonzalo_02 (v2) (version 2) | ecosystem: Host-associated > Mammals > Digestive system >...
CATTTCCATGTAGTCGATGCCGGCTGCGGAAAGGAGGGTATAGAGGCGGCGGACGAATTCCAGGGAGAAGTCGTGCTTGTTGACGAGGCCGCCGTCGCGGATGGTGCAGTCGAGGACTTTGATGGTTTCGTAGTACATGGTATTTCCTTTTGTTTGTGGGCGTAAAGTTAGATTCCTTGTTTCCTAGCGTCAATAAGAATTGGCCTCGTACCGGATTTTTCTGTATAAACAACGCATAAAATGCGTTAAATAATACTAAAAAGGCTTTATTTGACTGATTTTTAGCAATGGAAATGACCGATTCTTGCTCCGAGATTGACGAAAAATGGTTTCTCTAGGTCACGAACCCCAGGTCGGCGACCTCGGTCTTGATTTTAATTAACGCAAGATATGCGTAAATTAAAAGACGGAGGCATTTTGGTCCTTTCTGATGCTTTTTTGTGGCGAGAACTCCCGTTTTACGTGTTTTTAAACATTTTGGATACGAAACTTCGCTTCTGTAACGAAAAAATAGGCCCCAATATGAGGTAAAAAGCTTATTTTAAGGAATGAGGTTAGTGTATGCGAATTTTCAGATTTTCGCCTGTGATACTTTTTTTTGCTCTGTCCCTTGTTGGCGAATGTTTTGCCGTGCCTGCATATCCGTACCCGTTTACGGTGAAGAATCCGGACGGTTCCATGATGGTCATCCGCAAGGTCGGTAACGAGAAACTCCACTACACGGTTTCGGAAGACGATGAACTTGTTGTTCAGGACTCCCTTGGTTTTTGGAATTATGCTGACGAGTCGGGCAAGCCCACGGGGGTGCGCGCTCACAGGCGGGGTGACCGCGGGAAGGACGAACAGAAGTTTCTGGACAAGCATAGGCCGAAGGGCGTGCTCAAGAAATTCCTGAAATCTAGGCAGCTGCAGTTGCAAAAGCAGGATTCGGTTACGGTAATCCCGAGGCGCAGTTCTGCCCCCTTTCGCGCCAGAATCAACACCCTAGATAACGCGCTCTCTGTGGCGACCCGTCCGTCTTTCGAAGAGAACATCACGAAGGGCGAGTCCAATGTGCTGGTGATTCTCGTGGAGTTCAGCGATGTAAAGTTCCAGTCTTCTACGCCGCAGAAGGATTTTCAAAGCTATATGAGCGATGACGGCTATTCCGGAAACGGGATGCGCTGGAGCGTTCGCGAGTACTTTGTCAAGAACTCCATGGGTGTGTTCAAGCCGACAATCGACGTGGCGGCTCCCGTGACGCTTTCGAATACGCGAAATTATTATGGGACAAAACAGACTCCGGATGCCGCTTTTACCGAGGCTATCAACATCATAAAGAACAGGGGCGATATTGACTTTAGCAAGTACGACAACGACAAGGACAAGACGGTCGACTATGTCTATATGATTTTTGCGGGCGTGGGTTCTGCGGATACGGATGAGCAAGGGGCGATTTGGCCGCAGGCGGGCACGGTGAACCCGACGATAAATCTGGGAAGCAGGTCTAATCCGCTGTATGTTTCCTGGTATGCTTGTTCCAGCGAATTGAGCGGCACAATGTACATGTACAAAAAGGCGGGTTACCAGGTCAAGATGGCTTTGGCCGGCATCGGTGTGGTCGTTCATGAATACAGCCATGTGCTCGGCCTTCCGGATTTTTATGACACTCAGGATCAAACGGGCTTGAACTATTCGACTCCGGTTATCTGGAGCCTGATGGATTTGGGCGAGTACAATGCCTATCCGGAAACCCGCAACAATCCGTATGCGCCGTTGCTGAGCGGGAGCGCCCCTCCGCGGCTGAACGCTTTTGAGAGGTTTTCTTTGGGGTGGCTGACCCCGCGTGTGCTCCCGAAGGTGAATGGCGAGGTGGAAATTCGCGGCATTGACCAGAACGATGCGATTCTCATTCCTTCGTCGAACAAGAAGGAATACTTCATGCTCGACTACCGTGCGAAATACGATTCGATAGCCCCCCTGCCGAATACCGGACTCCTGATTTGGCGCATTGCATACAGCCAGACGGCGTGGGACAGAAACGTGCCCAATGTCGGTGATGATCACCGCATGTACCTCTACCGTGCCGACGGGGATATCACGATTGACTCGGAGCGTTATTATACAAGTGCCGACCCGAACTTGAAGGGCGACCCGTTCCCGGGAACTAAGAAGGTGACGGAGTTCAAGGACTTTACCACCTATTCTGGCGAGAAACTGGGACTCCGCATTTACGATATTGTCGAGGGCGATTCCTCGGTGACGTTCAAGGTGGAATGGGAACATCCCGACCCGGTTTCGAGTTCCTCTGAAGTGGCGAGCAGCAGTTCTGTTGTGCCGCCGAGTAGCAGTTCTGCGGTTATTCCGCCGAGCAGCAGCGCCATTGTCGGGTTCAGCAGCAGTTCTTCCGTGACTCGCTCCAGCAGCAGTATCGCTTGGCCGTTCCGGTCGAGTTCCAGCACGGTGGCCCTGCCCGAGATTGCGTCCCTTGCTGGCATGTTGCGCATAGAGGCGGGCGTTGTCTACGTGAACGTGCCGGTTGCGGGCCAGAAGGCTGTCCGCGTGTTCGACGTGCAGGGACACTTGATGCTTGCCAAGGCGTTTGCCGGAAATGCGACTTCGGTGGACCTGAATGTGTTGCCGCACGGGAATTATGTTGTCCGGATTGATGCCGGCGGAAGGGCCCTGAAGAAGGAAATGATCCGGCTCTAAATTTTCAAGGGAGCCCTTGTAAAGCCGCCTTTCGGGGCGGTTTTTGCATTTTTAGCGAGTTTTAGCCGTTTTGTAAAGAATTGTACATTGACGTATTGTCCATAGCAGATGCGTTTGCATGAGAGCGGTGTCCCTTATTTGAAGGTATATTCATACTTGGTGTAACACAAAAGGAGTGTTTGGTATGAAGACCTCTCTATGGACGAGTGTGTCCTTTGGCGTCGCGATGGCTATGTCTGCCGTTGCGGCAAATGCATTTACCCTTACAGGCAAGGTGAACGACGAAAGCGGGAAGGCCGTGCAGAACGCTTCCGTTTCGCTTGTTGCCAAGGCTCTCAGTACGAAGACTGATGCGTCGGGTGCTTTTACGCTCCATCAGGACGAAGTGACTCCCGGTGATACGGGCAGTGTCGCTGGGCCTGGCGATGGTCCGGTCGAAGGCGGCGGTACCGATGCGATTCACGCTTCCGGTGCGGTAGGCTCCCTTTCCGTGAACAACGGCGTGCTTTCGTTTGCACAGAGTTCCAATTCTCCCGTGCAGGTGCAGGTGTTCGACATGGTGGGCAACCGCCTGCTGAACGAGACCCTCTACGGTTCGGGAACGGTCGACATGAAGTCTTCCGTGCAGGCTCGCGGTGTCTATATGGCGCGTGTCCGCGTGGGGTCTGCCCAGCAGAATTTCCGCTTTACGGCTGACGGTAGTTTCAATGCGACTTTCGGCGCAAAGACTTCTGCGAAGGCAATGCTCAAGGTGGGCGATTCCGATGACCTGCGCGTGATTGCCGATGGCTTCGACACGTTGACAGTCAAGCTCAACAATCTCGATACGAATGTCACGCTCACGCTCAAGAAGACCAAGGTCGAATCGCAGTATGCCTATGGTTGGGGCCTCAAGAACGATCCGGTCCCCACGCGTGGTTGCGGCAAGACCTGGAACCGCGTGAAGAGCGGTAGCTACGATTTCCAGTGGAGCAAGGGCAAGCGCACCATCCGCATCGATATCCCCGACAACTACGACAACAACAAGCCGTACAAGCTCATCTTCGGCATGCACTGCATGGGCGGTTGGGCCGGCGGTGTGCAGCAGGAAGGCTACTATGGCCTCAAGCCGCTTGACACCCAGAAGACTGCCATCTTTGTCGCGCCCGAAGGCAACGGAAACCAGGCCCCGTGGGCACAGGATGACTACCTGCTGTTCGACGAACTCCTGGCCGACCTGCAGAGCAACCTCTGCATCGACTCTTCGCGCGTGTTCTCTACGGGCTTCAGCTACGGCTCCATGTTCAGCAACGGCCTTTCTTGGAACCACCAGGACGTGCTCCGCGCCGTCGCCGTGTACGAGACTGCCGAACGCAATATCTGGCTCCCGCAGCGCCAGAACAAGGGCGTCGGCTGGATGGGCGTGCTCGGGCTCGATGACAACCTCTGCACTCCCGAGATGGGACGTGCCGCCCGCGATATTATTTTGACGCTCAACTCCGAAAACGGTAAGGCGAAGAACGAGCAGGCCCAGGAAGCCCAGCGCAATGCGGCCCACAAGTGCTACGATTACACGACGGTCGAGGAACGTTTCCCTGTCCGCTGGTGCACGCAGAGCGGCGGCCACATCTGGGACCACAAGGATCCGGGCCAGAACAAGTCCTGGGTTCCTGAAACCACGTGGGATTTCTTCAGCAAGTTCTAAAAGATTTTCATCCACACTCCAATACCTTCTTGGCTTTATCGGCCGGGAAGGTTTTTTGTTTGCATGGGTGGAATAACTTTCTATCTTTTATGCTATGGAATTCAAACGTTTCGAGGCCCTGATAGAGATGTTCCCGCAGGTGCAGATTTTTAGCACCGAAGGCGAGGACTTGGATAGGGTCATCACGCATTTTTTGAACCAGCAGAAGAATGTCTCCACGATGTCGGAGGCGATGCAGCGGAAAATCCAGCATGCGCTGGCGCCGTTTTTCCAGCAGCGGTTTATCAGCCTGCACGACGAGGAAGCCCCGCTCGTAAAGAACCTGCTTTTGAACAAGAAGTTCTTCTTGCAGACGGATCGCTACATCGATGACATGGCTTGGCCCGAGACTGACCCCGAAAAGCTTGACGAGGCGCTTTCGATTGCTGAACTTTCTACAGAGATTCTGGAGCGCAAGCTGCTGAGCCTTTCGAACGGGGAACTGCGCCGCGTGCTGCTTGCCCGCATGTGGATGGAAAAGCCGGAGTGGATTTATTTCAATGATTTGTTTGGCGGGCTCGACCCGGAATACCGCAGCCACCTAGCATCGAGCGTGGTCGATTTGTCGAAGCGCCCGAACGTTAAGTTGACGGTGCGCCTTGCCCGCGAAGACGAGTTGCTGCCGGAGATTCCCGCGTTCACGTTTGCCGACAAGACGTTTAGGCAATACGAAGGCGCGTTGCCAAGCGCTGCCGCGAAGCCCAAGTACACGAAGGCGGAACTGACCGACTACGAGATTGTAAAACTGCGCGGCGATTACGAAGGTCGCGGCGAAGTCCTTTTCGACCTGAAAAACGTGAACGTACAGTTCGGCGATACGGTGGTTCTGAAGAACCTGAACTGGACGGTGCGCAAGGGCGAACACTGGGCGGTGATGGGCGAGAACGGTGCGGGCAAGAGCACGTTGCTCGGGATGCTCACCGCCGACCATCCGCAAATCTACAAGAACGATATTACTTTGTTAGGAGAACGCCCGGGCCATGGGCTCAACATCTGGGACCACAAGGCGAAACTCGGGTTCTTCTCGCCGGAACTGGCGCTCCAGTACCGCGAAGATCTGGATCTTTCCGAAGTGCTGTGCACGGGCTTTACCGGCAACCTCTGCAAGATGGAGAATACCACCTGGGAGGAACGCGCGAAGGCGAAGGAGTGGCTTGAGTACCTGGGCTTTGCCGACATCCATGCGCGGTACCGCAGTCTCTCGCCGATTGACAAGCGCGTTGTTTTGATGGCGCGCGCCGCAATCCGCCCGCCACAGGTGTTGTTGCTCGACGAACCGACGCAGGGCCTGCAGGGCGGCTACCGCGACAAGATTTTCAACCTGCTGCAACTGCTTTCAAAAGAGACGACGATTATTCTGGTGAGCCACTACGAAGAGGAATGGCCTCCCTGTATGACGCACCTTTTACGAATGCCTAAATTTTCGGGATGACCATGCAACTTAACGAACAAAATATTCTAAGTGCTTTGCGGGCGGTTCAGGATCCGGACTTGCACAAGAACATCGTCGAACTGAACTTTGTCCAGAACCTGAAGATTGACGGAGACAAGGTGAGTTTCGACTTGCGTCTCACGACTCCGGCTTGCCCTATTCGCGACCAGTTCAAGGACCAGTGCATTGCCATCGTGAAGGGCCTTGGCGCAAGCGAGGTGAACGTGACCTTCACAGCGCAGGGCCGTGTGGGCGACAACAGTTCTGCGGCACAGGCTCCGAAGGTATCGTACATTAACGAAGTCGCACACGTGGTCGCGGTAGCGAGCGGAAAGGGAGGCGTCGGCAAGTCGACGGTGACGGCGAACCTCGCCATGGCGCTCAGCCTGTCGGGTGCGCGCGTGGGTATTCTGGACGCCGACATTTACGGCCCGAGCATGGGCCTGATGTTCGGTATCGACAAGGCTCCCGAAGTCTTTGACGATAATACGATTGCGCCTGTCGAGGCGAAGGGCGGCATCAGCATCGTCAGCATGTGCATGTTCGCCGATAGCGACAAGGCGACCATCTGGCGCGGCCCGATGGTCTCCCAGATGATCCAGCACTTTATCCATCACGTGCGTTGGGGCAAGCTCGACTACCTGCTGGTGGACTTCCCTCCGGGAACGGGCGACATCCAGCTCACGCTCACGCAGAATTGCCCGATGGCCGGTGCCGTCGTGGTGACGACCCCGCAGGAGGTGGCCCTCGCCGACTGCCGCAAGGGGCTTGCCATGTTCGATAGCGTGGGCGTTCCGGTGGTGGGCGTCGTCGAGAACATGAGCTACTTCATCTGTGACGGCTGCGGCAAGCACCATAACATATTCCGTGAAGGCGGTGGCGAACGCATCGCCAAGAGCTGGGGAGTACCGCTTATCGCGAAGGTCCCGCTGGAACCCGCGGTGGCGGGCTGCGGTGACGAAGGTACGCCGGCGGTGCTGCGTTACCCGAATTCCGAATCGGCGAAGGCCTTCATGCAGGCAGCCGATGCCACTGTCCGTACCCTTGCGACATTTGCTGCCGAAGGCGACGGCGTGCTCAAGAACTTCAACTACGAGTTCGAACAACTTCCGGTGGAGGACGCATGATTCAGCCGAAAAAAATATTTAGGACAAAGGACGGGCGCCTGGGGTTCGAGTGGAACGACGGCTTTCGTGGTACATGTTCTATCCGCGAACTCCGACTGGCATGCCCCTGCGCATTGTGTGTCGACGAACATACCGGCGAAAAGCTGCTTGACGATTCTACAATTCCGTGTGATATAAAACTACAGAAGGTGCAATCTATCGGTCGCTATGCTGCGGGGCTCACCTTCAGTGATGGTCACAACTCGGGAATTTACCCTTACGATAAATTGAGAGAATTGACGAATAAGGTGTAAAAAGCCATATTTGTTTGACCGAAAGATATTGTTAGATGGGTAGGTGTAAAGGTTATGAGTGATTTTAACGAGGCGCTTTATTTTCGCGATCTGAATCGTTATCCGACGCTCTCTCCGCAAGAAGAGATGGCGCTGTTGACGATTATCCGGTCCGACGAGAGTGAAGAAATCCGCAAATCGGCCCTCCAGCGGCTCATTCGCGGCAATCTTCGCTTTGTGGTCAGCGTTGCTCGTAAATACCAGGGGAGGGGACTTGCCCTTCTCGACCTCATCAACGAAGGAAACCTGGGGCTTTTCAAGGCGGCAAAGCGCTTCGACATGGGTAAGGACGTGAAGTTCATCTCCTATGCCGTGTGGTGGATCCGCCAGTCTATCCAGAAGGCTCTGTTTGAACAGGTGGGTGCGGTCCGTATTCCGCCCAACAAGCTTGCGCTGGTGAACCGGTTCAAGCGTGCGCTCATGCTCAACAACGGTGACTACGACAAGACCATCTCCATGGAAGAATTCGCCCCGTTTGAGCGCGATATAGTCGAGGTGATGGAGAAGATTGTCGATATCTCGCTGGATGCACCTATCGGCGACGACGTCGGTTCTAGCGGAGCCGATTCCGTGAGCACGCTTATGGACGTGCTTGGTTCCGATGGCAACCAGGACGATGACATGGAGAAGGAAGAGCGCAAGAAGCTCATCCAGGAAACGCTTGCCTCGCTCCCTCGCCGCGAAGAAGAAATTTTGCGTATGTTCTACGGACTCGATACCGTCGAAGATACGACCCTCAAGGATATTGGCGAAGATTTGCGCCTCTCCCGCGAGCGCGTCCGCCAGATCAAGAACAAGACCTTGCGCCGTTTGCAGAAGAGCAAGGAACATAAAGAAAAACTCGCTGACTTCCTGGAGCTTTAATGTCCCATTCATCGGCTTCGGCCCGTAAGGCCGCTTATTGGTTTCTGGCTGTGTGCTGCGGAGCCCTGCTTGCTTTGGGCGGCTTCAAGGCTTACGAAGAATTTGGACCGTCGAAGATTTCGGTCGAGGCCGTGCCGTTCGGGCTCCCTTCTGCGGGTTCTGTTGCCCGTGGAGATACACCTAATTTGACTGAGGGTGTTTCTGGACTTCCGGTGCAGACGCAGGCCGAACTGCGCCGTGCGGTGGAACTTTCGCATGGTGGAAATTACCGGGCGGCAATCGAGATTTTCGAAGCCATCGTGACAATCTACCCGGATATCCTGAAGGTCCAGTGGGAAGAACTTAATACTTTGTTCGAAAAAGACTCGCTCTCGGATCGCGAAGATTACCGCATGAAGCAGTTTGCCGAAGCTCTCAAGGCGAAGTTTCCGGGTGGCGTGGCCATGTACATCGAGAGCCGCCTGGCGGCCCGCACTTCGAACTATTCGCTTGCGATGCAGCTTGCGCAGGTCGCTGCCGAGAAGGCACCTGCTCTCTATGATGCCCGTCTCTGGTTTGCCCGTTTGTTGCTTCGCGATGGCCGCCTTGCGCAGGCCGCGGCGGAATGCCGTACGGCGATAAGCCTTTCTGCCGGCGCCGATCCGCGCGCCTACGAGATTATGGCGAAACTCTATCACGACCAGGGCCTGCTGGACAGTTGCTCTGCCGTTGTGGAATACGCGCTTACGCAGTTCCCGGTGAATATGGAACTGCACCTGCTGCAGGGCTACCTTGCCGAATACCGCGGTCACTTCGATGCCGCCGACAAGATCTACCAGCGCATTCTTGCGCTTGACCCGAACTTCAAGAAGGCGACGGAAGCCGAGGCGACACTCGGCGAAAAGTCTCCTCCGGGAACGGGTTCTTCGGTGAACCTCACTCCGCGTGACCGCGCGCAGATGGCGGTGGACATTCTCTCCCCGCTTGTGGAACGCTATCCCGAAAACTTGCCCCTTCGCGAGGCTCTCGGGCTTTCGTACTTGAAGGGTCGCGAGTTCGACCGTGCCCGTGTGCAGTTCCAGGAAATATTGAACCGCGACCCGGAATATCCGGATATTCGCCTGCGCCTGCAAGAAGCGAATGTCACCAAGCCTGCTCCGGTCTCTGCTGCAGATGGGCTTGCGGCAAACCTGAACCGCGCGCTTGACAGCATCAAGGGAACAAACGTGCCCACGAAGGAACATGATTTCACGACGATGCTCGGGCATTACCTTGTCCGTTATGGCGCGACTCCGGGAGAGTTCTTCAAGAAGTACGCCATCGGGAACTTTAGGCCTATCCGTACGAATGTCTGGCAGGAAACTTTCTACGAGAACGCTTACAAGCACACCTATACGGTAGTGTTCGATTCTTTGAATCATTTCCGCGAAGTGCATGTGGTTGTCTCGGATTCTTCTGCGAAGTCGAACCATATGGGAATGGCGCCCGAGATATACACTCGCTTCCTGAAGCAGAACTCCCGCATTTCGGGAATCGGCAGCAGTACCGGCGAGACGGATTGCGGCGACAGTACCGTGCTCGACGCTTCGGTCTGGGAAACCCAGGACAACTTCGAGATCCTTGCCCGCGTCGTGGGTAAGCCATCGGAAATCCGCATGGTGCGCTTCGACAAGACGGCGCTCCCGCCGGGCCTCAAACTCTGCGACTACATCCCGTACTTAAAAGAATTCTAAAGAAAAGTGGAAAAATTGATAATTGATGATTTTGCGTCATCCATTATCAATCATCCATTATCCATTATACATTATCCACTGCGCCATAGGCGCACAAACTACTCATCTCCCTTCACATTTTTGTATCTTTACACCGATGCGTTTGTTCCGCTACATTATGCTTGCGGCCGTGGTCCTCTTTTTCGAGGGCTGCACGTGTTGCGCGTACCTGAACCACATGTTCAATGCGGAACGCATTTACGACGAGGCCACCGAGATGCGTACCGCACGCTTGGACAGTGTGCCCGATGCCGAATCTTCGACTCCGTCTACCGAAGAGAAGATAAAGTACGACAAGGTCATCGAGAAGGGCTCTCGCGTACTGGAACGTTTTCCCAAGAACAAGAAACGTACTGCCGAGGCAGTGTTCCTGATAGGCGAATCGTTCCGCCACAAGGGCGAATGGGGCAAGGCCATCATCAAGTACGACGAATTTGAGCGCTACTTTGCCGACCACGATTCCATGCGCACGGTCGAGTACCAGCGCGCCTACTGCCTTTACAAGAATCTCGAATACAACATCAGCCGTTTTGCACTGGAGCCTGTCATTGCCGACAAGAACCATCCGTATTATTTCCAGGGTCTGAACCTGCTGTCGCTTCTGGACGAGAAATCCGAGCATCCGGACCAGGCTATCGAGGCTTTGGAGGCGGTGCTTGCCGATACGGCAGGCTCGCCCTTCATGCGTGGCAAGGCGCATTTCCGCTTGGCCGGGCTTTACTACAACAAGGAAAACTGGGACAAGGCGCGTGAACATTACACGGCAAAGGAAATCGAGCAGCTGAACGTGCGCGAACGCCAGACTGCGGGAGAACAGGCCGCGGAATGCCTCATCAACAAGAAGGAGTTCTTGCCGGGTGCCGACGAGTACAAGGCCCTCTACAAGAATCCGGAATACGAGGCGAAGCAGGCGCAATATTTGGTGCGTATTGGCGAGGCCACCTTGATGGGGGGGCGCTACCCGGATGCCTTCGTAATTTTCCAGAAGGTGAATACGGAATACCCCAAGTCGCAGTTTGCCTCGCGCAGTTACTATAACTTGGGCGATTACGAGCAGAACAAGACGCTCAATTACGAACAGGCGATCGTCTATTACGATAGCAGCTTTATCTCGCGTACGATTTGCGAGTGGGCCCAGAAGAGCCGTGAACGCAGGGATGCGCTCCGCAGGCTCATCTCGATGCGCAACCAGAACGATGACTTGAAGAAGGATTCCATTCCGGACATGACGCGTTTCTTCGGGACGGAATTCCAGATTGCGGAACTTTTCCTGTTCAAACTTTCCGAGGTGGATAGCGCCATCGCGCGCCTTTCCGGCATTATTGAAGGTTCGGACGATTCTGCGAAGGTGCTGCGCGCGTCCTATGCACGGGCCTTCATTTACGACGAGTTCAAGGGCGACCCCGATACTGCCGAAGAACTCTACAAGGAAATTATCGAGAAGTACCCGAATACCGAATATGCGAAACAGGCGCAGGTGAACCTCGGCATGAAGGTGACGGTCAAGACCC
>Ga0310696_10009239_pt1 | contig 11429 bp, 8 predicted proteins | sample AusTroGonzalo_MG_4_FD_203885 | JGI IMG/M metagenome (GOLD analysis project Ga0310696, IMG submission 203885) | Bovine rumen microbial communities from tropical cattle in Woodstock, Queensland, Australia - Gonzalo_02 (v2) (version 2) | ecosystem: Host-associated > Mammals > Digestive system >...
AAAAAGAGCGTCTCGACGGCACATTTTGCCCACGGGACGCGAGGCGGTTGCCGCCTCTTCTCGCAGACCGAATGTGAATGGACCGGCAACCGAAGGGCAGCCGGATGCGCTCAAATATACCGGAGCCGACGTTCGGCCGCAGATGAACGTAGGTCGAGCACTAAGCCGCGAGCTCAGCCGGGTTTCCCGGCTGAGCGCAGGCGCGCAACTTCAGAAGGGAATTGCCCCCGAGGTCCGCGCTCACCGCGGGAAGGAACAAAAGGAGAGGTCCGGGGAGGGAAAACCGCAGAGCGGTTGTCTCTCTCCCGGCTGGGCGGCACGTGTTTCACCGGCGGCTCCGCGTCAAACCTACCCGTGTGGGGAACAGAGTCTTTTGGAAAAAAGCGCTTACACCGCTTTTCTTTGCCTACTTTCTTTTCTCGTGAAAAGAAAGTACGGTAAAAAGATGAGCAGTGTGAGGAGGGCGCCGGTGACGAAGATGCTGCGGACGCCGGACCAGAGGACGAGACCGCCGCTGATGAAGGAGCAGACGATGCCGCCGGCGGTGTTGATGCCGCCGGACCAGCCGAAGAAGGTGCCGCGGAGTTCGGGCGAAGTGGTTTTGGCGAGGATGACCTGGAGCACGGGCTGGAGCCCGCCGGCGGCGAAATAGGTAAGGAAACGGGAGACGGTGAGCATTTCGACGTTGACGGCGTAGGCCTGGCCGAGGGTGAAGGCGGCGCTGGAGATGAGGATGGGAGCGATGAGCTTCTGGGGGTCCATGCGGTCGCAGAGCCAGCCGACGGCGACGCCGGAGAGGACGCCGCCCACGGCGGCGGCGGCGGAGATGATGCCGGTGAAGAAGGCGGCGCCGTCTGTTCCGTGGACGAGTTCCACCTGCATGGCGATGAAGGGCTGTTCGATGCGGCGGGAGATGCCCATGAGGAGAAACATGACCAGCAGCCAGAAGACGGCGGGGCTGGAGAGGTACTTGAAGGAGAAGCGGACCTTTTGTTTCTTCTCGGGGGAGTAGTCGAAATTCTCCCTGACGAAGATGTGGACGAGAGCGCCGCTCAGAAGATAGATGGCGCCGCAGGTGAAGAAGGCGGTCTTGAAACCGGCGTAGTGGACGATGAGGCCTCCTGCGAGGTAGCCCAGCATGTTGCCGCTCCAGAGGGAGGTGCTGACGGCGCCGAGGACGAAGCCGTGTTTTTCGGGGGGTGTGGTGCTGACGAGGAGGGTCTGGGCGGGGCAGACGGTTCCGGAGAAGAAGGAGCAGATGAAACGGATGAGGACGAGGACGCCGAAGTTGGGGGCCAGCGACAGGAGAGGGTAAAAGAGGGCGGCGGCGTAGCTGGCGCGGAGGAGCATGAGTTTGCGGCCGAATCGGTCGGCGAGGATGCCCCAGATGACGTTGGCGATGCACAGACTGGACATGCCGGCGAGGTAGTAGAGCGAGACGTAGAGGCCGCGGAGTTTTTCGTTGTCCACGTGGAGATTTTCCCGCAGGAGCAGCGGGATGAAGGGCATGCAGCACCCGAAGCCGATCATGGCGAGGAACTGGGAGATCCAGACGACGGTAAGGTTTCTCTTCCAGTTGGGACAGGCGTTCATAAACGGATCAGAAATATCTTACGTTGTACAGGCGGAACCTCAGCGCGCCGCCGGTGCCCGTGATTCGCTTGATGGTGACGAGGGCGCGGAGCTCGCCGGTGATCTCGTCGAAATAGATGTTGACACCGTTCTGGCGCATCATGTCGAAGTCGGGGGATGTCGTAAGACTGGGGGTGGGTGTAATCAAACCCGTCCCGGCATAAGTCGGTTTGACGATGGTCACGTTGTTGGGCGCGGATTTGATGGTCTGCACGACGACGACGGCCTGAATCGTGGTCGGCGTTGTGGCACCTGCGGTGAGGAGATTGACCGTCTTGCCGACAAGTTCCTCCTGCTGGGCGTCGGCCTTGTCGATCCAGCCGGAGACAAGGCCGAACCCGTTGGCGGGGAAATAGTCTCCCTCCGAACCCGAGCCGGGATCGGTGTATCCCTCCACGAAATCTGCGCGGGAGACGAATTTGCCGGTATTGCCCTTGGTTCGTCCTTCGGGAGCGGTCCTGATGCGGCCGACGTGCTCGTCGCTCACGCTGCCCCAGCCGATGGAGCTGAGACCGGCTCCGGAAACGGGCAGGAGGAAGGGCGAGGCGTAAAGATCGCCGATCTGATGGCCCTTGACAATTCCCGCGAAGAGAGCCCGCGCGATATCCTTGTCCCAGGCGGTGTCGTATCCGGGATCGGAGGGTGTGGCCAAAAGCATATTGACGTCAAGTTTCCCGGAGGTGTAGGCCTTGCTGGTCAGCTTCACCTGATCGAGGATGAGACCGTCGCCGTTGACATAGGGAACTCCGGCGGCGGCAAGGTCCCCCGTCTTGCTGTCGGAGAGCTCGACCCGGCGCCGGGAGGAGCCGGAACCCATGACGGCGCGCTTGATGTTGATGGTCTCCCAGGCGGAACCGCGGTGGATGGCCCCCAGCTCCCACAAACTCTGCATGGGGGCGTTGCGGATGTATGCGGTGGACATGTGCTGGCCGGCTTCGTTGCCTCTCCATGCTGGATCGGCAACGGTTTCCTTGTCGTAGTCGCTCCCCCCCTCGCCGGCGTCCGCGGAAGCACTGAATTTGTCTCCGGCGGAGAAGGGAGCGGAGGGGTTGGAACAGCTGTTGGCCGTGCCGGAGGGAGTTCCCGAGGCGTCGATGTTGATCGACCCGATGTTCTCGGCGACCGTTTCCGCACTCTTGGCCTGAAGGGCGGGCAGGCATTTCCAGTCGCTGGCGTCGCTCTTGAAGTCCGCCGGCGCGGAGGCTCGTGTGAAATAGAGATTCTGCCGGGGATCGCGGGCCTCCATGCCGGAGAGGTAGGCGAACCGTTCTTTGGCGGCGTTGGAATCGGCGAACGTCAGCGTCGCAGGGTCAAGATCGAGCGGGAGGGAATCCGTCTTCGTGATGGTCCCGGGAGCGCGGACGAAATCGACGCCGTTGCCGGCCTCATCGCGGAGGACCGCCCCCCGGAGATCGCAGGAGATCTCGCTGATCTCGACTTTAGCTGTGGTGTACGTCACGCTCTGCACGGTACAGCTGAGAAATCCCTCTTCCGCGAGCCCGTTGCGTATTTTTTCCTCCAGATCCACCGGGACTTCCAACGCCGCCGAAGCCTCCTGTTTCACGACGGCGTATCCTGCGTTCCACGAGAGGGAGAGGGACTGCGGATCGGGGAAGATCCAGCTTCCGGAGCCAGGAAAATCGGCGGAGAAATCTCTGGAGAAATTCAAACTTTTCGTCCGCGGTCCGATGGTCGTGCTGCCGACACGATAGACATACGTGGCCGAGCCCTCGACGCTGACCTTCCCCCTGACGGAGATGCGGGAAAGCCAGGACTGATAGGAGGCAACGGCCGCCGGATCCTTGTAGATGCTGATGAGTTCGGTCAGAAGCTGCGGCGTCATTTTGATCTTCACATTCCCCAGAGCGGACTTTTCGCACGTGAGTTTCATCCCGACGACGAACTCGTTGATATAGGGGGTCTTTTCATTGCCCGTCCAAGCCGGCATTTTGTCGATGCTCCAGTCCGCCGCGGGAACGTCGCTGGTGGGGATGTTGTCGCTGTCGCAGTAGTCGTTGAGGTTGGCGGCGATCTGTCGGCGGCGGTTTTCGATGGAATCAAAGGAGCCCTTGTCGGCGCAGATCCGGGTCAGATACGGCACGCCGACGCCGGGGGGCGTGGCTTCGTCCTCGGCGTAGAAGACCTGACTGTCCTTGAAGAGCTCGTTCAAAACCTTTTCCGAGTTCTTCATGCTCTCGTCGCCCGCGGTCGGCACGTCGAACCCCTTGAAACGGGAATACCATGCGTCCTTGGGGGCCGGGGCTGTCGGCAACGGTCCGAGATTAAAGCGGTGATAGGGGGTGGCGTCCTCCATTTTGGTCGTCTCGTCCGATGTCCGGTAAAAGGCTTCGGGGGAGGTATTGGTCGACTCTGAGAACCAGCGGCGGAGCCACACCTGACGTTTGGCATCCTCAGTCGTGTCATTGCTCGCGATGATGTCCTTGAACATATCGCTGCTGAAAAAATTGTCGAACGAGGAGACGAGGACGTCGCCGTCGTCTGCGGGCAGTTTCGCGTATCCGCCGCTCGTCCCGAACATCCACTCGTTGTGGAAGGCGGCCGCCCTGCCGACGTTGAACTCCCGGATATCGGATCCGATGCGCTGGCTCCACGCTCTTTGATTGGCGTCATCTCCCTTGCCGGGGGAAGGCAGACCGGCCCGCTCGGGATTGTAGATGCCCTTGAGCACCTGGTCAAGACTCATGCTGGAGGTCCCGGTGGGAAGGACCTGATAGGCCATGCGGCCGACGATATTTCCGCCGTTGTCCCTGATGTAAAGCCACGTGGAAGGGCTTTTGCTGCCGTCATACTTGGGCTGGCCGACGACGAAGACGTTGAGCTTGGATTTCTCGGCGTCGTCGAGCTGGTCCTTGGCTTTGTCGGTCTCCGTTCCGGCATCTCGCTGGGAACCGTCGTTCGAACTGTAGATGACGGAGTAGTCCGTGGCGTTTTTGTCCTGCCGCAGGACCGCCATCAGGCTGATCATGATGCGGTTGACGGCGGAATCCATAAGCTGCTGCGCCTCGTTGCGGGCGCCGACGTTGGCGGCGATCTTCTGGGCCGTGAGGGAGTTGGTGACGAAGGCGACGCCCAGCACGGAGAGAAGCGTGAGCAGTCCGAGGGCGAAGATCAGCGCCACACCGCGTTCGTTCGAGGGAGCGTGAAACTTTTTCATTGGTTGTAGGTCCTGTCGCCGAGCCACACCGTTCTGCGGAAGGTGTACTCGTTTTTGGTCCGGAAGTCATCTTTCGGCGTTCCCGCCATGCCGGCCCACGCCACGACCGTGGCTTCATCGGCCATCAGCGAAAGCTCGATCTCAACGCCGGCGGGGAGGGTCACAGTCGGAGTTGTCAGGACGTTTCCGACATGGTCCAGCGGGGTGAATTTCAATCCCGTGACATTGCGCAGGATCGGCTTCACATGGGCCGCGTCGGCAAAATCGCGGAGCTGGCTCGTTATATGGGAGAGCGCCCCGCTCCTGCTCGAATCGACTTTGGGTCCGAAAGGCAGAAAACACTGGTCGAAGTGCGGGTCGGTGGGCGCATTTCCCTCGCTGACATCCGCATCGCTGAAGATGCGCAGCTGCAGAATATTGCTGTCGGAGCCGCCGCGCCGAAACTGCAGATAACGCACGGAGCCGCCCTTGGTCAGCTCCATGGTGGAGTTGCTGACAAAAGTGATCATCGAATTCCACCCGGTCGGCGTGCGGGATCCGGGCGCTGTGATTTGAAACGGCGTTCCGTTGCGGTCGGCAACCAGCGGGTCGTCGGTAAAGAATGTTGTCTGCAGCAGCATGGACATGAGATCCATGGCGACGGAGGCGTCGGCGTAGACGGAAGCGCGTTTTTCGTTGGCGGTCCACAGGGTGCGGGCGCTGGCGAAAAACTGGACCATCAGCGTCAGCAGGATGCTGAAGACCGCCATGGCGACGAGGATCTCGACGAGGGTGAAGCTGTTTTTCCGTATCTTTCTCACGTCATACCTCCGGCGTCAGGGGGCTATCTCGTAATACGGGTTGTACATGTCCACGCGGAAGACGCGCTTGTTCACCCGTTCATCGACGGGGAGATCCGCGGGCCAGGAGATCTCCACCAGAACCGATTGGGCAATGCTGCCGAAGTCGACCGGGGTATCGCCGTTCATAAGTTTGATGGTCGTATCGGAGTTCGTTCCCGTCACCAGACTCTGCTTGCCGCTGGTCGTGTTGGGAACGTAGATGGGGCAGGCCGAAGAGGCGGACGACGACGGCGTCGTCAGATCGCCGGAAGGCATCCACACCTTGATGACGGCGGAGAAAATCTCTTCGCCGCCGGCTCCCGTTCTGACGAACTTGTAGACGCCGTTCGCCCCGGTATTCGAAGCTCTGTAGAGTTCCGGAAAGTTGGTGGGATCGAACGGGTTCGTGCTCCACGTGAGCGTCACGCTATTTTCTCCGTTTTTTTCGGTATAGTAGGCCGAGGGAATGTTCAGGGAGGAGAAGCTGTGTTCGAAAGGCGCGTTGGCCGTCGCATTGTTGTGCCACACATTCAGAAACTGGCCGCGGATATAACGCGTTATGCACTCCGCGGCGTCGCTGCAGCAGTTTTCGTCCATGGCGGCGCGGGTGGCGTTGATGCCCACGGGGAAGAGGACCAGCACGGCGGAGAGGCCGATGGAGATCACCGCGATGGCCAGCGCGATCTCGACCATATTGAATTTGAAGCGTTTCATAGATCGATGAACTCCACTTTGCCGCTCAAGGTATTGAGCCGGATGGCCAGGCAGTCCGCCTCGGAGGTGTCGATCCCGGCGATCAGAAAAACAAGTTCCACCTCGGCGGCGGCGGTCCGGGCGTCGCCGAAAGGCGAGAAGATGACGGCCTTGCACGTAGCGCCGGAGATGTTCACATCGTACAGCAGATCGGGGTCGCCTTTGATCTTCTTCTCCTTCATGTCGGCCTCAGTCACCTTCGACGACGGACGGGTGATGGAGGATGCGGGAGTTGCCCTGCTTATGCTGTAAAGACCGGCGTTTCGGCGGGGATTCTCCCACTCGGAGCCCGGGAGCCAGCTGTCCAAGGTATAGACGCCGGAACCGTTCTGGGAGACGTAGGCCAGCCGGTAGCCGCCGCGCTGGTAGTTGTAGAGGGGGTCGGACTCGTTGCTGATCCCGTAGGGCAGCATGACGGCGACGTAGCGGCGGGAGGAAGCGGCGAGGGAGGAAGCGCGCTCCATGCCCAGTTTCAGGCCGGAGGCGTGGCTCTCCACGTCGTTGCCCCGGGTCATGCGGTTGAAGGCGGGGCCCATCAGCGTCAGGAGCAAACCCGCGATGCCGATCACGACCAGGACTTCGATCAGGGTGAAGCGGCGGCGGCAGGGCGGCAAATGACGGACGTCCGTCAAAAAATGACGGCTTTCCGCCGAAATGCTCGTTTCAAACTGAGAGATCATATTGGTCATTCCCCGCTCCGGGCCCCTGCCCTCACCTACTATAAGGCAGAAAGCGGGGTTTTTCAAGTCTTCCGCAAAAAAATTCACCGTTTTATCAATAAAAAGAGATGAGAGATGAGAGATGAGATAGGCCGGATAGGCCGGATAGGCCCCGACGCCCCCAGACCCAAAACACTCCGCTTTTCTCGAAAAGGAAGGGGGCCCGGGGGAGGGGAAAACCTCTTTTCACGTGGAAAAGAGGTTTTCCCCTCCCCCGGATCTCCTCACTCCTTTGCCGGAAAGGGCAGGAGGGGGAGGACGGCGGCTTCGACGGAGGGGAAGTCGGGGAGGTCGAGGGTGGCACCGGCGGCCATGAGGTGTCCGCCGCCGCCGAAATGGGCGGCGATGGGGGAAACGGGGAAGCGGGGGTCCTTGCTGCGCAGGGAAATTTTGAAACCGTCGGTCCCGCGGTAGACGAGCATGGCGATGACGACGCCGTCGATGCCGCGGAGGATGTCGATGATGCCTTCGTCCTCTTTGAGGGAGAAGTCATGTTTTTTCAGGATTTCCGGGGAAACGTAGGCGTAGGCGAACTTGCCGCCGCGGACGATCTTTATTTCTTCAACGAGGTCGCTTTCGAAGCGCAGCTGTTTTGCGGGCTTGCTGAAAAAGAGGATGTTGACGAGTTTCTCGAGTTCCGCTCCGCAATCCAGGAGTTTCGCGGCCATGCGGAGGACGTCTCCGGTGGTGTTGGAGAATTTGAAGCCGCCGGTGTCGGTCATCATTCCGGATAAGAGGAACTCCGCCGTGCGGCGCGAGACGGGCTTCCCCGACTGGAAGGCCAGAGCGGCGACGATCTCGCTTGCGCTGGAGGCCTTGGGATCGACGAAGTCGAAGACGGGGGCCTTCACGGTGTTGGTGAAGTGATGGTCCAGATCGAAGAACCGGGACTCGTCGGCAAGATGAGACAACGCGCCCCCGTCGGCGATGCGGGCTCTGCTGGCGCAGTCCACGGCGACGAAGGTGTCGTAGCGGGAAACGTCGGCGGTGCGCAGGGAGCCATCGGTCATGAGTTTCGCGTAGCGGGCGGGGGGATCGTCGGGCAGGACGACGTCGGCGGTCTTGCCCAGATCGCGGAGGAAGGAGCGCAGCCCGAAGGCCGATCCCACGGCGTCCCCGTCGGGCCGGACGTGGGTGAAGATCAAAAATCTCTCCCCGGCCAGCAGGGCGGAAACGGTTTCCTCAGGGATCCTGACGGCCATTTTCCGCCTCGTTGAGAAGCTCCAGCACGCGGTCGCCCTTTTCGCGGCGCAGATCGCGCTTGAAGAACAGCACCGGGGTGTGCTTGAAGCCCAGCTTCTGCGCGATGACATGCTGGAACTCCGCCCGGGCGCGGACGAGCTCGTGCATGACGTTCTCCTGCTGCTCGGGGGTGCCGCCGAAGATGCTCACGTACACGGTGGCGTTCCGGAGATCCACGCTGGAGTTGACCTCGGTGACGGAGGCCAGCACGCCGGGGGAGGAGATGATCCCCCGCCCGATGGCGTCGGCCAGTTCCCGCTTGAGGAGCTCGTTGACCCGGACCAGACGATCGACTTTTTCCGGCATGTCACAGGGTCGCTTTCTTGAGTTCGATCTCGTAGATCTCGATCTCGTCGCCCACGGCGAAATCGATGAAGTTGTCCAGCCGGATGCCGCATTCGAGCCCGGCCTTCACTTCGCGGACGTCGTCCTTGAAGTGCCGCAGACTGGCCACTTCGCCGTTGTAGATCAGCTCCTTGCTGCGGCGGACGCGGGCCTTGGCGCCCACCTTGACGACGCCGCTCTCGACCTTGCATCCGCAGATCTTGGGCCCCTTGGAGAGCTCGAAGATCTGAAGGATCCGGGCCTGGCCCAGGGTCTTTTCGCGCTTCTCGGGCTCCAGTTTGCCCGCGAGAGCGTCGGTGATGTCCTCCAGCAGTTCGTAGATGATGCTGTAAAGCCGGATCTCCACGCCGCGCTTCTTGGCCAGGTCGTTGACGCCGGGGTTGACCCGCACGTGGAATCCCACGACCATGGCGCCCGTGACGGCGGCAAGTTCGATGTCGCCCTCGCTGATGGGCCCCACGCCGTTGGAAACGACCTCGGCCTTGATCTTCTCGGAGGGCAGTTCCCCCAGAGACTGGGCGATGGCTTCGCCGGAACCCCGCACATCGGCCTTGATGACGATGTTGAGATTGTGCTTGTTCTTGTCTTCGCTGTTCAGGCGGCTGAAGAGGTCCTCGACGGAGGAGATGCCGCTGGAGGCGGCCATCTGGCCCCGCTTGTCGGCGATGCGCTGCTGGGCCTTTTCGCGGGCCTCGCGCTCGTTGGCGCAGACCTCCAGCTTGTCCCCGGCCTCGGGGACGCCGGAGAGGCCTACGACCTTCACGGGCATGCCCGGCCCGGCGGACTTGACCCGGGCGCCCTTGTCGTCGATGAGCGTGCGGACTTTGCCGTAGTGCTCGCCGACGAGGACGATGTCCCCGGCATGCAGGGTGCCGTCCTGGACGAGGATGCTGGCGGTGGGGCCGAGCCCCTGCTCCAGCTGGGCCTCCAGAACTGCGCCCGCGGCCTTGCGGTCGGGGTTGGCCTTGAGCTCCAGCATCTCGGCCTCCATCAGGATGCGCTCGAGGAGATCGGGGAGCCCCGCGCCGGTCTTGGCGGAGACCCGCACCGTTCCCACGTTGCCGCCCCAGTCCTCGCTGGTGAGGCTGTTCTGCTGCATGTGGAGCAGGACTTTGTCGGGATCGGCGTCCGGCAGGTCTATTTTGTTGATGGCCACGATGATGGGCACCTTGGCCGCCAGCGCGTGGTTCATGGCCTCCACGGTCTGGGGCTTGAAGCCCTCGGAGGCGGAGACGACCAGAACGACGATGTCGGTCACGTTGGCCCCCCGGGCCCGCATGCTGGAAAACGCCGCGTGTCCCGGGGTGTCGATGAAGGTGATCTTCTTGCCGTTGTACTCGATGGTCGAAGCGCCGATGTGCTGGGTGATGGCGCCGGCCTCCCCGGCGGTGACGTTGGTGTGGCGCACGGCGTCCTGAAGAGAAGTCTTGCCGTGGTCCACGTGGCCCATGAAGGTCACGACGGGGGGACGCTCGCGGAGAAGCGCGGGGTCGTCCTCCGGCGCGAGGGCGGCCTCCTTCTCCGCGGCGGGGGCTTCCCCGCTGCCGATCTCGAAGGCGTAGCCGCAGCCGGAACAGAGCTTGCGGGCGTTGGCCTCGCTCACGGGCTGGTTGATCCCGGCCAGTTCGCCCAGCTTGATGAGGTCCATGATGAGTTCGTTGGGCTTCCTGCCCAGGGCCTCGGCCAGATCCTTGACGAGGAACGGCGGCGTCAGCCGGACGACTTTATCCTGAGCCTGACCGGAGGCGTCGGCGCGGCCTTTGCCCTTGCCTTTGGCGTTTTTGGTCTGCGGAACGGTCTCCGTGCCGGAGCGCTTCTGGGCGCCCTTGCGTCCGGAGTCCCCGCTGCCGGAGACACGCTTCGCCACGGCGGAGGAGACCGCCGCTTCCACGGTGTACAGGTCGTCGAAATAGGCGTCGATCAGCTCGATCATATCCTCGGGGATCTTGCTGGCGCCGGCCTTGGGCGTTTCGATGCCCTGGCCGTTCAGCTCCCGGATGATCTCCTGCTGCGAGACTTTGTATTTATCCGCAAAGTCCTTGACGGTCATCGTATTTTTCGGCATATTCCCCCCTCCTTCGCGCGTCAGTCCTTCGCGAGCCGCTCCAGAGCGGCGTTCAGTTCTTCGGCGTCGATGCCCTCGATGGCGGTCAGCGTTGCGGGATCGGCGAACTTGACGCCGTCGATGGTGACGAATCCGTTTTCGACCAGGCGGCGGGCGGTCTCCACGGAGACGCCCAGATCGGAAGAGAGCTTCTCGGCGGCGGCGGCCATCTGTTCGTCGATGGAGGGAACAGCCTGCGCGGGAGCCTCGTCGGCGTTGCGCAGAGAGATGTTCCAGCCGATGAGCTTGGCCGAAAGACGCACGTTCTGGGCGCGGCGGCCGAAGGCGATCTTGGACTGGTCGTCAGAGACGGTCACCAGGAGTTCGTGCTTCTCCTCGTCGACCTCGACGCTCTGGACCTTGGCCGGCGCCAGAGCGTTGGCCGCATATTTTGCAATGTCCTCGTCGTAGGGGACGATGTCGATGCGCTCGTTGTCCAGCTCATCGGTGACCCGGCGGACGCGGATGCCGCGGATGCCCACGCAGGCGCCCACGGGATCCACCCGGGGATCGGAGGAGGTGACGGCGATCTTGGTCCGGCGGCCCGGCTCCCGGACGCAGGCAACGATCTTGACGATGCCGTCGTGCATCTCGCTCACTTCGCGCTCGAAGAGCTTCACCACGAAGTCCGGGGAGGC
>Ga0310696_10009240_pt1 | contig 11428 bp, 10 predicted proteins | sample AusTroGonzalo_MG_4_FD_203885 | JGI IMG/M metagenome (GOLD analysis project Ga0310696, IMG submission 203885) | Bovine rumen microbial communities from tropical cattle in Woodstock, Queensland, Australia - Gonzalo_02 (v2) (version 2) | ecosystem: Host-associated > Mammals > Digestive system >...
AACCTTACCGGCGGCTCATATCGGTGAACACCGTCGACGGCTTCCAGGGACAGGAGCGCGACATCATCGTCATCTCACTCGTACGCTCCAACGACGAGGGGCAGATAGGCTTCCTTCGTGACCTGCGCCGCATGAACGTGGCCATTACGCGCGCACGCATGAAACTTATAATATTAGGCGACCGCAGTACGATGACTCGTCACCCCTTCTACCGCAAGCTTTGGCAGTACGTGCAGAGCCTGCGGGAAGAAAGAACGGCTTAAAGTCTGAGGCCGTTCACACTTTTTCCTGCATCCGCTTTGTCATTTCGGCAAAAATGAGTAATTTTGCGGCCAAATTGCAAATAGAAACAAAGACAACATGAATCAGGAGATAGAACGCAGACGAACGTTTGCAATCATTTCGCACCCCGATGCAGGTAAGACCACATTGACGGAGAAATTCCTGCTCTTCGGCGGACAGATACAGGTGGCCGGAGCCGTGAAAAGCAACAAGATAAAGAAGACGGCCACCTCCGACTGGATGGACATCGAGAAGCAACGTGGCATCTCGGTGTCGACGTCGGTCATGGAGTTCGACTACACCCCTCCCTCGGAGGGGACGGGGGAGGTTTACAAGGTCAACATCCTCGACACCCCCGGTCACCAGGACTTTGCCGAGGACACTTTCCGTACGCTGACCGCCGTCGACTCGGCCATCATCGTGGTGGACGGTGCCAAGGGCGTTGAGACCCAGACGCGCAAGCTGATGACTGTCTGCCGCATGAGGAAGACGCCCGTCATCATCTTCATCAACAAGATGGACCGTGAGGGCCGCGATCCCTTCGACCTCCTCGACGAACTGGAACAGGAACTCGAAATCAAAGTCCGTCCCCTCTCCTGGCCCATTAACCAGGGTGCCAAATTCAAGGGCGTGTACAATATCTACGAGCAGAAGCTCGACCTCTTCACCCCCGACAAGCAGCGCGTGACGGAGAAAGTTAGTGTGGAGCTCGGATCCGTCGAGCTGGACGATAAAGTCGGAGAGCAGGACGCCCAGAAACTCCGCGACGACCTGGAGCTGGTGGAGGGTGTCTACCCCGAGTTCGACGTGGATACCTACCGTCAGGCCGAAGTCGCTCCTGTATTCTTTGGTTCGGCGCTCAACAACTTCGGCGTTCAAGAACTGCTCAACTGCTTTGTAGAGATAGCCCCTTCGCCCCGTCCTACGAAGGCCGAGGAGCGCGACGTACAGCCTGAGGAGCCCAAGTTCACGGGTTTCATCTTCAAAATCACCGCCAATATTGACCCCTACCACCGCTCGTGCATCGCCTTCTGCAAGGTGTGCTCCGGCCGTTTCCAGCGCAACCAGCCCTACCTCCACGTGCGTCAGGGCAAGACCATGCGCTTCACCTCGCCCACACAGTTCATGGCCCAGCGCAAGTCGACCATCGACGAGGCCTGGCCGGGCGACATCGTCGGTCTGCCCGACACCGGTGGCATCTTCAATATAGGCGACACGCTGACCGAGGGCGAACTGCTCCACTTCCGCGGACTGCCCTCCTTCTCGCCCGAGCTGTTCAAGTACATCGAGAACGATGACCCCATGAAGGCCAAGCAACTACAGAAGGGCATCGACCAGCTCATGGACGAGGGCGTGGCCCAGTTGTTCGTCAACCAGTTCAATAACCGCAAAATCATCGGCACCGTCGGCCAGCTGCAGTTCGAGGTTATCCAGTACCGCCTGGAGAACGAGTACAATGCGAAGTGCCGTTGGGAACCCGTCCACCTCTACAAGGCCTGCTGGATTTCCAGCGATGACGAGGAGGAACTCAACTCCTTCAAGAAACGCAAGTACCAGTACATGGCCAAGGACAAGGAAGGCCGCGACGTGTTCCTCGCCGACAGCGGTTACATGTTGCAGATGGCACAGCAGGACTTCAAGCACATACAGTTCCACTTTACCAGCGAATACTAGCAATAGAGGCTATAGAGACTATAGCAACTATAGCCTCTGACCCTCCAAAAAAGGGAAAAAAGCAACTAGCCAAAACTTTTCTGCAAAAAAGTTTGGTGGTTTCAGGGAATTTACTTAACTTTGCCGCGTAAACAAGAATTATAACATTCACTTAATCTACTATTGTTATGCAAAGAAAGCTAATTATTACCGCTGTGCTCTTTGTGCTGGCTCTAGTTGGTGTGAGGGCGCAAACGGACGAGCAGACGTCTCTATGCGCAGTAGTTCAGCAGACCAACGGCTCACAGACGGAGTTCATGCTCAATGAGCAGCCTCAGATTACCTATGGCGATGGCGTGGTCAATGTTTCTACCAGTACCACGACGCTTGAACTCAAGGCCTCACAGGTGATGCGCGTCTACATGACTAAGAAAAGTTCTGTACAGGGCATCAGCACTGCCAAGGCTAATCAAAATGTAGCCCGCGTGGCCATCACTCCTGACGCTGTCACCGTAACTGGGCTGGAGCCAGGTAGCGATGCCGCCCTCTACACCGCCGACGGCCGTCAGCTGAAAGCTGCCAAAGCCGCTGCCGACGGCACTCTCTCCCTCCCCATGCCGACAAAGTCGCAGGGCGTACTTATCGTAAAAACAAAGAATCAGTCATTTAAAATCATTAATAAACAATGAAAAAGTTATTTACCCTTATAGCCGCCACTATGCTGTTCGTGGGTGCGCAGGCACAGACAGTGAACGTTCATTTGAAAAACGGAACTACCCTCTACTTTTCAGGAGATAGTATAGAATGTGTTGACTTCAACGAAACCACCTATGTAAATGGTACATATATGACATCGAAAGAAGTAGGAGGTCTTGTTTGGCTTGAAGCAAATGTAGGTGCTCAATATCCATGGGAACCGGGAAGATATTTCCTTTGGTGTGTTGACGATGGCTACACTCTAGAAGGATCTCAAAATATTACTTTCAATAAATCTTACTATGACCAACAAAATAAAGTCAATGCCAACAAATGGCATCCTAAGGGTAATGGTTTTAACGATGATAAAGATCCTTGGCGTGTGCCAACTGTTGCAGATTTCAATACACTAATAAGCAGAACAACACAACATTGGGGAACTTACGATAGTGAGCCCGGCGTATCTGCACCACTTTCTAGTGTAACGGGGATTTGGTTTACTGACGACAAAGGAAATAAACTATTTTTCCCTGCAGTAGGGTTGCTACATGAAGGAACACATGCTGTACCAGGAACTGAAACTGCGGATAATTCTTTTCAGCATTATGACCCAGAAGCTGGCCATTGGGGACACTTTGGCTGCTATTGGACTAGCACCTCAAAGGACAGCAATTCTGCATGTGGCTTATTCTTTGGAAGCGAAGACCCCGCATACGAGAAGGAAATCAATGTTGATAAAATTCAAAACAGGATAGAAAACACTGAATACAAGTGGTACGCATTGCCAATAAGACTCTGCAGAAACAAATAAGATTATTCCTTCCTTAATAAATCGGGCGAACTGCAAAACGGATCGCCCGTTTTTTTTATTCACTCTGCCGGACTTGCAATCTAGCTTCCGAGCTTTGCGGTTTTAGTAGTAGTGGGAATAGACTTTTGATAGAAAAAAAAAAAATGTTTGTCATTTCAGGGATTTTTGTTAATTTTGCAGCGTATTTGCAAGAAGAAACCATAAACGAATGAAAAAGAAAGCATTACTTTTAGCCACAATGCTGGTCATGACAACGGTGGCAATGGCGCAGCAGAGCATCAGCGTCAGCTACAAGGGTCAGCAGCCCGTCATCACCGATTTTGTCAATGCCATTCTCTCGCAGCGCGAACTGAACGAGGCGTTGGACAACGTAAGGAACAACTGGAACCGTCGCCGACTGGGACAGCAGATGGCAGAAGGCGTGGAGTTCATCGTCGATGAAAGAAACGGCTTCGTTCGCTACGACATAGCTTACAGTCCCGCAGAGCGCAGCTGGACGGAGTTCTGCTACTGGAACTGCAACGACGGCACGCACAAGCTCGTAGCCGTAAACACTGGTCATGAGCTGCGCTTCAAGCCGGTACAGACAGAGTGCACGGGACTGACGTTCTACAGCTATGACAACCAGAAGCATACCCTCACCCCAGCCTCGACCCACGACCTTGGAGCCTCCATCATTGTCACGCCCGTGGTGAACTACCGGCTGCCACGCCAGGGAAAGGACATCACCGCCGTCATCAACGCCAAGGACAAGCCCGTGAACATCGTCATGCACTGGGATGGCATGAAGTTCCATCAGGAGCAGACGCAGACCCCAAACCAGACAGTTGGAGGGGATTTGCGATCCCCGACAGGCATGGTCATGAACCACGGCGTAGAGGAGGAGAAGGAGTACATCCGTGTGACTACTGCCGAGGGATTCCTCAACGCGATAGGCTCCGAGCGCAATATCCTCATCGCCGCCGACACGGAGATTAATCTCACGCCCGCATTGAACGATGCCGCCAACTTCCGCACCACCTACCGTCTGTGGATGCCCGATGCCACAGCCATCATCAAGGGAAAGTCGTGCATTGTCAGCGAGGAGGTGTTCGACGGTCGCCAACTGACGCTCGTAGGATTTAAGAAGCTCCTCATTCGTGGTGAGCGCAACTCGCGCATCACCGTCGCCCCCCGCTACGCATTCTGCCTCCGCTTCATCGACTGCGAGGACTGCACCGTCGACAACCTCACCATCGGCCATACCGAGGGAGGCTACTGCGAGGGCGGCGTCATCGGCATCACAGGCGGGCGCAACACGATGGTCTGCAACTGCGACCTCTACGGCTGCGGCACCTACGGACTGGAGATTGAAGGCACGGACGGCTTCAACATGTTCGCCTCGAACATTCACGACTGCACATACGGCATCATGCAGCTGCGCAGCTCGCGCAACCTGAACTTCACCCATAGCGACTTCTTCAACAACCGTGAGTTCGACCTCATCGGAAGCCTCGGCTGCGAGGGACTCTCGTTCGAGGATTGCCGTTTCTTCGCCAACTGGGGCGACTCCCAGCTCTTCAGCATCGACAACGAGTTCCGCCTCTCGGGCTGCGCCATCTATCATCCCACGCAGAGCCTGGGCACCATCGACCTGGCCAACCAGTCGGAGATAAGCAACCAGTTCTCAGAGAACCCGATTGACAACAACATTACAGGGCGCGAGATAGGTCCCGACGGCCACTGGGTACACACGAAATAATTTTTTATTGGACATGAAATTCATAGGAATCATTCCGGCGCGCTATGCCTCTACGCGCTTTCCCGGCAAGCCGCTGGCCATGCTCGGCGGCAAGACCGTGATACAGAGAGTCTACGAACAAGTAGCTTCCGTGCTCAATTCTCAATTCTCAATTCTCAATTCCCAACCCTCCCCCGTCTGGGTAGCCACCGACGATGACCGTATCTTCAAGGCCGTGGAGGCCTTCGGCGGACATGCCGTTATGACCCGCACCGACCATAAGAGCGGCACCGACCGCATTCAGGAGGCCGCTGAGAAAATAGGCACCACAGCCGATGTCATCATCAACGTGCAGGGTGACGAGCCCTTCATCCAGCCATCGCAGCTCGAGACCGTTTGCAGCCTCTTCGACGACCCCCGCACGCAGATTGCCACATTAGGAAAGCCCTTCGAGACGATGGACGCCGTGGACAACCCAAACTCCCCGAAGATTGTCACCGACCTCGACGACTATGCCCTCTACTTCAGCCGCTCCGTCATCCCCTTCGTGCGCGACAAATCTCAAGCCTCAATTCTCAAACCTCAAACCTTCCTCAAGCACATCGGCCTCTACGCCTACCGCCGCGAAGTGCTGGCAGAAATCACACGTCTGCCGCAGAGTCCGCTGGAGCTGGCCGAAAGCCTGGAGCAACTGCGCTGGTTACAGAACGGCTATAAGATACGCGTGGGCCTCACCAACGTAGAGACCATCGGCATCGATACCCCTGAAGACTTGGCAAAAGCCCAGGCTAGACTGGCCCTCTGAACTGTCTGAACGGAGGGTCTGAGCCATCCTAACTGAGGGTTTAATCCGTCCGCTTGGCAAAAGAGAGCTAAGATAACTTTTAAATTCTCGAGAGAATTTGTGGGAAAGAACGGCTTTTTCTCTGAGAAAGAACGGCTTTTCCTTGAAAATTCTCTCGAGAATTTTTATGTCTAAACTAATCACACATTATGTCATAACTGGACATTAAACGGGTTTGAACGCAGCAAAAAGGGTGGGAAATTAGTTAAATAATTGTAAAAGTATGGTTACGCAAGCCGTTACTTGCTCTTAAGCGGCGGAAAAGCAGTACCTTTGCAGTCCGATTATTACAGGGGAGGTCTTAGAATCCCCGTGAGCGTCGTGTAAATAGCGTTCGTCTTTGGCCGGACGGCGTGGTTTGTGAATCGGCGTTCAGTACACATTATTTATTATTACAAAACTGTTTTTTAGTACTTAAACGTAAAATGAACACACTGAGTTACAAGACTGTCTCCATCAACAAGGAGACCGCCAAGAAGGAATGGGTCGTCATCGATGCCGCCGGGCAGGTGGTAGGACGACTGGCTTCCAAGGTCGCCAAGCTTATCCGTGGTAAGTACAAGCCCAGCTTTACTCCCCACGTTGACTGCGGCGACAACGTCATCATTATCAATGCCGACAAGGTGATCTTCACTGGCAAGAAGGAGACCGACAAGGTCTACACCCGCTACACGGGCTATCCCGGTGGCCAGCGCTTCACGTCGCCCGCCGACCTGCGCAAGAAGCCCTTCGGAGCAGAGCGCATCCTGAAGCACGCCGTCAAGGGCATGCTGCCCAAAGGTCCCCTCGGACGTCACCTGCTGAACAACCTCTACGTCTACAATGGCACAGAGCATCCGCATGAGGCACAGAAGCCCAAAGCTATCGACATCAACCAGTACAAGTAAACAATAACAAAGACAATGGAATATATTAATGCAATAGGTCGTCGCAAGAGCTCAGTGGCTCGCGTGTACATGTCGGAAGGCACCGGCAAGATAACGATTAACAAGAAAGACCTCACAGAGTATTTCCCCTCAGCCATCCTCCAGTATGTGGTGAAGCAGCCCCTGATGGTGCTCGGATGCGAAGGTAAGTACGACATCAAGGTGAACCTCGACGGTGGTGGCTTCACCGGCCAGAGCCAGGCTCTGCGCATGGCTATCGCCCGCGCACTCGTCAAGGTGAACGCCGAGGACAAGAAGGCACTCAAGGTGCAGGGTTTCCTCACCCGCGACAGCCGCGAGGTGGAGCGCAAAAAGCCCGGTCAGCCCAAGGCACGCCGTCGCTTCCAGTTCAGTAAGCGTTAATTTCTACTGGACACTGTTTAGCATCTAAACTGGCTGGATTTATAGACGCTATAGAGACTATAGACGCTATAGAAACTATAGAGACTACAACTACCCGCCGGTTGATTCTAAGCCAAAGAATTAAAAAGAAAGTAAACAACCAATTAAAAGTAAAAAAACAACAATGGCAAGAACAAATTTTGACCAGCTGCTGCAGGCTGGCTGCCACTTCGGACACCTCAAGCGCAAGTGGAACCCCGCCATGGCTCCCTACATCTACTGCGAGCGCAATGGCATTCATATCATCGACCTCCACAAGACCGTCATGAAGATTGACGAGGCCGCCGAGGCACTGAAGAACATCGCCCGTCAGGGCAAGCGTATCCTCTTCGTGGGTACTAAGAAACAGACCAAAGAGCTGATTGCCGAGAAGGCAACAAGCATCAATATGCCTTACGTCATCGAGCGTTGGCCGGGCGGTATGCTCACCAACTTCCCCACCATCCGCAAGGCTGTGAAGAAGATGACCAACATCGACAAGCTGATGAGCGACGGTACTTTCGGCAACCTGTCGAAGCGCGAGCTGCTCCAGATTACCCGCCAGCGCGCCAAGCTGGAGAAGAACCTCGGTTCTATCTCTGACATGACCCGCCAGCCCAGCGCTCTCTTCGTCGTCGACGTGATGAAGGAGAACATCGCCGTGAAGGAGGCTAACCGCCTGGGTATCCCCGTGTTCGGCATCGTCGACACGAACAGCGACCCGAAGAACATCGACTTCGTCATCCCCGCCAACGATGACGCCAAGGACAGTGTGGAGGCTATCCTCAACGCTTGCTGCGCCGCCATCGCCGAGGGTATTGAAGAGCGCAAGGTGGAGAAAGCCGACGAGAAGGCATCTGAGGCTCAGACAGAGACCGAGGCCGAAGTGCTCGACGAGGCTCCCAAGCGTGCCACCGGTGCCCGCAAGAGCCGCAAGGCTGAGGCTGCCGAGGAAGCTGCTCCCGCAGAGGAGGCTCCCGCCGCTGAGTAATAAATCGTAAATCGTAAATTAGTAAATCGTAAATAACAATGGCAATTTCAATTGATGATATCAAGAAACTGCGTGCCATGACCGGTGCTGGTCTGGCCGATGTGAAGAAAGCACTGACCGAGGCCGAGGGTGACTTCGACCGTGCCAAGGAGCTGCTCCGCGAGCGTGGCCTGGCCATCGCCGCCAAGCGTAGCGACCGCGAGACCTCAAACGGTTGCGTGCTCGTGAAGAACGAGGGTGGCTTCGCCGCCATGATTGCCCTGAAGTGCGAGACCGACTTCGTGGCCAATGGTGCCGACTTCATCGCTCTGACCAAGAGCATCCTCGACGCTGCCGTCGCCGCTAAGTGCAAGACTCTCGACGAGGTGAAGGAACTGACCATCAACGGTCAGACCGCTCAGGAGGCTGTCACACAGCGTTCGGGCATCACCGGCGAGAAGATGGAACTCGATGGCTACCTCTTCCTCGAGGGCGAGAACATTGAGATCTACGACCACATGGGCAAGCACATGCTCTGCACCATGGTTCAGCTGAACAAGGACGAGAAGGAGATTGGCCACAAGCTCGCCATGCAGGTGGCAGCCATGAAGCCCGTTGCCCTCGATGCCGACAGCATCGACCCGAAGATTCTCGACGAGGAGTATAAGACCGCCGTTGAGAAGTCAAAGCTCGAGCAGGTGCAGAAGTTCGTCGACATGAAGCTGAAGAAGGCCGGCATCAATCCCGCACACGTGGACAGCGAGGACCACATCGAGAGTAACACCGCCAAGGGCTGGATCACCAAGGAGCAGGCCGACGAGGCCCGCAAGATCATCGCCGAGGCTAAGGCTGAGGGCGAGGCCCAGCTGAAGATGCCCATGATTGAGGGTATCGCCCGTGGCCGCGTGGAGAAGTTCAAGAAGGAGAGCTGCCTCGTAGACCAGGAGTTCCAGTTCGGCGACGGCAACGACAAGCTGAACGTTAGCGCATGGCTGAAGCAGCAGGACAAGGAGCTGAAGATTGTGGCTTTCCGCCGCTTCACCCTCGTCGCCGAGTAAGACAGAAGGACGTTTTTCTGACATAAAGACAGAAGAACATATTTATGTAAGCCAGACAACCCTCAGGTTGTCTGGTTTTCATTTGAAAACAGCGAAATAATAGACATTAGCAAAGCTATTTCGGAAAAATATTTTGTTAATTCGACTATTATTTGTATCTTTGCACGCATAAATCATCAAAGGAAGTGAGAAGAACGGTCTATACATGCCTGGTGTGCCTCTTTGCACTGGCATCAACGGCTCAGATAGAACTGCGGACTGAGGCGCAGCTGTCGGTCTCCGATGGCACTACACCGCTATGGCTCAATGCCAACAAATACGGTCTCAGCTCGCTCGACAAGACCAATGGTTATGCCCGCGTCGGGGCCTTCCGCCCTCTGGAAACGGACTCTGCACGCCGCTGGGGCTGGTCGGCAGGAGCCGATGTAGCCGTGGCGGGTGGTTACACCAGCACGCTCATCGTGCAACAGGCCTATGCCGAGTTGCGCTGGCTGAAAGGACTGCTCACTGTAGGCAGCAAAGAGCAGCCATTACAGTTGAAAGACCAACAGTTGAGCAGCGGCTCACAGTCACTGGGCATCAACGCCCACCCCGTGCCATCCGTGCGACTGGAGCTACCTGAATACTGGGATATACCGGGACTGAACCACTGGCTGGGACTGAGAGGTCACATCGCCTACGGCATAACGACCGACACGCGGTGGCAGAAAGACTTCACCGCCCAGCGGTCGAACTATACTGAAAACGTGCGACTGCACACCAAGGCCGGCTACCTGCGCATTGGACAGCCACAACGGCCGCTCACCGTGGAGCTGGGAGTAGAGATGGGCTGCCAGTATGGCGGCACGTCACACATCTTCGACCATGGAAACGAGCAGGTAATAGAGAACGAAGGTGGGCTGAAAGGTGCCTGGCACGCCCTGATACCCGGTGGCGAGGAGGTGCTGGAGCGCGAAATCGAGTATAAGAACACATCGGGAAACCACGTGGGAAGCTATGTCATGCGTGTGAACTACGACCAGCCGTCATGGGGTGTCTCCGTCTACGCCGACCACGTATTCGATGACCAGTCGCAGATGTTCTTCTACAGCAACAACAGCTACGGACAAAACGGCAAGAGTTGGACTGAGAAGGGTGACAAATACCTCGTGTTCGACCTCAAGGATATGATGCTCGGCCTCGAGGTGAGGGTGAAGGGCTGGCCATGGCTGGAGAAGTTTGTGGCCGAATACCTCTACACGAAATACCAAAGCGGCCCCATCTACCACGACCATTCGGAGCATCTGCTCGACCACATCTGCGGCATCGACGACTATTACAACCACTACATTTTCGTTGCCTGGCAGCATTGGGGACAGGTGATGGGTAACCCGCTATACCGCTCGCCGCTATATAATGACACGGGCGACATCATCATAGTCGACAACCGCTTCACCGCCTGGCACCTGGCCGCTACAGGTGCGCCCCTGAAGGGGCTGCGCTACCGTCTGATGTGTACCTTCCAACACGGACTGGGCACCTACAGGAAACCTTTCAGCAACCCCCGCAACAATGTGAGCATCTTGGCCGAGGCGGCATACTCCTTCCCTTCAGTATCAGAACCTCTGAAAGGCGTGACCGTGAAGGGAGCCTTAGGCTTCGACCGCGGACCACTGCTGGGCAACAACACGGGATTCCAACTTACCGTTGCGAAAATACTGAACCTCTGATTATATTTCTACCACAGATTTAACGAATTACACGGATTTTTTTTACCACGAATTTGACGAATTACACGGAGGGGATTTCTACCACAGATTTAACGAATTACACGGAGGTGATTTTAACCACGAATTGGACGAATTACACGAATTGCACGAATTTCTTTATATTTCTCGAATTTCGCAAATGACAAGGATGGGGCGAATTACAACATATATTTTTTTGTCACTGACAGCTGCAGCCTTCTGGGCATGCAGTAACTTTGAGACCTCGGGCAATGGAGCTTTCGATGGTCTCTGGCAGTTGGAACAGGTAGACACGTTGGCTACCGGCGGCAGTACTGACATGCACGATGAGCTGATTTTCTGGGCCGTGCAGCACCGCGT
>Ga0310696_10009241_pt1 | contig 11427 bp, 10 predicted proteins | sample AusTroGonzalo_MG_4_FD_203885 | JGI IMG/M metagenome (GOLD analysis project Ga0310696, IMG submission 203885) | Bovine rumen microbial communities from tropical cattle in Woodstock, Queensland, Australia - Gonzalo_02 (v2) (version 2) | ecosystem: Host-associated > Mammals > Digestive system >...
GCCGTAATATCTACTCAGGTGAGGAAGCTGGACGCCAGAAAGTGACCATAACCCTTGAGCAGTTCAAGGCCGACAAGTGGGGTTCGTGGTACTATTTCGTCGACGTTGACCTGTCGAACCATTTTACAGAGAGTGCCTATACGGAGATTTCGCGTGAGTTCAACCTGGGCAAGCAGTCGCCGTTTGCCGCCCATGTGGAGTTTGACGGCGGATTGAACCGCACGATGAGTTACCAGCAGGCAGGCTTGATTGGTGCCGCATATAACGGTCATACGGCCGATTTCTCGAAGACGTGGTCCGTACAGCTGTTGTATAAGCAGTTCTTCAAGAGCTACGAGAATACGCACTCGTATGCCAGCGCACAGCTGACGGGTGTGTGGGGTATGGATTTTTTCAATAAGAAACTCAGGTTCTCTGGCTTCATCGATTTCTGGCGAGGCGAGAAAGCCGATAGCCACGGCTGTCTGGTGATTCTGTCGGAACCCCAGCTATGGTATAACATCACTGACCATTTTAGCGTAGGAACGGAGTGGGAGTTCTCGAATAATTTCGTATTCAACGAAGACCCCGAGAGCTCGAAGACCTTCTTCCTGAATCCTACGGTGGGTGTGAAGTGGAATTTCTAAAGAAAAAGGTGTTCTTTAGAAAACGGTAAAGCGGCCACGTTCCTGCATGAAGACGGCCTCGTGGGCTTCTTCCTGACAGATCTGTGCCTCTTCTTCCGTGATGGTATCCGGATAATAGGGGTTGCCGTCAACAATCTTTCCCGTCAGGAACTCACACCAGGTGCATGCTGCGGTATAGCGTCCCAGCGTGTAGCTGAGGTGCATGCCGTCGCGACAGAGGATGTCGCCCAAACGGTGGCGAACCAATTGGATGGCCGTTCCTGAGGGTATGATGCGGGGCTGTCCGATGGTTGGCATCACACCCAGCATGGTGCTGACAATGGCGCTGTACATCTGGCGTTGTTTGTAATCATAGTAAGCAAAATTCTTTGACTGGCAGTCCTGGGCGTAGGCCCACGTCATGTGCCAGACGAATTCGACGTGCAGGTTGGTGGTATAGCTTTGTACGAGGCGTTTCAGTAAAGGCAGGTTCTGGAAACTGGTGGGAACGCCTGAGAGTTTGCTGGCTTGCTGGAAGGAGATGATGTCCCACTGCTCGTCGCGGATGATGCGTTTCAGCGTCACCTTCCGCTGTTCCGAACGTACGCCGCCTACGACCTTCCGGTAAGCGTAGAGCGCACTGTCCTTGACCAGGTTGTTGTAGTGGCGGTCAATGGAACAGCCTGCGATGTAGGCGTTGCCGATGACCAGCGAGTCGCCTTGTGTACGGGCCAGCTCGTAGAGGTATTGTTCGATGGCATCCTGCGAAAAGCTGTTACCGATGGCGAGGACCTTGATAAGCTTGGCGCTTAAAGGTAAAACGGTAAAAAGGTAGAGAAGTAAAAGATACAGTGTTTTTTTCATTTTTACCCTGACTTCACCTCTTATATCTTACTTTTTGCCGCACGACGCAATTTGCGTACGGCCTTGTCGCGTTCTTGACGCACACGTTCACGCTTCAATCCCATGTCCTCAGCAATCTCTGCCATGGTCTGACGCCAGCCTTTCAGTCCGTAGTAACGGCTCACCACCTCGTGTTCGCGGTCGTTGAGCACGTCAATGCATGCCAGCAGGTCATCGTTCAAAGAGTTCTCCTCGACAATGGCGTCGGCTTTCTCGGCATTGACGTCTTCCAACACGTTGAGCAGGGTATAGTTGTTGCGACTGCCCACTGGCAGCGACTCGTCCGTAGAGCGTATGTCGGTAGCAGTCTCCAGGCGACTGATGGCCGTCTCAATGCTGCGACGGATATAAGGTGCGGCAAAGGTGACGAAGGGCTTCCCGTGCGACGGGTCGTACTTCGCAGCGGCTTTCATCATTCCAATGCTGCCCTCGCTGATGAGGTCGTCCGTGCTGAGCACATCACTCTTGTACTGTCGGGCCAGCGTGATGACATAGCCCATGTTGGCTGTTACCAGCTTTTCCTGTTCCTTTGTCATATCTTAGTTGAGAGTTTAGCGTTTAGAGAAGAATTGTATTTTTGTAGCATGCTCTTGACCAGTTTGCCATAGACCTTGATGACGTCGTCGGCCCAGGGACCTGTCGCTGTGGCACGCGGCAGCAGCATGGAGCACGACTCGTTCTTGTCGCTGATGCTCCAGCATACCCAGCTGATGCCCAGCCGTTCGCACATGCCGATCCACTGTTCTTCGCTGTCGGCATCGATCTTGCCGTCGCCAGAGGCTTCCGTAGCACCACTCTCGGAGATGAACACGGGAATGCCCCGTTTGACGGCATCCTCCGTACGCTGACGCAGGTCGTCGCCATGGGTGGCGGCATAGAAGTGGACGGTATACATCACGTTATCGAAGCCCTCCAGCGGACTCTCGGCAACCAGATGGATGTCCTGATCCCAATGGGGACAGCCCACCAGCACGACGTTGTCCTTGTCGTACTTGCGGATTTCGCCAATTACTTCGGCGGCATATTTCTTCAGGTCCGTCCACGTGTCGTCGACGGGCTCGTTGAAGATCTCATAGATGATATGGGGATACTTGCCGTATTTTCTGGCCATCTCGCCAAAGAAGGCTTTAGCCTCCTCCGTCTTCATGATGTGTGAATGCCAGTCGATGATGACATAGACGTTCTGCTTGATGGCCGATTCGATGACGGGTGTCATACACTGCAGGGCATATTCGGGATTTTCCAGGTAGTTGTCTTCAATCATGATGCCCATGGCGGCACGGATGACCGAACAGTGCCAGTCGCGCTTCAGCATCTGCACGACTTCCTTGTTGTAAAAACGGGGCCACAGGTTGTGCCAACCCAGGCTGACACCACGCAGAATGACGGGATTGCCCCGCTTGTCGCAGAGTTGCGAACCCTTTACCTGCAGTTGCCCGTACTGCTTGACGGGGTCAATGGCGTTTGCATAACATGCACATACGCAGAATAAAATAATAGTCAGTAGCTTCTTCATGTTGGTCTTTATAATTCGTGAAAATCGTTTAATTCGTGGTTAAAACAATGATAAAGTATAGAGGTAGACTACAGCAGCAGGTATTGCCAGCAGTGATGAATCGAAACGGTCGAGCATGCCGCCGTGTCCGGGCAGGATGCTTCCGCTGTCCTTGATGCCCAACGTGCGCTTGAAGAGACTCTCGACCAGGTCGCCCCATGTGCCGAAGACAACTACAACGAGGCCCAGTCCGAGCCATTCGGGTATGGATAGCATCCCCATGAATAGTGTTGAGACATGGTCCATGTCGGCCACCTGCATGTTGTCGAGCCAGCCGATGCCCCAAGCGGCTAGGAGCACAAAGACTGCTCCGCCGATGCTTCCCTCCCACGACTTGCCTGGTGAGATGCGCGGAAACAGCTTGTGGCGTCCCAACAGCGAGCCCACGCAATAGGCCCCCGTATCGTTCACCCACAGGAAGATGAAGACGCTCAGCGGCAACAGGGTGTTGAAAGCCACCTGTCCGTTGGGCGAAGCGGTGAATGCCAGCACGTTCAACAGCGAGAAGGGTAGGGCAATATACATCTGTGCCAGCATGGTATATGCCCAGTCCTGAATGGGGTCGTCCTGACGCAGATAGAGCTCGGCAATCAACATGTAGATGATGGTTACCAGATAGGGGATGAATACCACGCTTTTGGCAGCTCCGCCATACAAGTCGCTACAAAAATAGGTCATTGCGTAAAAGAAATACACGGCAGCTACCGTCGAGATGAAACGGTTTACGGTGACGTGCTCGCGCTCGTTCACCAGTCCCGTAAACTCCCATACGGTCATACCCGTCACGATGCTAAACAGCAGTACCATCGCCTCAGGGCGCAGGAAACTGGCCACAATTGCCGCGACAAAGATAATGCCTGTAATCGTTCTGACAATAAAGTTCTTCATATCGTTGGTTTTTAGTTCTCGGTGTTATCTGGAGCGTTCGGAGTTTCCGGCTTTTCCGGAGATTCCGGTGCTTCCGGACTTTCTGGAGTTTCCGGATGGTCTGTGCTTTCCGGCAATAGTCCCAGTTCCTTGGCACGCTCAGCCGCCATACGTTCGGCATCGGCACGCATCTGGGCTTCCAGCAGCTCTTCCGAGCGGCTCGTCCAGGGACGCTTGCCGAAGATACGCTCTACGTCGTCGGCAAAGATGACCTCGCGTTCTACTAGCAACTGAGCCAGCTGGGCGTGGCCGTCCTTATGTTCGGTCAGTATCTGTTTAGCGCGCTCATATTGCTCGTTCACCATCTTAAGCACCTCCTCGTCCATCAGCTTGGCAGTGGTTTCCGAGTAGGGCTTCTGGAAGGTGTATTCCTGCTGGTTGTAGTAGCATATGTTGGGCAGTTTGTCGCTCATTCCTGCGTAGGCCACCATGCCGTAGGCCTGCTTCGTGGTACGTTCCAGGTCGTTCATGGCACCCGTCGATATCTGACCGATAAACAGCTCCTCGGCGGCACGTCCACCCAATAGTGAACACATCTCGTCGAGCATGGCTTCCTTGGTCTGCAGCACACGCTCCTCGGGCAGATACCATGCGGCACCCAGTGCACGGCCACGAGGTACGATGCTCACCTTTACCAACGGATTGGCAAACTCAGTGAACCATGAGATGGTGGCGTGTCCGGCCTCGTGGATGGCTATCGATTTCTTCTCAGCCTCCGTCATCACCTTGGTCTTCTTCTCCAAACCACCGATGATGCGGTCTACGGCATCGAGGAAGTCCTGTTTGCCTACCTTCTCGCGATTGAAACGGGCGGCAATCAGTGCAGCCTCGTTACAAACATTGGCAATGTCGGCACCCGAGAATCCGGGTGTCTGACGGGCCAGGAAGTCTACATCCACACTTTCGTCGAGCTTCAGGGGTTTCAGGTGCACCATAAACACCTCCTTACGCTCGTTCAGGTCGGGCAGGTCAACGTGTATCTGACGGTCAAAACGTCCGGCACGCAACAGGGCTGAGTCCAACATGTCGGCACGGTTCGTGGCAGCCAGCGTGATGATACCGCTATTAGTGCCAAAGCCGTCCATCTCTGTCAATAGCGCATTCAGCGTGTTCTCGCGCTCGTCGTTGCCACCCATGGCGGGATTCTTTGAACGGGCACGGCCCACGGCATCGATCTCGTCAATAAAGATGATACAGGGCGCCTTCGTCTTGGCTTTCTCAAAGAGGTCGCGTACACGCGAAGCACCGACACCGACGAACATCTCTACGAAGTCGGAACCCGACATCGAGAAGAATGGTACGCCAGCCTCGCCGGCGACAGCCTTTGCCAATAGCGTCTTACCCGTTCCCGGAGGACCTACCAGCAGGGCGCCCTTGGGAATCTTTCCGCCCAAGTCGGTATATTTCTGCGGATTCTTCAGAAAGTCCACAATCTCCTGCATCTCCTGCTTGGCACCAGCCTGTCCGGCAACATCCTTGAAGGTGATGCCCAGGTCGCCGCCCTTTTCATACATCTGCGCCTTCGACTTGCCGACATTGAAGATGCCGCCACCCATACCGCCGCCTGCTCCTCCGCTCATACGGCGCATAATAAAGATCCAGATGAAGATAATGCCTCCGAAGAATAGGATATTCATCAGCAGCGAACTGAAGAACTCGCTCTCTTTCGAATTGTCGTACGAGAATTTTCCGCTGAACTTCCCTTGCTCACGGGCATCGTTCAGAAACTGCTCAACCTGGTCTACAGAGCCGATGGCCACAGAAACGTAGGGATTCTTGCCCGTCTGTTCCACCCCCTGATGGAATACGTCGCGAATATGCTCAGGTTTCACGTACATCTGCAGCACGTTCTCGTATTTGTTTACTACAATCTTTTCCGCATACCCCTTCATGACCATCGTCTTGAAGTCGGAGTACGTGGTTTCTGTCCTTACACTCGATTTCTCGCTGCCCTGTGTAAAGTAAAGCGTAATCAACGCAATGATCACCAAGCCATAGATCCAGTTCATGTTGAATCTTGGCATGTTCATCTGGGGCTTATTATTGGGTTTCTTGTTGTCCATTCTTAGTCAATGTCTTCAATTTGTGTTAATTCTGCATCGTCCCACAGGTGCTCCAAATCGTAAAATTCGCGCATGTCGGGAACAAAGATATGTACCAGCACGTCGCCATAGTCCATGGCCACCCACTGGGCATTCTCCAGTCCCACCACTGTCGAAGGCTTCTCGCCCAGCTGCTCGCGGGCCATATCGCTCACCGACTCCGTGATAGCCTCCACCTGCGAGGGTGAATTGCCCTGACATACGATGAAATAGTTACAGATGGCACCTTCGATGCCCTGCAAGTCGGCCACGACGATGCGCTGGCCCTTTTTCTCTTGTATTCCTTTTGTAATAGTCTCTACTAACTGTAACGTTTGCTCCATTAAATATAAATATGTATGTTTTGGATGGCAAAGATACGAAAATATCCCCAAAACAAGACACTTTCCATGAAAATTTGCGTTTTTTTATAAAAAACCTGCGATTTTTTTTGCAGTTTCCAAAAAAAGATGTACCTTTGCACCCGCATTTCAGAAATGCACCGCAAGTTTGGGGTATGGTGTAATGGTAACACTGCAGATTCTGGTCCTGCCTTTCCTGGTTCGAGTCCGGGTACCCCAACAAAAAGAGTCGCAATCATTTGCGACTCCTTTTTTGTTATTATACTTCTTACGCTGAATTATTTCATGGTGAGCGTGCTCTTCACTTCAATTTTCTGGCCCATGGTTTCGGTAGTGGCTTCGGTGGTCATGCTCTTGATCCAGCCGTTAGCCTGCATTTCGTAGGTGTCTTTTTGTTTCATATCAATCTTCAGCATGCCGCTGGACAGAATCTGGTCGATGTTCTCCTTGACCATCTCTGCCTGCTCAGGGGCGCGCTCCTCAACCTGCTTGATGACGAGTGCCTTCATCTCTTCCTTGTCCATGTTAAGGTTAGAGTTGGCAATGATGTTCTGGCCATTGACGAAATACATGCGCTTCATCTTCAGACCGTCCTTAGTGACATACTCTTCCTGGGCACCGGTGATGATGGTTTTGCCATTGAGTGCCAGGGGAGACTCATCAAAACCGCGAAGAATGGCCTCTTCGGTGAACGATGACTGCATCTGTTTCTTCAGTTCATCTTTTGGGGCTAATTCGGCCAACTGGGGGATGTCGGCCATGAGCTTGTCGATGAGCGCTTCGGCATTCTGTTCGATGATCTTCTTCAGCTCGTCGACATTGAGCACCTTGACGGGTTTGCCGTCCTTGTCGGTAGACAAGTGGACGACGGTGCCTTTCAGTATTTCCTCAGAGGCAGCAAGCAGTTTGCCGGTGATGTTGTCAGCATCGGCATCAACCTTGACGTTGATCGTCTCGACGTCGACGAGATAGCCGTCAGCGGTGGCGTCGACTACACTGTAATTGGTTTCTGAGGTTACGGTGACATCACCCTGCATGGGAATGCTGGTGATAATGGTGTTGACGTAGGTCTTGACAGTGCCCTTCTCCATTTTGGGGGCGATTTTCAACTGTGCCTGTGCGGCAAATGTGACGGTCAGCAACAGGCTGAGGAAAAGAATCTTTTTCATTTTTGAACTTTGACGTTTAAATTTTGATGTTTATGATTACTTTGTATTTATTCCTTATTGACATTGGGGATGAATTCGACATCGTTGAGTCGGATGTCGGCGGTGTTGGTGTCGATGGCATTACCCACCTTGTTGTAGATGAATCGAGAGTCGCTGACGGTGATGTCGTGAACACACTGGGCTCCGGGCAGTCCGGCAGCCTTGATGGCAGTCTGTGTGCCGCGACAGATAATGCGGCTGATCTTCATGTCCTGGAAGTCAGGCATCCAACGGAGCTGTTCGGGGGTGAACTGCTTCATGTAGTCCTTCTGCAGGTAGAGGTCGGTGGTCTCGCCGGGGGCCTTGTCGGCATAGTCGCACTGGAAGACGATGGCCTCGTGGGCGATGTCGGTCATGAGGATGTCGTGGATATAGATGTCCTCGGTCTTGCCACCGCGTCCGACCCCGCTCTTGAAACGCAGGCCGGTGTCGGTCTCACAGAACGTATTGTTGCGTACGACGATGCGTCGCATGCCGCTGGAAGTATTGCTACCCATGACGAAACCGCCGTGAGCATGGCGCACGAGGTTGTCCTCCACGACGATGTCCTCGTTGCCGCTGATGAGTCCGGGCTTGGGCGGGTCGCTCTTGAAGCACATGCCATCGTCGCCCACGTCGATGGTGGAGCGCACGAGGAGCACCTGATGGCAGTCGGTGATGTCGATGCCGTCGCCGTTTTGTGCGTTCCACGGGCAGCGTATCTTGATGCCGTCGATAATCATGTTACGGCAATAGAAAGGATGAACATGGAAACGGGGCGAGTTTTGGAGCGTGACGTCTTTCAGGAGCACGTTCTCACAGTCCTCCAAGCGCACAAGGTCGTTGCGCATGCGTTCTTGGCGCATGGCTGATTCGGCAATGTCAGGGTAACCCGAACGCAACTGCCAGGGATACCACAGGCTACCTTTCTCTTCGAGTTTCCCGCCGCGTTCGAGACGTGCCTTCCACTCGTAGTCGCTCAGTTTGTCGCGTTTGACGTAGTACCAGTCGGCACCGTTGCCGTCGATGATGCCGTTGCCTGTGATGGCGATATTCTTGCAATGCTCAGCAATGATGCCGGGCTTGCAGCGCCCCTGACGATTGTTGGGGTCGAGGTAGAGCCGCTTGTCGGGCGACATATAGATGATGGCATTGCGGTCCAGATGCAGCTCGATGTTGCTCTCCAGTCGGATGGGGCCCGTAAGCCACATGCCTTGTGGCACGACGAGGCGTCCACCACCCTGTGCAGAGAGCTTATTGATGGCCCGCTGGAAGGCTTCGGTGTTAAGTGTCACGCCGTCACCGACACCACCGACTTCTTTCAGGTTGACCTGGTTGTCGGGGAAACGGAAGTCCTGAACGGGCTTGATGTCCACATCTAGACGTTCGTAGTAGCGTACATAGTCCTTGGCGGGCTGGGGGGTGTTAGCCATGTATTCTGCCTCTGCGGCATCGAAGCGGGCGAGCTTGTCGAGGTAGTAGCGGCGCAGGTCGGCCCACTTGTAATAAGGATACTGCGTGGTGGGAACAGGCATTGATACCTCGCGCTCGTTGAGCAGGGCCTTGACAAGGATATCGTCGTTAGAGGTGAGAGGTGACTGCTTAGAGGTAAGAGATTTCTTGGGGGCATAGAAGATGAGCTGGATGTTGCAGCCCATGGGGTAGATGCGGTAGTTGCGCCATACCTCGTCCAGACGGTCGAGGTCGCTGACTTGTGCACCGCAAGAGTCGAGTTCGAGCAGACAGGCCAGTGGCATGACACACACCTCGTGGCCGAAGCGTAGTGTGGCTTGCGTCTGACGGACGGTATCGGCAGTCTCGATGATGTTATACAGCAGGTTGCGCTGGGTGAACGGCATGATGCTGCCCGTCTGGGGGGCTGGCCCGTAATCCAGATACCAGCCGATATTGCGCATGCGCCACAGTTCGTAGAGCTCGTCCTCAGTGAACAGCGGATAGAGGTCTATGTCGACATCGTGGCTCTGCATGTTGGTGGTTACCTCAAAGAGGTTGTTCATGAGCGGGAAGACCTGAATGTTCTCCTTCACCCATTTGGAGTCGTTGAAAAGTTCGCCCATAAGGCGGTCAGTCTTGAGACGCTCAGGGGCTGTGCGACGCACCTGACGCCCCAGGCGGCCTTTCGACATGATAAACGGCGAGCGTGGCGCGTTCAAATAGTATTGCAATGCCTCGCTGACATCGTTGTGCACACGTGCCGTAGGATTGGCTGCTGTGAGTTCTTCACACTCGGCCATCATCGACAGAATGCAGCGGTTGACGACAGTGGAACGGGCGTCGATGAGCACGTTGCGCGACTTGAAAATCTCCGGGAAGTTCTGGGTCATGCGCCGTCCGATGCCGTGGTGCTGGCGTTCGCCCACGGTGCTCAGGTCGCCCAGACGGAGCTGTGCTCCTGCATATTGTCTGTCCAAAGTTGGGAAGTCGGGTTCAGGCAGGCTGGCAAACTTCTCTATCAGTTGCAACGTCTCCTCGCCTTTGGCAGTCAGTTTGCCTGCTTCGCGGGCTTTCTGCAGGGGACGGGTGACGCTGGTATAGCTGTCGCTGCTGATAAGCCAGCGTGAACCGTGACGCCCGTAGTGCGACATGTAGAACGGTACATAGCCCTTGGGGGCGGGAGTCAGTGGCTGGGTGGACAACTGGCGGTCGTAGTCCAGATAGTTACTGCCGGCCAAGTATTTGTTGGCGAGGATTTCTTCGCGTGCCGTCTGTGCCGACAATGTAGCCGTCAGCGAGAGAGCAAGGAGAATGTTGGTAAGTCGTTTCATAAGAAAAAAGTGTCTTTGTTTCCGTTAGATTCTGCAAAATTACGAAAAAAACGTGAAACAAAGACACTTTTTAAGAAACTTTCTGATTTATACCAGATGCTCGATGAGGTCGGCACGGTCGCCAGGAAGCATGTCGATGACGGGAATCTCGATCATCGTGTAGCAGGCGGGCTGCAGACGCATGGAGGCACGGGCCACATTGACCAGTACCTGACCTGTCAGAGCGGGGTTGTTGATTTGCATGTTGAATTCCAGACGCTGGTTCTGGGTCTGACCGCTGACGCCCTTGCGGACGAGGTTCACACCATGGCCCATGTCGCGAACGTCGTCGACGCTCTCCACCTGGAATACGTGTGTCTCGTCAGAAGCGAAATAAGGATCGGCCTTGATATCCTTCGTCACCTGCTCCAAGGTGTAGCCGTCCTCGAGCTCGACATATACCATGCGGCGGTGGATGCCCTCACCCAAGGGGATGGTCATCGACAAGGCATTCTTGACACCAGCCTTCGAACGTACACAGACCGAATGTCCCATCGACATACCCGGTCCGAAGTTGGTATACGACAAACCTTTGGGGGCGAGGCTCTGCATCAGTGTGCGGACGATGGAGTCGGACCCCGGATCCCAGCCGGCAGCAATAACGCTGACAGTATTGGTTTCCTTGTTGATAGCCATCAGACGCTCGCGATAACCGCGGATGTTGGTGTGAATGTCGAACGAGTCGACGGTGTTGATGCCCAGGGGAAGAATCTGCTTGGCATATTCTTCACAACTGCGGGTGGGGGTGGCCAGAATGGCAACGTCGACATCCTTGAGTTCCTTGATGTCCTTCACTACCTCGTACTGAGCAAGTTCGGCGGGCTTGTCGGCGGCGCCGTTTCTGCGTACTACACCAGCAATCTCGAAATCGGGAGCGGCCTCCAAGGCCTGAATGGTGTACTTTCCAATGTTGCCGTAACCTACTACGGCGGCTCTGATTTTCTTCATATCGGATCTTTATTATGGATATTTCAATCTTTCG
>Ga0310696_10009242_pt1 | contig 11427 bp, 8 predicted proteins | sample AusTroGonzalo_MG_4_FD_203885 | JGI IMG/M metagenome (GOLD analysis project Ga0310696, IMG submission 203885) | Bovine rumen microbial communities from tropical cattle in Woodstock, Queensland, Australia - Gonzalo_02 (v2) (version 2) | ecosystem: Host-associated > Mammals > Digestive system >...
GAAGCCGGCAACATAACGGCAAATGCAATTTGTGTTTTTCCAACCGCATGCTCAAACCATATCTGATTTTTGAGCGTATCTTCAAAACGAATGTTTTTTGCATACTGCGGGTCATCTGATATTGCTGCCGGATGTGTATCCCATAAAAAAGCACCCAAACTTTGAAGTTCACCCGTTAAAGCATAACTGCCTTCTTTTAGTTTATCCGTATTTTGAATTGCCGTTGCCAAAAGATAGCCTATTTCCTGAGCATTTTTATTTAATTTATGTCGCATCATGGCGTTGTTATAACCTTTTAAGGCGCCCGCGGATAGCACGCCGACAATAGCCAAAACGCCGAGCATTTCAATCATCGAACGACCGATTTCATTTGTTTTTTTCATTTTATATCCCCTCTTATTAATATCAAAAAAAATCGCCTCAAAATCCGAGGCGATCAGGGAGTTGAACAATCATATCACGCGTCATGACTCTTATGACCTTTAGCAAATACCTGAACATACGTCATAAGCTCCCCGACCATACGGGGATTTAAAACCAAAAAAAGCATCCGTTAAGGATACCGTTTCGGTATCGCGTGATAAGAGGCCGTTCAAAGCCCCGAACCTCTCGGTTCACGTGATGAAATTTCTTTCATCACAACTATGATGATAGCAAATGAAAAAATATTTGTAAAGAAGAAAATAGACGGCGTTTTATTTAACCGCAGTTACCCGCATAAACATATTTCAAGTATTTTTGAGCCACATCACGCAAGCAATAGATTGTTTTAATGTCTGTTGCGGGAATTGTGCTTTGATAGCACGGAAAATATCTGCTGATATGAAGCGGTATTTCATCTGAAAGTGAGGCTATCCATGCGGCCTCTTGTTTTATTTCCGCTTCATCATCGTTTTTAGTCGGCACAATTAACGTTGTCAGCTCAACATGGCATTTTTGATAAGCTGTTTTGATTGTTTTTTTCACATCTTCCAACCGGCCGCCAACATAATCATAATAAGCCTGATTAAAACCTTTTAAGTCGATATTCATGGCATCAACAAACGGCAACAATTCTTCCAAACATTTTAAGCTGACAAATCCGTTTGTCACAAGCACCGTTTTCAGGTTTGCTTTTTTGAGCAAAAGCGCCGTATCGCGCACAAATTCAAAACCGATAAAAGGCTCGTTATACGTAAATGCCACACCCAAATTCCCTTGCGGTGTATCTTGAAGCGTTAATGCTGTTTGAACAAGTTCTTCGGGCAATATTTGACGATAAGCAACATCATTTATGCCGGCCATTGATATTTGATGATTTTGGCAGAACGGACACCTTAAATTACAGCCGAAACTGCCAACGGATAAAATTTTGCTTTTAGGGTAAAAATGATAAAGCGGCTTTTTTTCAATCGGGTCTAAAGCCATTGAGGTTATTTTACCGTAATTGAGCGAAGTTATAACACCGTTCACACACGCACGTGCACGGCAAAAGCCGGTCTGTCCTTCAGATAGATTGCACCCGCGCGGGCATACATCACAAATCGCCATCAATGGTGCCTTTTCACTTCAAAATAAAACAAATCAACCGGCTCAAACGTGGCGATACCGGCTTTCATACGCGCAATTCTGATTTGCTCATCAACCGTATCAACACCTTCCAAATCAGGCAACAACAACCCGCGACGCATACCGTTTTGCACAATAATACCATGTTTTTTCGGGTCTAAAAGCGCTTTATCTGTCACGGGTTTTGCTTCGGTTAAAACGTCAACACTATACACAATATCTTTAAGTTCCTCTTTTTGAACGGGCTTAAAGCGCGGGTCTTTTGAACATGCCGAAACGGCGTTGTGCCATATTTCTCGGGCAATATTTTCGCGCACGGGTTCAATCGTGCCGATACATCCCCGAAGTTCTCCGTCTTTTTTTAAGGTCACAAAAACGCCGGCTCTGTTTTTTAAAAGTTCATCGGGCAAATCATTCGGAAAATCCAAGGGTTTACCGTTTTGAACAAACGCTTCAACGCACTTGCGTGCAAAACGCACAAGCGCATCTTCTTTTTCGCGGCGGCTTAAAATTTCTTTTTGCTTTTTTTCTTCAAATTTTTCATCAAATCGCCGATTGTCATCATCACCTTTCGGCTCAAAAGTTGCCACGGCATATCCAACGCCGAACGGTCCCTCATAAGAAAGGAGCTTACTTTGAATATTCTTACCGTCAAGCGCGCCCGCCATTATCAAAAATGAGCGGTGTCCGCATTCGGCTGCCTTATCGCAAAACGCGGGCGACATATCAAAAAGCATACCGAAATCGCCGCTTTTAAAAGCTTTGGTTGTTTTTTCATCAAAAACAGGTCCTTCGGCGGCAAAGCCGTAAGGCCCGTCTGTCAAAAGTTTGTGCGATAAATCCCCGCTTGCAATAAAAACGGTGCGCCTCGAAAGTTTTTTTGAAACTTCGGCAATGATTTTACCCAGTTGATAATGCGTTTCCCATGACAACCCCGAAAGCCCGATACGCACCACATGGTAATTTTGCCAAACCTCGCTTAAAAATCTTAAAGGAATAAGCGAGCCGTGGTCAATTGAGGGGTCTTTTTCGCCCAATGTGCCGCACTCAATATTTTGCCTTAAAGTATATTCGGACAATAACCGCACAAATTCTTCGTCATAATCGGCATGAACTTTAACCTGAGGCGCATTAAACCGCGTAAAATCACCGTCGGCGCCTTTGCCGCCCGAAACATGAAAATAATCGGCATAAAGCTCGGTATGCGGCGAAGTAATAATAATCGTATCCGGCTTAAATGAAGCCACAAACCGCATAGCCTCTTTATAGGCTTCAACTGTTTTCGAAATTTCTTTTTCGCGCCCCTGCCCCACTTCTTCAAAAATAAGCGGCGGATGCGGCACCGCAACGGCAGCCAAAATACTCATCTTTCAAACTCCTCTTGTTTTGTTTGATGCTATGATAGTCGTTTGAATTTTTTTTGCAAGAGGCTTTGAGATTATTTTTTTGCGCTGATAATTTTAAGTGCCTCATCCAAACTCAAATCCGGCGTACGTTGTTTTGAAGGTATCGCATAATTTGTTTTGCCGCACTTAATGTATAACCCGTAACGCCCTGTTGCCAAAACAACATCTTCGCCGTTTGCGGGGTTTTTACCCAAAACTTTGGATTCCTGTTTCGGTTTGGCGTCTTTTAAAATTTCTTCGGCACGTTCTTTGGTAATGTTAAAAACGGTATCATCTCCGGTCAGCGACTTTGATTTCGTGCCTTGTTTGATATACGGACCGAATTTACCGATATTCACCTCAATGCCGTCGCCTAAATCTTTCGGCAGGCTCACAAGTGTTATGGCTTCGTCCAAAGTTAATTCTTCGGGTTTAATTGTTCTCGGCAGAGCGGCACGTTTCGGTTTTTCGGTTAAAGCCGTTGCGTCCTCACCTAATTGCACATAGTAGCCGAAGCGTCCTTTTTTAAGATAAACATTAAATTGACCGCAAACACCCAAAACTTTATCTTCGGATTGCGCTTCTTTAGCGGGCAAAGTGCTTTCGGCTTCTTCATCTGTTGTATCCGTTAAGGGTTTGGTATATTTGCATTCGGGATAATTTGAGCAGCCCAAAAAGGCGCCGAATTTACCAAGCTTAATGCTCAAACGTCCTTTGTGGCATTCGGGACACTCTCTCGCATCCGTTCCGTCCGCATTTTCGGGAAAGAGGTGTTTGGCTAAAACTTCATCAATTTTTTGAATCACATCGGCAACTTTTAACGGGGCAACGCTGTCAACGTTTTTAATAAATTTTGCCCAAAAGCCGGCGAGTAATTTTTTCCAATCCATTTCACCGTTTGAAATATCATCCAAAAATTCTTCCATCTGTGCGGTAAAATCATATTCCACATATTTTTTGAAATAGTTTTCCAAAAACACCGTTACTATTCGCCCTCTGTCTTCGGGAATAAAACGCAACTTTTCAACCCTAACGTATTTTCTCTCTTGCAAAACGGCAATAATCGAAGCATAGGTTGACGGACGACCGATACCGAGTTCTTCAAGTTTTTTCACCAAACTTGCTTCGGTAAATCTGGGCGGCGGGGTCGTAAAATGTTGTTCGGTTTTAATTTCACCTTTATCCACATTTTCGCCTTCGTTTATATTCGGCAAAAGGCGATTTTCATCGTCTTCCTCATCGTCTTTGCTTTCCTGATAAAGCTTCAAAAAGCCGTCAAAAGCAATGACTTGCCCGTTTGCCCGAAGCAAAATTTGTTTGTCTTCTGAGAGCGAATCGATGGTTACCTTATCCAAAACGGCGGGTGACATTTGGCAGGCAACCGTTCTTTTCCAAATAAGCTCATAAAGTTTATGGGCATCTGAATCGAGCTTAACTTCCAATTTTTTGGGTGTATTCATCACATCTGACGGACGAATGGCCTCGTGTGCTTCCTGCGCATTTTTTGATTTTGTTTTGTATATTTTCGGCTCTTTGGGCAGATATGTTTCGCCGAAATATTTTTGAATTGCATCACGGCAAGCCTTAATCGCTTCATCTGACAAGTTCACGGCATCGGTTCTCATATAGGTAATATAACCGTCTTCATAAAGCTTTTGGGCAATCTGCATGGTCTTTTTGGCTGAAAAACGCAGTTTGCGCGCGGCTTCCTGTTGCAACGTCGATGTTGTAAAAGGCGGTGCCGGATAGCGATTGGCTTTTTTGCGTTCAACCGTTGAAATCGCAAATTCTTGCGCTTCAATTTTCGCTTTGGCATCCATAGCCTTTTCTTCGGTATTCAAATCAAATTTTTCAAGTTTTTTACCGTCCAAATTGATTAAATGCGACGGAATAAGTGCTTTTTCTTTTGAAAGCAAATCAACATCAACCGTCCAATATTCTTCCGATTTGAAATTTTCGATTTCGTTTTCACGGTCACAAATAAGCCTCAAGGCCACGCTCTGAACGCGTCCTGCCGATTTCGACCCCGGCAGTTTGCGCCACAAAACGGGTGATAATGTAAAGCCCACCAAATAGTCAAGTGCACGGCGTGCCATATAAGCCGAAACCAAATCTTCATCAATTTGGCGCGGGTTTTTAATAGCTTCGGTCACGGCTGATTTTGTAATTTCGTGAAAAACAACGCGCTCTATTTTTTTGCCTGCGATTTTTTTTCTGGCGGTTAATTCTTCCAAAATATGCCAGGCAATGGCTTCTCCTTCTCTATCCGGGTCGGAGGCAAGAATAAGCGTGTCGGCATCTTTTAGGGCGGTAATAATATCATTTAAGCGTTTCTTGCCTGAAGCGCTCAATTCCCATATCATATTAAAATTTTTATCAGGCTCAACCGAACCGTCTTTTGAGGGTAAATCCCTGATATGGCCGAAACTGGCCAAAACCTTATAATCGGAGCCCAAATATTTATTGATTGTTTTGGCTTTTGCCGGAGATTCGACCACAACGAGTTTCATTTAAGTTTTTCCAATCCTTGTTTTGTTAACACCAAAAAGCTGCCGTTTTTCTTTGCCACAAGCCCGTCAAGTTCAAGCTCGGTTATTTTAACGAGCACATCACTTGCCTGCATATTTAAATGGCGTATCAAATCATCCTGTTCAATACCCGATGTCCCGATTGTTTCAATAACAAAATCATCTTTCGGATTTGAGCATGATTTTTTTTGCATAATGACTTCTTTTTTTTCAAAGTCAAGCGTTTTTGCTTTTAATGTTGCATTTTGAAAAGTTTTAAGCGTTTGATTTTGCGTCAATGCGAGTGTTTGCAAAATATCATCCGCACTTTCGGTTAAAAGCGCACCTTCTTTAATCAGTTTGTTTGAGCCGGCAGATTTGTTTTCAAACGGCGAAGCCGGCACGGCAAAAACATCTTTACCCTGTTCCAAAGCCAAACGCGCCGTAATCAGCGAACCCGAATTCAAGGAGGCTTCCACAACCAAAACACCCATACTTAATGCCGAAACGATTCTGTTGCGGCGCGGAAAGTTTGAAATATTAGCCTCTTCACCCAAACGAAATTCCGAAATCAAAACACCTTGCTCGGCAATTTGTGCATACAAATCCGTGTTTTCTTCGGGGTAACAAACATCAACCCCCGTGCCCAAAACGGCAACGGTCGGTCCTTTTTGGTCTTTGGCATAAAGTGCACCTTTATGCGCGGCTGCATCAATTCCGCGTGCCATACCCGACACCACCAACACATCGGCATTTGTTAAATCATAAGCCATACGCGAAGCAATCTTGCGCCCCGCCACCGATGCATTTCTCGACCCGACAATCGAAAGACAAACAGGGTGTTTTAACAAATCCGCATTGCCCTTCACATAAAGTATCGGCGGGGCATCGTTAATTTCTTTAAGCATATCTGGGTAAAGCGCGTCCTCAAAACTGATAATTTGAATGTTTTGTTTGAGCGCCCTTTCAAGCTCTTTTTCGGCATCCTTTCGCGCAAAAACTTTCTTGCTCTCGCCGATGGCTTTCAACGCTTCGGCGGCTGTGCCGTATTTTTCGATATATTTATAAAACCAGACGGGACCTACTTTTTCGGTGTTTATCAGTTGCAAAAAGTCAAGGAGCGTTTCGTCTTTCATCTGTTTTTAAGCTTTCTTCTTAAAAGAAATTTTGCTTTCTTCCCCTTTAAGCAGGCGTCTGATATTGGCGTGATGCTTAATAATTACAAGCAAAACCACAACCGTATAAAAAAATGTATAAATCGGCGGTGCCAAAAGATAAGTAGCAAAAGGCACAACAACAGCGGCCGTCAAAGCCGAAAGCGATGAATATTTAAACATAAACGCCATCAAAAGCCAAATACCCAAAGCGATAAGTCCGATCGGCCAATAAGTCACAAGCAAAAATCCGAGTGCCGATGAAATCCCCTTGCCGCCCTTAAATTTGAGCCAAACGGGAAACATATGTCCCAAAATACCGCAGGTACCTGCTAAAAGCGAAGCAAAAACATTAAACTTTGTGGCATAACCCAAAAAATAAAATTCTTCACCCGAAACAAAATGATAGGCAAGCCATGCCGCAAAACCGGCCTTAAAAGCATCAAGCAAAACGGTTAAGAGGGCAAGTGTTTTGTTGCCCGTGCGCAAAACATTCGTTGCACCGATGTTGCCCGAGCCGATTTTGCGAATATCGCCGTATCCGGCTAAACGTGTCAAAACAAGTCCGAACGGCACCGAGCCGCAAAAATAGCCGATAATCGCCCAAAGCGCCAAAGTTGTCATATAGTTCATTAAAACCTCCGATACATAAAATAAGATTAGGCTCACTATAGATAAAAAAAATTTCAAATGCAAACAATTTTATAAATATTCTTTCGTACAAAAAAGCAAAAAACGCTGATTATTCTTTTTTATCACTTGCTTTTGGATATTTTTTAGATTAAAAGAACGATACGTTTTTTTATTTTGCTTTAGGTTTACATCATGAAAGAAGAAACAAAAAATTTATATATGGCCGTTATTTTATCAATTTTGATTATTTTCGGCGTTAATCACTTTTTCGGCGTCAAAGAGGCGCCTCACGCACCTCAAAAAGAACAGGCAATACCTGTTGTTCAAACCCAACCGGCAGAAATTGCGCCGGAAGCTTTATCGCTTGATGATGCCTTACATCTTAACGAACGCATCAAAATTCAAACACCCGCCGTTGAAGGCAGTATTCGCCTTAAAGGCGCGCGTTTTGACTTTTTAAGTTTGAAAAAATACAGAGAAACCCTGGAAAAAGACAGTCCGAATGTCCAACTTTTAATGCCGTCCGAAACAAAAATGCCTTATTTTGCCGAGTTCGGCTTTTTGGCGCAAAATCCCGATATGGTACCGAATTCTTCTTCCGTTTGGGTTTCCGACGGTGCCGAGCTCACCCCCGAAAAACCGATTACGCTTAAATTCGACAACGGCGCGGGGTTGATTTTTACACGCAAAATTTCCGTTGATGAAAATTATCTGATAACTGTTTCGGATAATATCTTAAACAATACCGCCGAACCCGTTGTTCTTTATCCTTTCGGTCGCATCAACCGCACTTATGACGCACAATCCAAAAGCCGCAGTGTTGTGCACGAAGGCATCACCGGTGTGTTAGACGGCAGTTCTAAAGAAATCAAGCTTTCCGAAATTAAGGAATCAAAGCCCAAAACATTTGAAGCACAAACCGCATGGCTCGGTTTTTCCGACAGATATTGGTTTACGGCTTTCATTTTAGATAATCAAACCCAAAACACGCTGACCCTTTCAAAGGTAGGTACCGGCGCATATCAAACCGATTTCAGAGGTGAAGCCATGCGTATTGCCCCTTATTCCGCCAAGCAAAATTCCGTAAAGTTTTTTGCAGGCGCCAAAGAAATCAAGCTTTTGGATCAATACACCAAAGAGGGTATTCAAAAATTCGATTTGGCGGTTGATTTCGGTTGGTATTACTTTTTAACAAAACCGTTCTTTTATATCTTAGACTTTTTATACAATCTTATCGGCAACATGGGGTGGGCCATCATTCTTTTTGCCGCGCTTTTAAGAATTTTGATGTTTCCGATTGCCAACAAATCTTTTGAGAGCATGTCTAAAATGAAAAAGATTCAGCCGAAAATCATCGGTCTGCAAAACACCTACAAAAACGACAAATTGCTTTTGCAACAAAAAACAATGGAACTTTATAAAAAAGAAAAGATTAATCCGGCGGCGGGCTGTTTGCCGATGTTCATTCAAATACCGGTGTTTTTCTCACTTTATAAGGTCTTAAACATTGCCATCGAAATCCGGCACGCGCCGTTTATCGGCTGGATTAAAGATTTATCGGCGCCCGATCCGTTAACCATATCGGTTTGGTCGCACATCCCGTTACCTTCCATTTTAAATATCGGGGTTTGGCCGATTTTAATGGGTGTTACCATGTGGTTGCAACAAAAATTAAACCCCGCACCCGCAAACAAAGACCAGGCAAAAATGTTTGCAATGTTACCGTTCATCTTTACCTTAATGCTCGGTCATTTTGCTTCCGGTTTGGTCATTTACTGGACATTAAGCAACATTTTATCGCTTATTCAGCAAAAAACGATTATGCGTAAAAACGGGGTTAAATAATGCCGCAAGACAACGCCGTTCAAATCGCCGCAAACAAGCTCTTTTTAACGCCGCCCGAATTTATGCTTTCGGTTGCGCGTTTAGAGCAACTGCCGCCGGATGATTTAAACGAAATTGCTTTTGCCGGTCGTTCGAATGTGGGCAAGTCCAGCCTGATTAACGCACTTTTTAACCGCAAAGACGTGGCAAAAACATCGGCAACACCGGGACGCACCCAACAGCTTAACTACTTTTGTGTTCAAAAGAAACTTTATATGGTAGATTTACCCGGTTACGGTTACGCCAAAGCGCCGCCAAGCGAGGTCAAACGTTGGCAGGATGTCCTAAAAACTTATCTTAAAGGACGCGCCAATTTAAGACGTGTGTTTTTGCTCATAGACAGCCGCACGGGCATAAAAAAAGCAGACGAAGACATCTTAAAGCTTTTAGACGAAGCCGCCGTCCCCTATCAAATTGTTTTAACAAAAACAGATAAGATGCCGCTTGCGGCTGTTGAAAAGTTAAAAACCGAAACCACCCTCAAACTGAAAAAGCATCCGGCAGCTCACACAACAATTTTAACAACCAGCGCCGAAAAAAAATCCGGACTTGATGATGTGCGGCTTGAAATTGCCGCTTTCATCTGAAACGAATCGCTCATAAAACGAATCTTTGTGTATCTGCATGGTTTTTTTTAAAACCCCCATCTCTTTCGAATCGTAAAACCTTATTTTTTCACCCATTATGAGTGCCTCATAAAAAAGGCGCCTAAAAGTTGTAATTAGTTCTAAAAAAAACAGCCTTAAAACAACATCTTAAACTTAATTATCTGATTTTGTTTTATTTTATTTTTTTATCCACGTACCTCAAAAAAAATATGTTTGATTTTGAATAACATAGAATTTTTTTTGTTTTTTTTAAAATTTTTTTCTTGTGATTTTTTCACATTTTTGTAACATTTGTTTTAGGTTAAAAATCAATCTTTAAAAATTATGTGCATACAATATATTGTTTGTTTACTTTTTTTAAACACAATATATTGTATCTTTCAAATACACTAACTCAAGATAAGGAAAACAAAAATAAAATGTCTGAAACAACAAAAAATTCGATAACTTTTAAAAATACGGTCAGCATTCAAAATGTTTCAAAGCGTGACGGCACGCTCGCACCTTTTGACGCCGTTAAAATTTATGATGCTATTTTAAAAGCAGGTACTTCAACGGGTGAACTTTCCGAAAAGCAGGCTCGTAACTTAACGGAAAAGGTGTTGCTTGAAATTTCAATCGCTTATGATGAAAAAGAAGTTGTTTCTATTGAAGAAATTCAAGATTTAGTTGAAAAAGTTTTAATCAAAGAAAACTTTTTCAAAACAGCCAAGGCTTATATTTTATATCGTGAAAAACGCGCATGGATGCGTCACGATAAAAAAACGATGGTTGATGTTGAAAGCTCAATCAACGAATATTTGGAAAAGCTTGACTGGCGCGTTAATGCCAATGCCAACCAAGGCTATTCAAACGGCGGTTTAATTTTGAACGTTTCCGGTAAAGTGACTGCCAACTATTGGCTCAGCACGGTTTATCCTGCCGAAGTCGGTGATGCGCACCGCAACGGTGATATTCATATTCATGATTTGGATATGCTTGCGGCTTATTGTGCCGGTTGGTCACTTAAAACACTTCTCCGTGAAGGTTTCAACGGTGTTAAAGGCAAAGCCGAAGCCAATCCGCCGAAACATTTGTCTGCCGCAACAGGTCAAATGGTCAACTTTATGGGCACCCTTCAAAACGAGTGGGCAGGCGCACAGGCCTTTTCTTCGGTTGACACTTATTTAGCACCGTTTATCAGAAAAGATAACCTTTCATACAATGAAGTAAAGCAATGTATGCAAGAGCTTATTTACAACTTAAACGTTCCGTCACGTTGGGGTTCGCAAACACCATTCACAAACTTCACTTTTGACTGGGTATGCCCAGAAGATTTAAGAGATCAACATCCTTATATCGGCGGTCACATTGCCGGTCATGACGAAAGTTTTCGCCCGATTATCGAAGGTCAGGAAGAAATGCCCTTCACATACGGTGACCTCAAAGAAGAAATGGCAATGATTAACCGTGCTTATATTGAGGTTATGATGGAAGGTGATGTTTTGGGTCGTCCGTTCACATTCCCGATTCCGACTTATAACATGACGCCTGATTTTCCGTGGGAAGATAAAAACACCGAACTTTTGTTTGAAATGACAGCCAAATACGGTATGCCTTATTTCCAAAACTTTATCAATTCGGTCTTAAAGCCCGGACAAATTCGTTCAATGTGCTGCCGTTTGCAACTTGATTTGCGCGAACTCTTGGCTAAAGGAAACGGTTTGTT
>Ga0310696_10009243_pt1 | contig 11426 bp, 10 predicted proteins | sample AusTroGonzalo_MG_4_FD_203885 | JGI IMG/M metagenome (GOLD analysis project Ga0310696, IMG submission 203885) | Bovine rumen microbial communities from tropical cattle in Woodstock, Queensland, Australia - Gonzalo_02 (v2) (version 2) | ecosystem: Host-associated > Mammals > Digestive system >...
CGAGATGCTTGACATCCTGAACGAGGAGCTCATCAACGAAGGCAAGGAGCCCTTCGTGTTCGACCACGACTGCCGCGAGGGTATCTGCGGTATGTGCTCACTCTACATCAACGGTACGCCTCATGGTAAGACAGAGCGTGGTGCTACAACCTGTCAGCTCTACATGCGCCGTTTCAACGATGGTGACGTCATCACCGTTGAGCCTTGGCGCTCAGCTGCCTTCCCTGTTATCAAGGACTGTATGGTAGACCGCAACGCCTTCGATAAGATTATCCAGGCTGGTGGTTACACCACAATCCGCACAGGTCAGGCTCAGGATGCCAACGCTATTCTGATTCCTAAGGAGGATGCCGACGAGGCTATGGACTGCGCATCTTGCATCGGCTGTGGTGCTTGCGTAGCAGCTTGTAAGAACGGTTCAGCTATGCTGTTCGTCAGCTCGAAGGTTTCTCAGCTCGCCCTGCTTCCCCAGGGCCGCGTAGAGGCTGCCCGTCGTGCGAAGGCAATGGTAATGGCTATGGAAGAGGCCGGCTTCGGCAACTGCACCAATACCCGTGCTTGCGAGGCCGTCTGCCCGAAGAACGAGACCATCGCCAATATCGCCCGCCTGAACCGCGAGTTCATCAAGGCCAAACTGGCTGACTAAGACTGATTATCGGTAATGGGGGCATAATATTATGCCCCCCATTACCTTTATATACTTATAAGGAATAAGGAAAATTATAAATATTATGAACAAGAACGAGAGATTTGTTATTACTATTAATCGTGAGTTGGGCAGTGGTGGCCGTACCGTAGGTCGCATCTTGGCCGAAAAGCTGGGCGTACCATATTACGACAAGGCGCTTACTAAACCTTTGGAAGAGAAGTTTAATATGACATCAGATCAGATAGAGCGTCTGAAGGGCAATAACCGTAGCTGGTGGGAAGATATGAAGCGGGTATTGATTCTGGGAGAACAGGCTGCTAACTCATCCGAATATTACGACGAGGGAAAGAAGAGACTGGTGACCTCAGAGGCCGTGCTGAAAGCCGAACAGGAAATCTTACAAGAAATCGCCATCGAGGAGTCGTGTGTCATTGCCGGTCGTTCTGCCTTCTACGTTATGAACGGCTTTCCCAATCGTCTGAACGTTCTCATCCAGGCTTCTATGGATTTTCGCATACAGCGCCTCATAAACAAGCGGGGCATTAGCGAGAAGGAGGCCAAGAAGATTATCCAGGAGGTGGACGAGGGGCGCGAAGAGTATCTGAAGAACAACGCCCGTACCTCGCGCTACGACACTCGTAACTACGATCTGGTCATCAAGATGGATGGCAAGACCGAGGAAGAGGCGGTCAATGTCATATTAGCATTCATCGGCTAAAGGCAGAACACAAAGGGGCAGACCCCCTTATGTACTATATTATAATAAATAGCGTCGCAAATAACTGCGGCGCTATTTTGCATATCGCCCTGTCCTGTATGTCGCTGTGCTAATGGGAGTGGTCATGGGGTTCACTTCAGGACTTGATCCTTGAACTAATGAAGGCTGATTTTTTTCAGTGAGTAGGTGATGGGTTTACGACGCGCAGTTTTTTGATGATACAAACTTTTCTGAAGATAAATCAGGTAGTCTTGATTTTAATTTGTACCTTTGTCCCGAATTTAGGTTTATTATCAATGGATCAGAAGAGAATATTGAGGTTCCTGCGGGATGTTTAATGAACGCAGTTATTGATGATTACGAATAAGCAAGCGTCAGCCAGCAAAGAATAAGAATGAATGGAATGATAATAAAAAGTATTGTTTGCCTGATGGCGATGGTAACGATGGTTGGTTCTGTCGAGGCTCAACAGCAGCTGGTGATGCCAGCCTCGTTGAAGGCTGGCGACACCATAGCCATCGTATCGCCCTCGAGCAAGCCTGATTCCATGACAGTGGTTAAGGGCTGTCAGACGCTCTGTGAGTGGGGCTATGTGCCTGTTGTGGGACAGCATGCCTTGAGCGATTATCACGGCTTTGCGGGTACTGCTGATGAACGGGCTGCGGATCTGCTATGGGCGCTGAGGGATTCGACGGTAAAGGCGATTCTATGCAGTCGCGGGGGCGATGGAGCCGTGCAGGTGTTGCAGCGCATTCCCTTAGAGGAGTTTCGCGAGCATCCGAAGTGGATGATGGGCTTCAGCGATGCGACGGCTTTGCATAGTGCCGAGGTGTCGGCAGGTGTGATGAGCATCCATTGTTCGATGTGCGACGGCATTTCCCTGCGTGGTGAGCGCGACTCTGTGAATGCCATTTTGCAGAGACTGTTACGGGGCGACTTGCCCAGCTATCAAGCGCCTCCGCATCCGCTGAATCAGCAGGGAGAGGCCAAGGGTATCCTTGTGGGTGGCAACCTCTCCGTACTTTGTGGCTTGGCTGGTTCTGATTACGACTTCCTGAACCGCGCTGACGAGGGTCTGATACTCTTTATCGAGGATACTGGCGAGGGAATGTCGAAGGTGGATCGGATGCTCCACCAGCTTGAAATCAGAGGAATTCTCTCAAAGTTGAAAGGCATCATCGTGGGACATTTCTCGAAGTATAAAAGTCCTGACAACGGTTTTGCCAATATGTACGACATGCTCCACGAATATCTGCAGCATTACGACATCCCCGTCTGCTACGATTTCCCCGTAGGCCATCACAGTGGCTTGAATTACCCGATGGTCGAAGGCTGTAGCGTCATTTTAAGCGTAGGATCAGACGGAACGAATATTACACATAATACCGCCCCATAGCTTATTCAGCCCCTACCAATCGTAATCCTCTACATAGCCGTCGAACGTCACCTCGCCTGTCCATCCGTTGGCACGAAACAGATCACGGATTTTTTCCTGCAAAGCCGGGGGAATCAGTCGCGTACCATTGCGATACTCAAAGTAGTAGGTGCGGTTGGTCATCCCGATTACGCCCTGACGGACTGCAGGCTCAACTCGCTGAGGCATGTCGCTCGTAAAGGTATGGAGCATACCTTTGGCGTAGCGCGCTTTCTGGTCGCTGCGATACATCGGGCATTCTGTGGTCGCCACACCTTCAAAGTGCGGATTCACGCACCTGTAGGAATTATAACTGTTGGGCACGTGCTGCCCTACGAGCCATCGCAGACACTGCTGGCGCAGCGGACACTCCTCGACATAACATACTGTGTAGCCTTCATGGGCTTTCTTAATCAATAATTCTTTTGCTATACTCATAGTTTCTTCGTTTTTTAATGAATTTCAAAATGTCCCTCCCTTCCTCCCGTTTTTGCTGGGAATGCCTTTGCAGAGAGGGGTTGAGGTACGGGAGTGAAATACGAACGTCACTCCCGTCTCCCTCCCGTTTTCACGCTTCTGCCCTCACGCTGCCCGTAATGGAACGGCTTTGTAGTAGGCCACATGGCTGTGCTCCTTGCGTTCGAAGTCGAGGCTGACAAGTACACGTCCCAACTCAACCTTCGCCTTTGTCGTGACGGTCACATTAGGATACTCGTCGCGAATAATCTCCAGCATTTCTGTCGTATTCAGCGACTTCACCTTTTCGCCGTCAGCGGGCTTGCGGAAACAGGCTTTCACCATTTCTGCAATGTCCTTCTGCTGCATGTAGGCGAGGTTCATCTGCTGAATACGGGCCACCTCCTCATTGTTGAACCAGTAGGGCGTTTCCAACACACGGATTTCATGCAACACCTGGGCATACAACTGCTCGTAGTCAATGTCGCCCGTGTTGTCTATGAGTTGACCCTTGGGAATAGACAGGCAGATGTAGCGACGACTTCCCGTTGCATCAGTCAGCGGATGCGGATTGTTCGTAGTCGATACGAACGACGCATAGCGGGGACGGTCATCCTGAGCCTTGCCGAAGATGGGACGCCCGTTTACCTTGTTCTTCGACAAGGTCTGCTTCAACGCAGCATGCTGACTGGGACGGATGGCTTCGAGTTCGTCGAGGTTTACCAGCAAGTTGTTCGTCAGCGCCATCTCCTTGTCGAACTTGTTCGACAGGTTCAGGTGGTCCAGATAGTACTCGCGAAGCTGATGGGGCAGCAAACGGCGCAAAAACGTCGTCTTGCCACATCCCTGAGCGCCAATTAGAACGGGCACCACCTCGTTGCCGTGCAGCGTGTCCAACTGCAACCAGTGGGCCACAGCCGAGCGCAACCATATACTAAGGTACGCGAGCTGTTCAGAGCTGATGCCTGGAATGCGGCTGAACAAACGGGCCACGTGGTTCTGTCCGTCCCATTGGGGCAGGTCGTTCAGGAAAGCCAGCACAGGATTGTACTGACGCACTTCCTCAGAGTTGACATACATGGTGATGTCAGTCTTGGGGTTACACGCTTCATCCAGCCCTTCGCGAAGGGCGTGGATAATGATGCTGTTCAGAGCCTCCTGCGTCAGCGGACGGAAGTCGGCTGAAACTTCAGCTCGGCTCTTGAATTCCACCTTTCCGCTCAGCATGTTGCGTCGCAGACGGTAGTTGTCATTTAAAAACTGCTCGATGATGAGCACACTCGCTGTTTGAACATTTTGGGGCTGTTCAACCACCACTAAGGATTTTTCTTCCATAGTTTGTTTGAAAATCGAAATGGTTAAATAAACTGTTATTGGCTGGTTTTTCATGGTGTGTTTTTGGTGTTATCCATGATTCCAGTTTCCGATTGCAAGGATGGTGCCAACGAGAGCAGAATCAAGCTCGCTTGAATTATGCCGAGTGCAGCCCATTCTCGCAGAGTTCAAAAATGAACTCTGCAAAGTTACAAAAAAAAATTGCGGTTTGCAAGTTTTTCGTGTAAAAATAGGAGAAAAGTTTGCGTTTTAACACTCAAATTTTGCCTATAATATAATAAGGTGAGTGACTGCCTTCAAAAACGGGAGGGAGACGGGAGGGACATTGTTTTTCACTCCCGTGCCTTAAGCCCTTTCTGCAAAGGCATTCCGGGCAAAAACGGGAGGAAGGGAGGGACATTTTGCGATTCATAGAAAGCTGGCGCCCTTTCCGATTAATGCACATTCTCAGTCCGTCGGGAGCGGACTCGCAGTCCGTAACTAGCGGACTGGCAGTCCGACCGGACGGACTAATTATTACAATTACGTCCGGAGAAACAAAATTTCCGTCCGCTAAAAAAATTTTTTCGTCCGCTAAAAAATAATTTCCGTCCGGAGTAACGAAAAGCAACCCTGGAGTCTGCACGTGTTACCTCGGGAGCCTGCACGTGTTACCTCGAGGAGTCTGCAAATACCCCTACTTTGATGTAACATTTTCGCTTTTTGCATACTTATTAGAAAAAGAAGTTGTATCTTTGTGGCATGAATGCCAAGAAGATTACTTACGAGCATTATGAGAGATTTTGCAGCAATAGATTTTGAGACTGCCAATTACGAGCGTACCAGTGTCTGCTCTGTGGGTGTGGTGATAGTACGAGATGGCGAGATAGTGGATACATTCTACTCTCTGATCCAGCCAGAACCAAACTACTATAATTATTGGTGTACGCAGGTACATGGCCTGGCTCGCCAGGATACGGAGGATGCCCCCGTGTTCCCTGAAGTGTGGGCACAGATAGAGCCATTGATCGAAGGGCTTCCGCTGGTGGCTCATAACAAGTCGTTCGACGAGAGTTGCCTGAAGGCTGTGTTCCGTTGTTATCAGATGGATTATCCTGATTATCCCTTCTATTGTACCTGCGTGGCTTCTCGCAAAGCTTTTCCACAATTGCCCAACCATCAGCTGCATACGGTATCAGAATACTGTGGTTATCATCTCGCCAATCACCATCATGCCCTGGCCGATGCTGAGGCCTGCGCCTGGATCGCCAGAGAAATTTTATAAAAAACTTCGATTTGTGATCAGGGGTCGGTTCTCTGATCAATTTGTTCGGTCCGTTTTTTATCTTATATTTGCACTCACATTTAGGAACGTTTAGGAATAGAAAATGATAAGAACAGCAAATAAGTGAATAGTCAATAAATTCCAAATTTATTTGGATTATTGTTTGTTTTTTCGTATCTTTGCAGCCGACTACGAAAAAAGTCGTAACGAAAAAAGTCGTAATATGGAGAATCCTTTTAAATTCGGTACTATCGTAGAGGCTGAGTACTTCACAGACAGAATAGAAGAGGTGGCGTATATACGTCATTTCGTCGAAAGTGCTAACCACCTTATTCTAATTAGTCCGCGCCGATTTGGTAAAAGTAGCGTGGTGGCTAAAGCCTTAAATAATAGTGGTCGTAAAAGCATTACCGTCAATCTTCAACAAGTAACTTCGGTGGCAGACCTGTCTGCTAAGCTACTGCGAGAGTTTTTCAAAGTCCATCCATTTGAACACATACGCCATCTGATATCACACTTCCGCATCATACCTGCATTAACGACCAATCCAATAACAGGCCTTATGGATGTCTCTTTCCAACCAGGAGTAGATGCGTCCATACTCCTCGAAGATGTGATGGCACTGATTGAGAATGCGCATTCTCAGCAGGACCGGATTATCATTGTGTTTGATGAGTTTCAGGAAATTCTCGACTTGGCTCCACGTTTGGACAAGAAACTGCGAGCTATTATGCAGAAACAGGAACACATCAATTATATCCTGTTGGGAAGTCAGGAAAGCATGATGACAGACATCTTCGAAAAGAAAAAGTCACCGTTCTATCATTTTGGCGAGATGATGCGACTGGGAAAATTGCCACGTGAGGATTTTCACCGTTATCTGTCAGAACGTCTGAAGACTCGTTTTGCAGACAACAATGATGATTTAGCAGACCGTATTCTGGACTATACAGGTTGCCATCCGTATTACTCCCAACAGCTGGCCGCCAACGTATGGAACATCAGCGTTCTTCAACCAGAGAAGGAAGATGCATTAGAAGCTGCCATCGATCATATTGTGATTTCCCACGGACTTGATTATGAACGTCTGTGGATGAATTTTAATCGCACCAACAAATGGATTTTGCAGAGCCTTGCAAAGAATAGAATGCTGCAAACAGGCGAATATCCGACAAGCACGATATATAGTGCATTGAAACGATTACAGAAAGACGGCTATGTCATTTATTCTGACCATTACGAAATAGAAGATCCCTTCTTCAAAGAGTGGGTTCTAAGGGGAATGTAATATGAAACAGTTTGCTTTAACACTCCTCTTCACCATCGTGCCCCTCCTGGCATCAGCCGATTCCGTGGAGATTGATGGCATCTGGTATAATCTGGTATCGAAAACAAAAACGGCAGAAGTTGCAAAAAAACCATCTGGCGAATATTCCGGCGCAATAGTCATTCCCGAAAAAGTAACCTATAATGAAAGAAGAACTGGACAGCGTGAAGTGGCTACCAGCTGACATAATTGTGGTGAAGAGATGTCAGGGGATAGGCGCCTGACATCAAACTCTGCCTTATGAGTTAATAAATCCTCAAAAATTGACACCATACCAAATATTTTGCTTATATTTGCAGAAAAATAGAAATCATTTACAAAGATAATAACCTGTATGTATGAAATGAAGAGAGTGTTTTTTGTAGCAGTATCGTTGTTCCTGCAAATAAGTGGGTATGCAGTGACTGTTGAGAAGACAACGAATCTCAACGTGTATTATCCTGATTACACAAAGATCGATCTTGTATGTGGACAGATGCCCAAGGCAGAACAGAAGGATGTGGAATTCTGTTGTGAGGCAGCATTCACTGGTGAACTGCTGGATGAGTTCAAACACTCGAACATTGCGGATAACCACATCTGCAATGGGGAGATGATGAAAGGTTATCGCTGTAAGACCAATACTGGTGGCTTCGTGTGGGGTAAGGGCAAATGGATGTTTATGCGGAAAGCGGATTTCCCCACGGAGGCGAATGGTTGGAACATGGGGTTCTGCCAGTTGCAGATTGTTTTCAATGGCAGCACCAGACCCATCGGCTCGAACATGAAGAAAAAAAAGACTATCTATAGGGCCCTATGCGAGAAGGAAGGCAAACTATGTATCGTTGAGTCGAAAAAGGCAATGACTTATGAGTCCTTTGTGAAGTACGTGAGTGCATATAAAGTAACCCATGCGCTTTATCTGGATATGGGTTATGGATGGAACTACGCCTGGTATCGTGACAAGAAAGGAAAGGTCGTAGTTCTCCACCCAGAAAGTAAGATGTCTTCTAATTATAAATATCGTACGAATTGGATTACGTTTTATAAATGATTTTAGGGTGTCGACAATCAAAATGGAACAGACAGAAAGAATCAAGCAGATGGAACCTGCTCTCGGATGCCAGTGAATTGAACAAAAGAATAGAAAATGATAAGAACAGCAAATAAGGGCGATATTAAGCGCATCATAGAACTATTGCATCAGGTGAACATGGTGCATCATGTGATACGGCCGGACTTGTTTAAGCCCCATACCACCAAGTATAATGAACAGGAATTGGAAGGCCTGCTCAACGATGAGAGTAAGCCCATTTTTGTCTATGACGACGGTGAGGTGCGAGGCTATGCTTTCTGCCAGATCTCTGAAGTGAAGAATGACCAGCTGCTACAAGACGTCAAGACGCTATATATTGATGATATTTGCGTGGACGAGAATGCACGCGGCAAGCATGTCGGGAAGGCACTTTATGAATATGTGCGCGACTATGCCCGCTCGATAGGTTGCAACCACATTACCCTCAACGTTTGGGAGGGCAACACCGCTGCATTGAGTTTCTACAAGAACATGGGAATGCAAGTGCAGAAAACAACGATGGAAACCAGATTGTGAAGTTCCTGCAAATAAGTGAATAGTCAATAAATTCCAAATTTATTTGGATTATTGTTTGTTTTTTCGTAACTTCGCAGCCAAATGGTACGAAAGGTATTCATATTACTATTCCTGATGGGACTGGTGCTGGAGGCCAGTGGCCAGGATACCACTCAGCCAGGAGCCAAACGAAAGAAGGTGGCTCTGGTGCTGAGTGGCGGCGGTGCCAAGGGTACTGCACATATCGGTGCCTTGAAGGTGCTGGAGCGCGCAGGGATACCCATCGACATCATTTGTGGCACGAGCATGGGCAGCCTGATTGGCGGCATCTATGCTTGTGGTCATCCTGCCAACGAGATTGACTCGGTGGTGAGGTCGCTGGACTGGTCGTTTGTGCTCTCTGACCGCGACGAACTCAAGAAGCAGAGTCTGCAAGAGCGCGAGAAGCAGAATACCTATGTCATATCGAAGGAACTTCGGTTAGGTGGAAAGAGGAAAATGGAAAGAGGCAGGAGGCAAGAAGGCGGTGTCCAGGGTGGCGGCTTTATTATGGGTAAGAACGTCAGTGCGCTGATTGACGCCTTTACGGCTCCCTACCACGACTCCATCGACTTCAACACGCTGCCCATTCCCTTTGCCTGTGTGGCAACGGACGTGGTAGACTATTCCGAACAGGTGTTTCATAGCGGCATTCTCGCACGGGCCATGCGTGCCAGCATGTCGATTCCCGGTGTCTTTGCCCCTGTGAGAATGGGCGAGCGGGTGCTGGTGGATGGTGGCCTGACGAATAACTTCCCTGCTGACGTGGCCCGTGCGATGGGTGCCGACTACATCATCGGCGTCGACGTGCAGGAGCCGCTGAGAAAGGCTTCGGACCTGACTTCGACGTCGAGCATACTGCTGCAGATCGTTGACCACAACTGTCAGAACAAATACCAGGAGAACCTGCGGCTGACCGATATCCATATCCATGTGAATACCAAGGGCTACAGCTCGGCGAGTTTTTCGACTGCTGCTGTCGACACGATGATACGACGGGGTGAAGAGGCCACGATGGCATTCTGGGACCAGTTGATAGCACTGCGCAAGGAGCTGGGATTGCATGGAAACGAGGGGCGCCATGTGGCACACAACCATGCAGCCATACTCCCTTCCACATTAGAGGGTGGGGCGAAGGAAGACAGCACGGGTGTCTCGTCGCCGATGGTGAACGTGGGAGCGCGTTTCGACAGCGAGGAGATGGTGGCCCTGCAAGTGAATGCAGAATTGCCCATTCGTACGAAGATTCCTGCCGAGATGGAGGTGACGCTGCGATTGGGTAAACGACTTATGGGTCAAGTGCTTTGGGCGCTGCGCCCGCTGAAATTCTTCCGACCGACGTTGTCGTACACGTTCCGCAACAACGAGATGGATTTCTTTGAATACGGCAAAAAGCTCTATAGCATCACTTACAATCAGCACACTGGTGCGCTGAAGTTGTTCAATTTCAATGTGCGCAACTTCGACATCAGCATTGGAGCCAACTGGGACTATTACGATTTCCATACGGTGCTCTCCGACCATCAGTCGCTGCGTGACAGTGAGCTGGAAAAGGAAGACATCGTCGATAAAGGCTTTGTCAATTATGAGTTCAAGGCCGACTACAACAGCGAGAACGACTGGTATTTCCCCACGCGCGGTGCCAAATTCCATGCCCGCTTCGTATACCATACTGACAATTTCATCAAGCTGAACGACGAGATAGGTATGCGCGAATATGCCTTCATGTGGCGCAAGGCGTTCCCCATCAGTCGCAAGATTACCATCCAGCCCACGCTATTCAGCCGTTTGCTGTTCTACGACGGTGAGACTCCCTTCATTTTGAGTAACATGATGGGTGGTGAATGGCAGGGACACTATGTCGCCCAACAGATGCCTTTTGCTGGTGTCGGCTATGTGGAACTGTCGTGGGAAAAACTGGTGGCAGCACAACTGCTGGCACAATACAAGCCCTCGTCGAACAGCATCTTCCAGTTCCGCATAGCCGCAGGACAGGATGCTCCCGTCTTTAAAGATCTGCTTCGCCATAAAACCATGCTCGGTGCCTCGGCCAGTTACTATCTGAACACCATGTTCGGACCACTTGGCGGTTCCATCGGATACAGCAATCTGACGAAGAAGTTCTATTATTTCATTAACTTAGGATTTGTTTTTTGAGTTGAGATATGTGGAAATGGCCTAAAATAGTACGCAAATATTTGTCCGTCAGGTTGAGCCTGATGGTGGTCTTTGCGATAGCGATACTTTTGTCGTTGTCATTGGTCATTATGTTGCATTTCTCGCGCCAGGCACTGAAACACGAAGCCCTGCAGAGCGCAGAGCAGACGCTGGAGGGCATGGTTTACAATATTGACAACGTGCTGCTGAGTGTGGAGCAAACCACGGGTAACACCTACTTCAGCATGGCGGCGCACATGGACGATCCTGACTTGATGTTCACCTATGCCAAAAAGCTGGTGGAGACGAATCCCTATGTGGCGGGGTGTGCCATAGCCTTCAAGGAGGGCTACTACAAGGGACATAAGCAGTTCATGGCTTACATGCACCATGCCGACAGTGCCGGTGTGGCCTATGCCGACTCGGACATTGAAAGTGACGACATGTTTGCCAAGACACCGTATACAGAGCAGCGATGGTTTACGCAACCCATGGAG
>Ga0310696_10009246_pt1 | contig 11425 bp, 10 predicted proteins | sample AusTroGonzalo_MG_4_FD_203885 | JGI IMG/M metagenome (GOLD analysis project Ga0310696, IMG submission 203885) | Bovine rumen microbial communities from tropical cattle in Woodstock, Queensland, Australia - Gonzalo_02 (v2) (version 2) | ecosystem: Host-associated > Mammals > Digestive system >...
CCGAAACTGCAACAAGCTAATGTGTATTTCTATTTCTTGGGTGAACCATACGAGATCAAAGACGAGGTGGTGATGGACGGATTCAACCAGTATTTCTCAGGCGGTTTCACAGGATTGATTTTGGACGAGATACGTACCAAACGTTCGATGGCTTATTCTACCTATGGTATGATGGCCGCTGCGGCATTGACCGGCAAACCGACCTCTTTTGCTGGTTACATAGGCACGCAGTCGGACAAGGTGGTTGAGGCGGTGGAGACGTTCATTCACCTGACTGATTCGATGCCGATGCATCCTGAGCGAATAGACGCTGTACGGACGATGGTCCGCCAGCAGATGCAATCGTCACAACCGTCGATGCGGGCGAAGAGTCTGACATACGAGGCATGGCAGAGACTGGGCTATAAGAACGACCCGAAACTGGTACACGAGAAGGCGATGAACGAGTTGGGTTTTGAGCAGATAGCCGAGTACTACAAGACACATATACAAGGCAAACCGATGGCAATAATGATTGTTGGTGACCCCAAACAGATAGACAAGAAAGCGTTAGGTAAGATAGCAAAAGTGAAGAATGTGTCGGTAAACACGCTTTTTGCACCGTTGGATTTGGATTAGCCGTTGGATTATGGAGAATGTGACAAAAAGTCACCGTTCGGGTTTTGTCAATATAGTGGGCAATCCCAATGTAGGCGAGCGTCTGAGCATAATTACTTCAAAGGCTCAGACGACTCGTCACCGCATAATGGGGATAGTTAATGGTGAGGATTTTCAGATTGTTTACTCGGATACGCCTGGTGTGCTGAAGCCCTCATATAAACTTCAGGAGCAGATGCTGGAGTTTTCCCGTTCTGCATTGGTGGACGCAGATGTGTTGCTGTATGTTACTGATGTACAAGATACGGCGGATAGGAACGCGGATTTTCTCGAAAAGGTCAAGCGTATGGCGCAAGGTGGCACAAGGGTTTTGCTTGTGATTAATAAAATAGACCTGACCACACAGGAGACGTTGGAGAACTTGGTGGCGTTCTGGAACAAGACGTTGCCGGAAGCACAGGTTTATCCCATATCGGCAAAAGAGCGGTTTGGGGTGGAGCAGTTGTTTGCAGCGATTAAGGATGCACTCCCTGTGTGTCCTCCGTTCTTCGCCAAAGACCAACTGACGGACAAGCCTTCCCGATTCTTCGTTGATGAGATTATACGCGAGAAAATTCTGCTCAATTACGACAAGGAGATACCTTACAGCGTGGAGGTGGAGGTGGAGCAGTTCTTGGAGGATGAGAAACTAATACGCATAATGGCAGTTATTTATGTGGAACGGGAAAGTCAGAAAGGTATCATAATAGGCAGGCAAGGTCATGCATTGAAGAAAGTTGGTGCGCAGGCGAGGAAAGACATAGAGGCGTTCTTTGGTAAGCAGGTCTATCTGGAATTGTTCGTGAAGGTGGATCGTGACTGGCGGAGCAGTCAGTCAAGACTGAAACATTACGGCTATGACCTGAATTGACTTCCTTTGGCATTGTTGTGGCACGGAATTTGCGATACATAAGTTACGAAGCAATAAATATGTATCGCTATGAAAAAGTTATTTGGATTTCTATTGTTGATTGTAATATGCGCTGTTGCCGGTGGTGGCGGTGCATATTATGTTGTCAAACGTACTCAGTCACAGCCTATGACAATTACGTCAGACGGGCTGTATATGACCACATCATCATCGGCGGCGGGCGGGGCGTTGGCATCGTTTGTGCCGGATGAGGATTTTACTAATGTGGCGGAGGCGTCTGTAAATGCGGTTGTACACGTCAAGACATTGTACGCCACGCAGGTGCGCTCTTATTCCGACCCGTTCTTGGATTTCTTTTTCGGACAGGGTATGCAACAGCCTCGCCAGCAGGTGCAGATGGCTTCAGGTTCCGGTGTGATAATCTCTCAAGACGGGTATATAGTGACAAATAATCACGTGATAGAAAGGGCGCAGCGCATAATGGTGGTGCTTAACGATAAGCGTGAGTTTGAGGCTCGTTTGGTGGGAACCGACCCGAATACGGACATCGCTTTGCTGAAAGTGGAGGCAGAGGGATTGCCGACTATAGCTTTTGGCGATGCGGATGCGCTGAAGATAGGCGAATGGGTCTTGGCTATCGGTAATCCTTTCAATCTGACATCGACGGTGACTGCGGGTATAGTGTCGGCTAAAGCCCGGTCAATCAATATCATCAATACGGATATGCGCATGGAGTCGTTCATTCAGACGGATGCGGCTGTCAATCCGGGCAATTCGGGAGGGGCGTTGGTCAATACCCGTGGTGAGCTGGTCGGAATCAATACAGCTATTGCCTCGCAGACAGGTTCGTATGCGGGTTATGCTTTTGCAGTGCCGAGCGATATAGTTCAGAAAGTGGTGGCTGATATACAGCAATATGGCCGTGTGCAGCGTGCGATGTTAGGGGTGCAGACGATGGATATAACGCCTGAATTGCAGCAAGAGGCGGGGTTGAACACTTTGCAGGGAGCTTATGTGGCCTATGTGGTTAAGGGTTCGGCTGCGCAGCAGGCCGGCATACGTACCGGAGATGTGATATTACAGATTGATGGAGCCAAAATTCAGTCAGCCAACGATTTGCGTGTGGCTATAGGTAAGACTCGCCCGGGCGACAAGATAGCAGTGGTGATACTGAGAAACGGCGAAAGAATTACTTTGCAAGTAGAGTTGGTGTCCACTACGCACTATGCTTCATAGCACGTATGGCTTCGGCGGGATTAGCCGCGTGAAAAACAGCACTACCCGCAACCAGAATGTCAGCGCCGGCGGCAAAAATGTCGCCGGCGTTGTTGATATTGACACCGCCGTCAACTTCTATTAGCGTAGGAAGGTTTCGGCGGGTTATTTCGGAGCGGACGTAACGTATCTTGTCAAGTGTCTCAGGAATAAATTTTTGTCCGCCAAAGCCTGCGAATACGGACATGAGAAGAATCATATCCACTTGGTCGAGGTATGGGTCAAGGCGGTGAACATCAATATCGGGGTTGATAGTAAGGCAGGTACGGACGTTCTTCTTGCGGATGAGAGCGAGTATGGGCAATGGGTCGTCAACCGCTTCGAGGTGGAAACCCACACTGGCGGCACCTGCATCACAAAAACGCTCTACGTACTTCTCAGGATGAACAATCATCAGATGTACGTCCAAAGGTTTTTCAGCGTATTTTTGGAGAGGTTCCATTATAGGGAAACCGAAGGAGATGTTGGGGACAAAAGTGCCGTCCATCACATCGATATGGAAGAGGTCGGCTTCACTGTGGTTGATGAGTTCGATTTGCTGACGGAGGTTGCCGAAATCGGCGCTGAGAATAGATGGTGCAATGGCTCGCATAGGTAACGGATATATGATTATTTACCGGTTGACAGGTATTGGATAGCCCGTTTGGTTATTTCATCGTCACGTTCGAAGAGAGGGAAGAAACCTTCTTCGCCGAGCATGTTGCGTACTATGTAAGCGTTGACTATTCGCTCGATGAGCGGGCGCGAAACGGCTATGTCTTTGTCAACAGGTGCAACACCTTTCTTCTGACAGAAATCCACGAATTGTGGCAACCAGTTGGCTTTGATCAGATGCTGCTCAAGAGATTGCCACGTTTTGTATTTTTCCAGCTCTTTACGGTGTTGGTCAACATAGTGGTAAGCGAACTGATACGTATAAGCACGGTTGGCGACTTGGTTGTAGTACTTGGTATAAAGAGTTGTGTCGCGGCCTACGAAGATGTCGGGCATTATACCGCCACCGCCGTGAACGATACGTCCTTTCTTTGTGTAGTACTTGGTCGTATCGGTAAAGTGTATGCTGTCTGCGGAGAAGAGTTCGCCGTGGTTGAAACGCTCGAAGAGTTCCATCTGGTAATTATCCTGTTCGCCGCGGGTATAAGGTTTTTGAATACATCTTCCGGAAGGTATATAGTATCTTGCCACGGTAAGGCGGAGCGCGCTGCCGTCAGTGAAAGGTATTTGTTGCTGAACAAGTCCTTTGCCGAATGAGCGTCTGCCAATGATGGTCGCACGGTCGTTATCCTGCATCGCACCTGAGAAAATCTCGGAAGCGGAAGCGGAGAAATTGTCAATGAGGACAACGAGTTGTTCTTTCTTGAACCGTCCTGTGCCTGTGGCACGCGATTCCATACGCGGGTAGGCTCTTCCTTCGGCATAGACTATGAGGTCGTTGTTGTCAAGAAACTCGTTTGCCATATTGATGGCTTCGCCCATGAATCCGCCGGAGTTTTCGCGAAGGTCAACTATATACGATGTGGCGCCTTGCGCGCGGAGATAAGAAAGAGCGGAGAGAAACTCCTGATAGGTGTCTTCCCCGAATTTATCAACCCGGACAAAGCCTGTTTTCTGATTATTGGCGATTGGAATAATGAATTTGGCATTGACTGAATGGGTGGGAATGTCACCGCGTGTGATGGTGAAATGGAGTGTCTCGTCGGTGCCTGAACGTAATATCCCGATTTTGACTTGTGTCCCTTTCTCGCCGCGCAGAGTGTGCATGACTTTCTCGTTGGTGATTTTCTTACCTACGAAAACCGAATCGTCCACTTCGATTATTTTGTCACCCGCAAGCAGTCCCACCCCTTCTGACGGACCGCCGGAAACAACGCTGACAACGTGAACGGTGTCGTTTTCGATATGGAACTGTACGCCTATGCCGGAAAAACTGGCTGCGAGTTCGGAATTGACCATCTCAAGGTCTTTCTTGGGAATATATGCGGAGTGGGGATCAAGTTTTTGCACCACTTCGGTCATCACTTCTTCGGTGAGTGAGTCTGTATCGATTGGTTCGACGTAACCTTTCTGAATGAGCAGGAGGAGTTGGTCAAGTTTTGTAGGTTCGAGAAACACTTGCCCGTTGTTGATAATCATTTTTTGTGCTTGCGCGCGATTGGAAACGGCATTACCTACAAAAAAGCCGAGAACGAGAGTCAGAACGGCGATGGTGGGATAGATGTATTTTTTCATTGGTTATAAAAGTTTTTATAGTGTACCCCGGATAAAGTACAAAATGTATGCCAATGGTCTTATTGCTGAGGCATATAGTCCACTTGTATCCCTGCCCTGCGGAGTAGTTCCACGCCGTCCATTATGCGGTAGTTCTCGCCATAGACGACACGCTGGATACCTGACTGGATGATGAGTTTGGCGCATTCCATACAGGGGGAGGCGGTTACATAGAGTGTGGCTCCGTTGCTCGAGTTGTTGGAGCGTGCCACCTTGGTTATGGCGTTGGCTTCGGCATGGAGAACATAAGGAAGACTGACGTTGTTGTCGTCTTCGCAGTTGTTCTCAAAACCCGACGGAGTGCCGTTGTAGCCATCGGAGATGATCATATTGTCGTTGACAAGCAGAGCACCCACTTGGCGGCGTTTGCAGTAGGAGTTTTCAGCCCACGTGCGTGCCATCTTCATATAGAGGTGGTCACGTTGTAGTTGCTTTTCGGGTGACATGTTTAGTTATTGTTTGGGATAATATGTTTGGTGAGGTCTGTAACGTTGATGCCGTCGAAAGTGCCGCTGGACATAAGCAGCAGAACAGAGTTGCGGTAGTTCTGACTGAGAAGGTGGTCTTTTAGTAGTTGGCTGTCTGTAAAGACTTGGAGGTTAGGCTGACAGAAAGCGGACTTGACATCATCGGGTGAGATGGGGGCAAGGTGCTTGTGTTCGATAACGTGTTGGTTGTAATATACGATTGGCACGTCTGCTTCGCGCATTGAGTCTTTGTATTGCGGCAGAAAATCAGCCGTTAGCGACGAGAAAGTGTGCAGTTCCATACAGGCGATGAGTTGCCTATCTGGATATCGTTCGCGGACCGCGTTGATGGTGGCACGGAGTTTGGAAGGGGAGTGGGCAAAGTCTTTGTAGGCTGCAAAAGAACCGGTCTCGGCTATCTTTTCGAGTCGGTTGTTTGCACCGGTGAAAGTAGATATCTTGTCATAAAAGACTTCTGGTGTTATACCTGTCTGTTGGCAGGCGAGGCAGGCTGCCTGCAGGTTTTGCATATTGTGTTTGCCGAATACTTGCATTGGCACATCGCCGTTGTAAGCGTTGTATGGGATGCAACGGATGTTTTTTGATTCGGCGGCAAGCTGCGCAAGTACGGGGTCTTGCTCAAAGTATATCAGTGTGTCGTTGATGGTCCGCGTGAACTGGCGGAAAGTGTCAACGTAAAGATCCCAAGTCGGGAAAACATTGATATGGTCCCACGCTATGCCTGTAAGGATGGCTGTATGGGGGTGGTACCAAAGGAACTTGGAACGTCGGTCAAGTGGGGAGGTAAGGTACTCGTCACCCTCAAAAACGGCATACTTGGAGGTATCGGACAAGCGCACCATACGTTCAAAGCCCGTTATCTGCGCTCCTACCATATAATCGGTTTCGATACCGAGTTGACGGAGGACATAGAGAATCATAGCGGTGGTGGTGGTCTTGCCGTGAGACCCTGCTACTACTATGCGTGTTTTGTCTTTCGTCTGCTCGTAAAGGTACTGCGGAAATGAGTAGATGGGTATGTTCAGTTCTCTTGCCCTGACGAGTTCGGGGTTGTCCTCACGGGCGTGCATGCCAAGAATGACGGCATCAATATCGGTGGTGATGTTTTCGGGATGCCATCCCGTTTGCTCGGGTAGCAATCCTGCTTCACGCAGGTGTGAAAGAGCAGGGTCGAATATCTCATCATCCGACCCTGTGACTGTGTAATGTTTTCGGGCGGCGAGCTCCATGGCAAGATTGTGCATGGCTGCGCCTCCGATAGCGATAAAATGCACGTGCATACGCGGCAAGTTGTGAGGTTTTATGCGAAGAGTTTGTTGAAATCTTCTTGGGAGACTTCTTTCTCTTCCACTTTCATTATTTTCTTCTCTGCTTCGAAGATTTTTTCTTCGGCTACGCGCTCAACTATATTGCGAAGTTGGTCGTCTTTCTTGAGCATTTCTTGTGCGAAATTGTCGAGGTACTGGTCTTCGATGTGCATAAGCCCATACTGCATGAATTGCATTTTGGCCACTTTCTTGGCGTAGGCTTCCACATCCTCTTTTTCAACTTTGATGTCAAGTTGTTGCATGAGCTGGTCCTTGGCGAGTTGCCACTTGAACTCCTGAATCATCTGCGGGAACTGCTTTTCTATTTCCTCGTCGGTCATTTTCTCGTTGTTGAGTTTGATCCAGCGGCGGAGGAAGGCTTCAGGAAGATCGGCTTTTTCCAGTTTCTTCATGAAGGCTTCTCTTACATCGAGACCGAACTTGTATTCGCTGTCCTGGTCCATATTGCCTTGTATTTCTTCGCGCACACGGTTGCGGAAGTCAGCCTCGTCCTTGATGTTGTTCTCTCCGTAAATCTTGGCGAACAGTTCGCCGTCGATAGCGGCGGGAGTGTGGCGTGAGATGGAACTGATGGTCATGGTGAATTCGCTGGTGAGTCCTTTGGCGGTCTCTTTGTCGATGCCGAGAAGGGAAGCCGTTTCCACTTCGCTTTCAAAGGCTTTCATCGGGTCGAATGTGACGCTTGCGCCTTTCTTGAGACCTGTGAACTGCTTCTTTGTCTCTTCGTTTTTCATGTAGCGCGGGTTGAGGACTGCGTCTTCCTTTACTATGCCGTCTTCTTTGTTCTCCTTGATTGTGCCGCGGATGATGTCGTTTTCGGCGGTCTCTTCAGCCTCTTGATATGAACCGTAGCGGTCGGCATAACTCCTGACTTGGTTGTCAACCATTTCGTCTGTGACCTTCACTTTGTAGTACGTGATCTTGTTTTTGCCGGTCATCTTGGTGTCAAGCTCGGGTGCAAGCGCGATGTCGAAGACGAAGGTGAATGTGTTGTCGAATTCGAGGTCCGCTTTTTGGTTTTGCTCCTCGTTGGGAAGAGGTTCGCCGAGAACGTGGAGTTTGTTCTCTTCAATATATTTTTGCAGCGAGACGCCTGTCTCTTTGTTGATAACCTCGGCAAGAACGTTTTTGCCGTACATCTTTTTGATGAGGCTCTTGGGGACGTTGCCTGCGCGGAATCCGGGTATTTGTGCTTTCTGACGAAGTTGGCGGATCTCTTTTTCCACCTGTTCCTGATAGTCTTCGGGTTGTATCACGAGAGTGATTTGCGCTTGGAGGTTTTGCACCTCTGACATTGTGATTTGCATTGTCTTATATTGTCTTTTTAGTTTTACGTATAGATAATCGCAATAGACGAACGCACCTGAAAAGTTAGATGTGTCCGCCTAATGGGATGTTGTTGCAGGTAATGGGTCGGGCATTAGCGTACTCTTTCGCAATAGCTGCCGTCACGTGTGTCAACGCGGACTATCTCGCCTTCGTTGATGAAGAGCGGCACGCGTATCTCGGCGCCCGTCTCGAGTTTGGCGGGTTTGAGGGTGTTGGTGGCTGTGTCGCCTTTCAGACCGGGCTCGGTGTAGGCGATGGCAAGTTCCACCTTCGTGGGCAGCTCGGCGAATAGAATGGTGTCTGTGGAAGCGTCGGATACAACATCGCATACCATCCCTTCTTTAAGAAAGTCCACACCGGTTATGAGGTCGTGAGCGATAGGCACTTGCTCATAGGTCTCTTGGTTCATGAAAATGTAGTCTTGTCCGTCCGCATAAAGGTACTGGTAGGGACGGCGTTCAACGCGTACGTCTTCAAGTTTCTCGCCGATATTGAAGCGGCGTTCAAGCACGCGACCGTCAACCACGTCCTTGAATTTGACGCGCATAATAGTGTTGCCTTTACCGGGTTTGACATGAAGGAATTCAATAACGAAATAGAGACGGCCGTCCATACGAATGCATACGCCGTTCTTGATGTCTTGTGAGTTAATCATAGTTGTATATTGGTTTGTGTTTTTGTTCTTTGTTCTGCGTGTCAAATGTCAGGCAAAGTGCTTTGTACGGATTACAAAGTGCCTAAAAACGCGCAAAGGTACGTTTTTCTTTTTTCACCTCCAATAGTTTGGGGCGTTTTCTCAATATTTTGCACGGATTGGCAGACCGACTGCCATTTTGGCAGAATGTTGGCAGATTATTGATGTTGGCACGGGTATTGAATATCTCCTTGTGAAAGCAGTACGAAATCGGCCGGACGGGTTGATGGGATACTGAAAGAAATGTTCAACTTTAAATTTTTTGAGATATGTTACCTATGTTAAGACATGAGCAGAATTGGCTCCCGAGTTTGTTCAATGATTTTTTGAGTGATGAATGGCCTGTTGTCCGCACAGGCGGAATGACGACTCCTGCTATCAATGTGGAGGAGGATGAGAAGTCTTATCACGTCGAGATTGCCGCAGCGGGAATGACAAAAGACGACTTCAAGATCCATGTCAATGACCGGAACGAACTGGTTATATTCATGGAGAAGAAGGAAGGGCAGAAAGAGGAGAGGAAGAACCGTAAGTTCTTGCGTCACGAGTTCAATTACAGCCGCTTTGAGCAGTCGTTGCTCTTGCCCGACGACGTGGATAAGGAGGCTATTTCGGCAAAGATGGAGCACGGAGTGCTTAGTGTCGAGTTACCGAAACTGGCGCCGCAAGTGCTTAAACAGCCCACCCGCGTGATTGATATTCAGTAAGTGTGAATTCCCGGAGTGCTTCTTAACCTCCGTTTGTGATCGGGACCGCCTGCTCTGTAGGCGGTCCCTTTTTATGGTATATTACCTCATGACATGTATGTAGAATATGTCTTATGAAACATGTCTTGTAGAATATGTCTTGTGTAATATGTCTTATGTAACATGTCTTATGGGTGCTGACTGAAAATGCATTATTTGTAAAAAGTCTCTTGCATATCTTGCAGCCAAAATCCTTTGCATATCTCGCAACCAATTACCGTCTTTTCCGCGAGTTGGCAGCAATCAACTATGTTAGATACACGTTAGATATACGTTAGATACACGATAGATATACGTTAGATATACGTTAGATATACAATATATACACAATAGATACACGACACATCAAGCAGACCTCACCCTACCTTTACCGTTTCTTTGTCCATTGCGTCTGAATTGAATTCAGACATCGGCTCCCTCAGAGCCGCCTGTAAAGAACATGTCTATGTCCATTGCGTGCGGATACTATCCGCACAAAGCCCCCTCCTGTTAAATCCGATTAATCAGCGGACAAAAAGCCACCCACCATAAAATCACCAAAAAACACACCCTCCCGTCATTTTCTTTACCCAAAAACTTGCATATATTCCAATAATGTGGTAATTTTGCCACGTTTTTGGAATAAACCGGAGAAATGACATACACGCAATTCTATAATCAATGGCATTCGTTGGGCTGTTTTTCCACGCATCAAGTGCGTGCTATTGTACCGGATTTCAACCGCTTCAACTTTTACCAATGGCAGAAAGCGGGCTACATTGTGTCCTTGAGGCAGGGATGGTATGCGTTTGCTGATTGTCTGCAAATGCCTGATTATGCGCGGTTTTTCGCAGGGAAGATTTGCGCGCCTTCGTACATCAGTCTGCATACGGCTCTCTCGTTCTACGGCATTATCCCCGAGGCGGTGGTGGAGATTACCAGCGTCACGACGCGGAAGACATGCCGCTACGACAACGCCTTCGGGCAGTTCAGTTACCAGACCGTCCGTCCGCGCCTGTTCTGGGGATTCGAGCCGAAGACGATGCGCGACGGCAAGCAGTACATGATGGCGACACCGGAGAAGGCGGTTATTGACCTGCTTTACCTCTATCCGCAGTATTCAACGCAGGACGACATGCGCGAACTGCGCTTTGACGACGACTGGATGCGCGACGAACTGGACAAAGACCGTCTGATGTCGTTCGCAGAGCGGATCAATAGTACGGCTTTGACCGAAAGAATCAGAATGTTACGAAAAGCATACGGGTTATGATTGACATGGAGTACATCCGGGGATTTTATCCTCCTTACATCGCCCAGAACGCGGGGATGCAGAAGCATATTCTCAAAGAGTACGTGGAACTGCTGGCGTTGGAGTGGATTGCAAGGTCGCCTTATGCCGCCAAACTGGTGTTCATTGGTGGCACGAACCTGCGATTGATACAAGGCATTGACCGGTTCTCCGAGGACTTGGATTTTGATTGCAAGGGACTGACTGAAAACGGGTTCTGGCAGATGTCGGACGAGTTGGTCAGGTATCTGCAACTACAAGGACTCAATGCGGAGTTGCGCAACAGGAAGAACGAAAGGCTTACGGCTTTCCGGAGCAATGTGCATTTCCCGGAATTGCTGTTTGACTTGCAGTTGACAGGACATCGTGAGGAGCGCTTCTTGATGAAGATTGAGGCGCAGGACCAGGAAGTGGACTATCCTCGCGAGATGGCGGTTGTGCAGAGGAACGGTTTCTCGTTTCCTGTACCGGTACCGCCGTTGAGTGTGTTGCTGTCAATGAAACTGTGTGCGTTGCTCAC
>Ga0310696_10009247_pt1 | contig 11424 bp, 4 predicted proteins | sample AusTroGonzalo_MG_4_FD_203885 | JGI IMG/M metagenome (GOLD analysis project Ga0310696, IMG submission 203885) | Bovine rumen microbial communities from tropical cattle in Woodstock, Queensland, Australia - Gonzalo_02 (v2) (version 2) | ecosystem: Host-associated > Mammals > Digestive system >...
TATCGGCTATCGGGCGCTTGACCGCCGGGTCTGATTCCCTTCTGCGAAACCGGCGGCAGAGGCTCCGCGGGTACAGACCAGACTTCGTCATCGTCCTTCCCGGTCAGCCCCAGCGAAAGAACATTGAGGGTGTTCTCCCCGGCCGCGGAGGTGTTTTTCTTGAAAAACTCCGTGAGAAAATACATCTTGTCCACTTCCGGATTGTCCAGCGCGCCGACGAGCCGGACCGGGCAGTTGACGCCCGAAAAACTGGTGAGCAGATCCGCCCGTATGACGTTGTAGAACGGATTGAATCCGCCGCGGATCATCCGGGTCTTGATCTGAGGCCCCGTGAAGTACATCCTTTTGACGACAAGATCGGTTCCCGACGATTCCAGTTCCACGACTCCTTTTGTGAATTCCGCACAGCGGTATCCCTCCGGCGAAACGGAACCGCCGCCGTCTCCGGTCATGCGAAGCAGCGTACGTCGGAGAGGCGAGGGCGGGAGCAGTTTGACCAGTTTCGGGATCTGCTGAATGGGAAGGAGCAGAAGCCGAAGCATGACCACTGCCGTGCCGGCATCGTAGGGGATGGAAAGATTTTCCACCTCGGCATTGAGTTTGACTTTCAGATACCGGTCCAGATTCTGCAGGGAAAGTCCCCTTCCGCGAACCTCCAGATTCAGATCCCGAATCACGCCGCGCAGATCGGATATCGGCAGCGTTTCGCCCTTCAGCTCGGCCGCCGCCTGTATCAGACCGGACATATCCAATCCGGAAAGAGACAGCCGTCCGTTGTATTCGAAACCGTTTTTCCCGGCCGTCCGGACCCGTCCCGAACACCGGGCCGACGAATCGTTGATCCGGAGAAGAACATCTTTCGCCTCAAGCGTTTCGTCACTGGCGGAAAACTTCCCGGATAACGAGGCTTTGACATGATCCGTGAGCGTCAGATTGCGAAGATCCGTCACCAGTTCCGTCTTGTAGCCGTAGATCCGGAATGTGGGCGGCTCGCCGCGGAACGGCCAGACTGCGGAATCTTCGTCTCCGCGCGGAAGAACCGGGGGCGCGGCAGCGGCGACGGGTTCTTCCGGCTCCGCGTCCGTCTGTACGGGATCCGCCGATCCTTCCGGGGCCTTTCGAAGCTGCACCGGGGAAACGGGCCGCTGCGGCAGCCGGACCACCCTCTTCTCCGGCGACCGGCGGGGACGGGGAGCGGTCTTCCGTGAAAAGATCCGGTAAAGGGACTCGCCATCGACTCCATCCGACCGGATACGGCATTGGACGGGGCCGGTCTCCGCCATATCGGAAGAGAAATCGCCGTCCGCCGCCAGATGGAAAATCAGATGACCGTTCCGGTCGGCGAGCCGGACTCCGGAATCATGGAACCGGAGCAGATCGGGCTCTGTGGCGAGATCGAGCCTCGCCTTTCCTTCGAGCGATTCGAAGGTGGTCCCATCCTTTTCGTCGGGCTCCCATTCCAGCAGACGGATATCGATCCCGCAGGTGAATTTGTTGCGGGAGTAATCCTCGTTTCCGTCGAACCGGGCTTTTCCCGCGGCATCGAAGGAACGGACGGCCAGATGCGCGGAAAGATCGCCGAACAGTTTGACCGGCAGAAGCTCGGATGTCTTCAGCACCTCGAAATTGAGCCAGGTCAGTCCCTCAGGGGTAAGCGCAACGGATCCGTCCGCCGTGAGCAGGAGATATTCCTGAGTCCCGTCCATACAGCGGAACTGGACCTTTCCCAAGTCGTACGAAGTGAAAATGTCACGGAAACAGGTCTTGCCTGTCGTCCGGCAGTCTCCGGCCTCCCATACGGCCTCCTTCACGGCGAAGGAAAAGTCTTCCGCAATGGCGTCATGATCCAGGAAGATGTCGGCGCCGTTGTTCCGGACCGTCACTTCCGCAGATCCCTGGACCATTCCGGAGAGGAACTGGAACGGGGTGTCGTCGGGCAGCAGGAAATCGAACCATTTCACCGGCAGATTCTCCACCACCAGGGACATGGCCGCTTCGCTCTTTTCCGGCTCGGAGAGGAAACAAAGATAATCCCTGTCCAGCGTGAGCGTGACCGCCGACCGCGCATCGTCGTCCGTGGGGATCATGACCGCGCGGAAGGGAAAGACGCGAAGGGACTGGTCGGCGGGATCGAAGCGGAAGGAGGCCTCCCCGGAAAGGGATTTGAAGCGGAAAAGAGAGATCTGCGCCTCGGTCAGAGTGTTCCGGAAGAAGAACCGCATGAGGCCCCGCGGAATGACCGGCGAGATCCGTTCCACCTCCACATCGAAATTCGACTGTCCGTCGGACAGCGAGAGATGTCCCCGGGCGGCAACCGATGCCAGTTCGCCCGCATCCAGCCGGATGGTATGAAGATCCACGCCGCTGCCGGCCCCTTCCCGGGAAACCTTGCCTTCGATGTTCAGCTCCAGCGGCGTTTTGATCCCGGATTCCAGAAAGGCGAGGGTGTCGAAAGAGGTCCGGATCCCGAAGAAAAGGTCGCTGGAACGGACCGGATCGAAATCCGTGTTCAGCGAGCAGTGATACCACACGTTTTCCGCATCGTGCCGCCGGAGGATCTCCCTCAGATCCTCGGCCGGAGGATTCACGAACCGGCCTATGACGTCGTACGGATTCAGATCCATGCGGCCCGAAAGCGTCAATCCCCCTTCGCGCGGATTCCAGCTGCCCGAAAGATCCACGCACATGATTTTCCGGTCCGGATGTTCCCCGGTGACTTCCGCGGAACACTCATCCACGATCACGCCCCGGATGTTTTCCAGTCCGCGGCTGTGAAACGTGATCTTCGCTGTCATGTCATGTTCACGGACGATCTCCTCCCGGTTTTCCCCGCGCAGGGCGGCTCCCTTCAGAAGGCAGGTCAGTCCGCCGGTCAGTTCCTGTCTCCCGGAGTCGGCGGTTATCCGGTAATCCAGCGAAAATCTGCCGCTGGAAATGCTCACCGGAAGAAACGGGTTGAGAAGATCCGCCGGAAGCGCCCGGACATTCAGCAGAAGCGAGGAGTTGTTGGCCCGAACATGGTAACCGGCTTCGTCCCGCGAAAAGATGAAGACTCCCTCGTTCCGGCACGAAACGGACGCATCGCCTATCTGCAGGTCTCCTTTCAGCTCCTGAACCGAAAGTTCCTTCGTCTCCCGGGAATACGAGACGTCCTGCCGGAAGTGGAACGATCCGTTGGAGACGGACTCGGTTTTCCGGACCCACAGTTTGTCCAGCGCGATCTCTCCATCCGAAGTCCAGTGAACGGTCAGCGGATCCCATTCCAGGGAGAACACGCCGTCCTTCAGGCGAAGATTTTCCGGAGATATGCGGTCGGGCAGATACCGTTCCTGAAACCGGGCATCGGAAAACCGGACGGACACGGTCCAGTTCATGGATCCGAACATCCCTTCATAATCCGCGCGCCCTTTCCCTTCCGCATGGATCAGATCCGTGCAGTCGATCCCGGAAATATCCAGATCCGCCTTCCAGTGAAGCATGTCGTCCGCAGGTCTTTTTTCCGCCTGCAGCAGAAGAAGACCATCGATCCCGCTCAAGGCGCGGTCGTGCCAGAGCCCGGACCCGTTGGACGCGGCAAGGGATCCGAGAAGAGAGACCGGGCGGAACTGCCGGTCCAGGGAAAAACGCATCTCCGCACGGAGATCGATGCCCGGCGCATCCGGCGCCATGCCTGCGGGATACACGCGGAACGTGCCGGTCAGAATGTTGTCCGTTTCGGGTATGAGGCCCGATACGGAGGCGGAGGCGGACCGCACCTCACAGACGGACCCGTCGGGAAGAGGTATGTCGATCCGGATATCGGAAAGATCCACCGCTCCGATCTTCAGGTTCCGGGACTTCAGGGATGTATCGAAGCCGGTGAACGTCGCTTCCCGGGAGAGCAGCAGACGGACTCCGTTCAGGCGAACCGCATCGGCGTCCACGATCCCCGCCAGCAGGGAAAGAGAGTTGAGTCTGGCCTCACAGAAATCAAAATGTGCTTCGTTTCCGTCGGGATCCTGAAGGGTCAGACCCCGCAGCGTCAGATTCGGTCCCTGACGCAGAGGCGAGAAGGAGGCGGAATCCACCGTGAGGGCGTATCCGAAGAACTGCGCGGTCCAGGGAAGCCAGAATTTTTTCAGAGCGAAAGGAGAAAGCGCCAGGCAAACGAGTCCGGCGGAAAACGCCGCCCAGAAGATAAGGCTGATGATCCGCCCGAAGGTCCGCTTCCGCATTTGTTCCTGCCTGTCCGTAAAACTCTCAACGATAGTAAACAGGGTATAATTTGCATCGGAAAACGGGAAAATGCAAATCAAAAGCCGGAAAAAGGCAGATTTTTCACCGGAAAAACGAGCCGGACAGATTGTTTTTCTCATAGAGAAGCTGTATATTACCCGTGATTCGATTTTTTTCAACCCTTGAAAGGACGGAATGGTAACCGTTCCGCAAACGACACTATGAACGCAAATTATCCGAAATACGCGAAAGTCAAACCGGTCCGGATCGGCAAGCATAACTGGATCGACCGCGAACTGACCTCCGCGCCGGTCTGGTGCTCCGTCGACCTGCGCGATGGGAATCAGGCACTCCCCATGCCCATGAATCCGGAGAAAAAGCTGGAGTATTTCAAGCTCCTTTGCGCCGTAGGCTTCAAGGAAATCGAGGTTTCTTTCCCCTCCGCTTCGCAGGATGATTTCGATTTCGTCCGCAAGCTCATCGACGGAAACGAAATTCCGCAGGATGTTCGCATCTCCGTCCTGACGCAGGCCCGTGAAAACCTTATCCGCCGCACCGTGGAATCCCTGAAAGGACTGGACCGCGGGATCCTCCATCTTTATGTGGCCACCAGCGATCTGCACAGCCGGATCGTCTTCGGAAAGACCCGGGAGGAAGTCAAGCAGATGGCCGTGGAAGGAACCAAACTCGTCATCCGCTACCTCAAGGAAGCCGGACTCTGGGGAAAGATCGGCTATGAGTTCTCTCCGGAAGAGTATACCGACAGCGATATGGATTTCGTCATTGACATCTGCAAGGCCGTCAAGGAAACCTGGGGCCCCTCGAAAAAGGCGGATTTCATTGTCAACCTTCCTCAGACGGTGGAGCGCCGTCCGCCCTACCACTATGCGGATATGATCGAATACTTCATCGAACGTTATCCGTACATGGATGAAACCACCGTCAGCGTCCACTCTCACAACGATCAGGGATGCGCCGTCGCTTCCACGGAAATGACACTTCTGGCCGGCGCCGAACGCGTGGAGGGAACGCTTCTCGGACACGGCGAACGCACGGGCAATCTGGATATCCTGATCCTCGCGCTGAACCTGAAATCCAGAGGGATCGATCCCAAACTGGATTTCTCCGACATCCAGCATATCATCCGTACCATCGAAAACGCCACCGGGATCGACGTCCACGAACGTCATCCCTATGCCGGACAGCTGGCTTTCACTGCCTTCTCCGGCTCTCACCAGGACGCCATCCGGAAAGGACTGGAAAATCTGGAACAGGCGAAGGAGATATTCCGCGTGGGCTGGAAAGTGCCGTATCTGCATCTGGATCCCGCGGACGTCGGACGCAAGTACGAAAAGCTCATCCGGATCAACAGTCAGTCGGGCAAGGGCGGTGTCGCCTATGTTCTGGAGCACGACTTCGGGATCTTCCCGCCCAAGGGCATGCATCCCTTCATCGGCGCGGAAGTCCAGAAATTTGCCGATGCTCACGAAGGAGAACTGGATTCCTCCAACCTGATCCGCATCTTCAGCGAAGCGTTCGTCAATCTCTCCGGATCTTTCGAACTCCTGAAATTCAGCCGGATCTTCCCCGACGGCGTGTCGCATACCGATGAATCCGATCCCAAGGCCAGAGTCCAGGTCAAACTCCTCCTCCGCTACGACGGAAAGGAGATGGAGATCTCCGGCGAAGGAAACGGCCCCATCTCCGCCACCGTCCACGCCATCCGCGACAACGCCGGACTCTACTCCTTTGTGCTGGAGGATTTTTCCGAACGCTCCATGGGTACCAACGCCGACGCCGAAGCAATGGCTTTCGTCGGGATCCGCAGAAATTCGGACAATCAGCTGGTCTACGGCGCCGGTAAGCACTCCAACATCGATCAGGCTGCCATCCTCGCTCTCTTCTCCGCCATCAATCTTTCCATCCGAATGGAACGGAGCAAGGGATGAATATCCGCCTGGTCGCTATCCTCGTTGCTGCTATTCTCCTGGCCCATGCGGTCCTCATCCATCTTATCCTGAGGACTGATTCCATGGCCGCCGCCTCCGCCGAAAAGAAGGCCATCGCGGAACAGCAGCAGCAGGAGAAAAGCGACGATTTCCTTTCCGGTACTCCTTCCGGAGAAATCGACACGGCGGATGATCCCGGACAAAGCAAGACTCCTGCCGAACCCGCCGACGTGCGGCCCGGTATTCCTCCTGTCCGCAGCGACAGTCCGCAGCCGAAGAAGAACATCGCGCTGGATTACTCCCGTGCTGTCCATGGAAAGATCCCCGGCATTTCCGGACTGGCGGATTCGGCTTCCGGTATCCTGGTGGACCTGAACACCAATCGCGTGCTGTGGGAGAAAAATTCTGCTCAGGCTCATCCTATCGCTTCCATGTCCAAGCTCATGACCATGCTGATCGCATACGAAAAAGCCTCCGACGGTTCGCTGCCGGACGGCCTCGACACAAAAATCAGCGTGACCCGGGAAGCCGCCCAGATACCGCCCAGCCGTGTCTACCTCATGGTCGGCGAAACCTTTACTCTCCGGGAACTCATGACCGCCTCCGCCGTCAAAAGCGCCAATGACGCCGCCTGGCTCATCGGACAATACATCGGCGGCGGCAAGATCGATACCTTCGTGAACATGATGAACAAACGGGCTGCCGAACTCGGCATGAAAAACACCGTTTTCTTCAACCCGAACGGCCTCCCGGGCGCTGTCAAGTCCAAAGACAACCGCAGTTCGGCGGCCGATATGGTCCTGCTCTGCGCTGAATTCATGCGCCATAAAGCGCTCTGCGATCTGACGGCCATCCGGTCCGCCGATTTCCGCAAGCCGAGCGACAAGGGCTACATGAAGCTTTACAACCACAACAATCTGCTGCCCGGCGCCAAATTCGGTACGAAAGGCGTTACCGGCCTCAAAACCGGGTTCACAAACCGCGCCGGTTTCTGCCTCGCCGTCTCCTGCTCCCGGGACGGACGGAATCTGCTGGCCATCATAACCGGGTTCCCCGACCTCAAGGGACGCGATACCTTTACCCGCAGCCTCCTCGAATGGGGATACAAGCAGAAACCCTGAGTTCCGATCAGCATCCCCGGTCTGCAAGAATTTTCCGGTACACCGCCAGCATGTCTTCCGTGTAACAGCAGAAGATCACCCGTTCCGGGCAGCGCCCGCTCCAGGAAAGCACCATCCCGACCGCGATTTCCGCCGCCTGTGCAGGCGGATATCCGTACACTCCCGCACTGATGCACGGAAACGCCATGCTCCGGCATCCGTATTCTTCCGCCAGGCGGAGAGAATTCTCGTAGCAGGATCGGAGAAGCCCCGCTTCCCCGCGGGATCCGCCCCGCCAAACCGGGCCGGGCGTGTGGATAACGTATCGGGCAGGAAGACGGAACCCGGGCGTTATGCGGGCCTCTCCGGTTTCGCATCCGTGAAAGGCGCGGCAGGCTTCCAATAGTTCCGGTCCTGCTGCCCGGTGAATGGCTCCATCCACGCCGCCTCCGCCCAGCAGGGTTTTATTGGCGGCATTGACAATGGCATCCGTCTCAAGTTTTGTGATATCTCCGCAGATCGCCTTTATTTCCATGATGGGATTCCTTTCCTGTCCGGTTATTCTCTCTCCGCAATATACCGTTGATAAACCGTTTTGCAAGTTCGGCATATAACTGATTTTCCCGATACTGCCTGATCTCTTGTGAGAATTCTTTCTCTCAAAAAAGACTTGATTCCCCTTGAAGATTCACTGCTTTTTCTCGAAAAAATTCTTGATTTCCCTTGAATCTATGCTATTTTATCGGTATCATTCCCCGGCAATTAAGCACGAATTGCCGGGGAATGCCGTTTTTTCTTCCGGCCTTGTCACGGGCATCTGTCTTATTGAAACAACTTGATCTCCTGTGAGAGAAAATTTTTCCAAAAAAACTTGATTTCCCTTGAATCTATGCTATTTTATCGGTATCATCCTCCGGCAATTAAGCACAAATTGCCGGGGAATGCCGTTTTTTCCTTCCGGCCTTGTCACGGGCATCTGTCTTATTGAAACTTGATCTCCCGTGAGAGAAAATTTTTCCCAAAAAAAATTTGACATACCTTGAATCTGTGCTATTTTATCGGTATCATCCTCCGGCAATTTGAGGCTAATTGCCGGAGGATGCCGTTTTTGACAGGCTTCGATCTTTCGGCATGGCCAAAAAAAGAGAAAAAAAAACCGCAGGGGGTTGACAAAACGGAAAAAGAGATTATAATAAGTGATAGACCGGTCTATCACTCCAACCACAACGACTGTTCCCTCATGGCTAAAGCAAGATTATCCGATATCGCCGATCTGGCCGGCGTCTCCAAGGCGGCTGCCGGAAAAGTGCTCAATGGCGGCACGGGAAAGATCCGGGTCGGCAAAGAGGCACGGCAGCGCATTCTCGACGCCGCCCGCAAACTGGATTACCATCCGAACATGGCGGCAACGATCCTGGCCGGCGGAAGCTCGAAACTCATCGGCGTCCTCATCGATTCCCGGGCGCCCGACATTCACTACGGCGTGCTGGCTGAAATCGAACGGGAGGCGGACAGACGGGGATACCGTATCCTTTCCGCTCAGGCTCACGACAATCCCGGAAAACTTCTTGACTCCTACTATTCGCTCAAGCAGAACGGCGTGGACGGCATCATCTCCTTCGCCCATGATTATTCCCACCTGGACTGCCACCTCGACACCCGTCTGCGGGATGATCCGAAGATCGTGTACATCCTCAATACCTCGGAAGAGCAGCGCTGCTCCGTTGACGTCGATATTCCTGGCGGCATGGCCGCCGCCGTGGCACATCTCAAGGCCGGCGGATACCGCAAACCCGCATTGATTCTCAATTTGCAGACTTTCTCGGCCAGCAGCAGAAAAAGAGCCGAAAGTTTTGCACGCGTCTGTCCTGAAGGCAAGATCCTGACTCTGAACGCGGACGATACGGATCCCGCCGATATGGAAGAACAGTGTTCCGATCTGGTCGGAAAACTCCTGATCCCAGGCCGTTTTGACTCCGTTATCACATTCAACGATTATTTCGCCGCCGCCGTAATGAAATTCCTGCTGGCGGAAGGGATCCGGATCCCCGACGACATGGGCCTGATCGGATGGGACAACCTCATGTTCAGCGAATTTCTTCCCGTAAAATTGACCTCGGTCTGTTACGATAGAAAGGCCGTCGCCGATACTGTCCTGAATACTCTTCTCGGCAGAATCAACGGGAATACGGACCCGGTCAGAATCAGCATCCCCATGAACCTGATCCCGCGCGAAAGCACGAAAAAACAGAGGTGAACATGGGTGGCGACAGAGAGTTCTTTTCGGATTCGGAAACCGGGTTCCGGCCATGGAAAACGGATAAGAATACCCTTTTACCGGGAGAAACCTCCTCCTGTTCGGAAGAAGTGAATATACCTTTCCCCGGCAGGTATTATCTGCAGTTCCGCTGTAACGGAAGTCTGGAAATGAAGGTCGGGGAGATTCGGTATGAATATGGACGCAACCCCATGCTTCATAACGAGTCCATGGAGATATGTCTGACGCTGGACGGCGGGAAAAACACCCTGCATGTTTCTCTTTTCAATCCATCGTCCGATCCGGTTCCGGGAGACTTCTCCGCCAGAATGCTGGACGAGGAAGGCAATGTTCTTTCCGGGGAACAGATCACTCCTCTCCCGGAAATGACGGACACACAAAAATCCGCCGGTATACCGGACCTTTCCGGTTACACGCCCGGCGCAGGAAAAGGGTTTGGCAGTTTCGGACGGTTCGGATTTTCAAAAGGTGACGGCGTACTGGACTGCAGCATGCCATCCTTCGGAATCGTCTCCCGTCCGTATATTTCCGGACATCCTCAATATCACAGGAATCTGATCTGGCACTTTTCGCTGCTGCCGAACGGTGAAGAAACCTCTGGGTCACTGAATAAAGCCTATCACGTGCCGGAGAATGAAACGATCCGCAATGACTGGAGCGGCGTCCGCTGGACACGCAGGCTGAAAAACGGCGGGGTGATCACATTCGATTATTCGGTGCTGACGCCAGTTTTGCTGATCGAAACCGATCTGGACTATGTCAATCTCTCGTCCCTGAAAGGAATTTCCGCCTGGAAGAAGATCACGATCCCGCTGCGGGACGGACTCCATATCCGCCGGGTGGAGAATGCCGGGAGCGATCTCTGTTATGACAAAGCCGCAGACGGCCCTCTGAGCCGGAATTACGTACTTTTTACCTCGCAGGGCGTATTCCCCGAAGTCCCGCTTCAGATCATTCTGAAACATTCGCCGGAACGGATCCGGATCAAACGGGACACCCAGGGCAAAATCGAGGGCTTCCGGTTTGAGTTTGATGGAAGTGCGGGATATGTGATGCTACTTTTTCCCTGCGGGATCGAATTGTTCCGGCCTCATGAGGTGACGGAGAAAAAAATCGGGGAATGGGCGATCCTCTGTCAGAAATACGCACAGCGGGCTCTGGCACGTCCGGTAGCCTGCACAGATCATTACAGAGCGGACCGGGAAAGGGCGGAAATCATTCAGGAGTTTTCCTTCCGGTGCTTCGAGGATGAATGGAAAACGCCCTGCCGGTATTTTGCTCCGCTGCCGCCGCCGCTGAGCCTGTCGGAAGAACATGTGCCGGAGATTCGGCTGGATCCCCGGTGCGTCCGGGAAAAATTCCCCACAAAATACGGGTATCTGTACGGGGTGGAGGATTCCTGTTTCTCGTCTTACACGCTGCCCGTGCCGGATACCCGGCGGGACCTGGTGTTTTCCGCGAAGCATCAGTCGGAATTGAGGGAAAAACTGGAGTCGGACTTCGATGCTTTTCTCTCATATCATCTGGATGCGCCGGAAGTCGGCAATCCGGGGAATTACTCCTTTGTTTTTCAGTACAGTTTTGTGCTGATGGTGTTTCACCTGCTGAGTCCGGAAAAACGCGAAAAACTGGAAAGCGTCATCCGGGCCGGACTTGAAAATGTCTGCGATCCTTCATACTGCTATATCGGCCCGGGACAGCGCAGATGTTGTTCCTGGTACAACCGGAAAGAACCGTTTTCCGGGCTGGATTTCAATATGACCTATCTGCATGTCTCCGGGATTCGCCGTTTCAAGGACTGCAGCAGAGAGACGATCGAAAACACTGACAACCTGATGGTAGAAACGGACTGGGGCAATGCCATGAGCCTGTACGGCACCTG
>Ga0310696_10009248_pt1 | contig 11423 bp, 10 predicted proteins | sample AusTroGonzalo_MG_4_FD_203885 | JGI IMG/M metagenome (GOLD analysis project Ga0310696, IMG submission 203885) | Bovine rumen microbial communities from tropical cattle in Woodstock, Queensland, Australia - Gonzalo_02 (v2) (version 2) | ecosystem: Host-associated > Mammals > Digestive system >...
TTCCACATGCAGCACATGAATCAGTAATTCTGTAAGCCATCTTCAGTCTCCTTATGAAAGATTACTCATTGGTATCTGAATGATAGTCCGAGACAGGACAAGCGTCAAGGACAATGCTTGTTGAAATGTGCCTATTTCAGTATCATCTTGGGTATGAAACAACTGGTTCTGGCTGAGAAGCCGAGTGTAGGAAAAGAACTTGCCCGCGTGCTGGGATGCACCAACAGGGGCAAGTATCTTGAGAATGATGAATATGTCGTAACCTGGGCCCTCGGGCACCTTGTCACCCTATGTCCTCCCGATTACTACGGAGCCGAATACAGGCACTGGACTCTCAGGAACCTGCCCATCCTTCCGCAGAAACTCGAGACCATGGTCATAGACAAGAGCAAGGATCAGTTCGAGATAGTGAAGAACCTCCTGAACCGTGAAGACGTGGACGGAGTCATCATCGCCACCGATGCAGGACGCGAAGGCGAGCTCGTCGCCCGCTGGATCCTGAAGCAGGCCGGTTGTTCAAAGCCTGCAAAGAGACTCTGGATCAGCAGCCAGACGGATCTTGCCATCAGGCAGGGATTTGCTTCCCTAAGACCGGCAGAGGATTACGACAACCTCTATGCTGCGGCAGAGAGCCGCTCCTATGCAGACTGGTATGTTGGATACAACGTCTCCAGAGCCATGAGCTGCCATTTCGACACAAGGCTTTCGGCAGGCCGCGTCCAGACTCCTACTCTTGCCCTCATTACCGGCAGGGAAGACGAGATAGAGGATTTCGCCGGCCGTTTCTACTGGACGCTCAAGGCTGATTTCGGAACATTCAAGGCATCCTGGTATTCTTCGGACAATTCCATAAGGATCGGAGAGGAAGCCAAGGCAAATGAACTTGCCGCAAAACTCAAGGGTGCAAAGGCAACCGTCACCAGCATAAGGGAAGTCCCCAAGGCCGAGAAACCGCCGCTTGCCTATGACCTTACGGAGCTCCAGCGCGATGCAAACAGCATCCTGGGCTTCTCCGCCAAGGAGACCCTGGACACGCTCCAGCGCCTTTATGAAGTCTATAAGATAGTCACATATCCCAGAACGGACAGCCGCTACATCACGGCAGATATCGTTCCCACCATTCCGGACCGCCTTGCCGCCTTGAGCGCAACTGCTTTCGGGCTCAGGGCCGGAGAGCTTTCACGTAACGGAATACGCACGGACCTTTCCCGTCTGGTGAATGACGAGATGGTCAGCGACCACCATGCCCTGCTGCCTACAGAGCAGAGAGTGGATGTCTCCAAGCTCAGCGCAAACGAGAAGGCTCTCTGGGAACTGATCATCACAAGATTCCTGGAAACCCTTTCCGCCGACTACGAATACAAGACCACGACCGTTGAAGTCAACGCCGAAGGCGAAAGATTCGTAACCCGCCTTACGCTTCCCGTCAAGCAGGGATGGCGCGATGTCGCACGCGACGTAGGCCGCCGCAGTGCAGTAGCTTCCGAAGATGAAGGTGATGACAATCCGCTTATCCTCAGGCTTGCCGAAGGCGAGACACTCGAGATCAAGGATGTAGTCCTGAAGAGGAACGCAACCCTTCCTCCCGACAGATACACGGAAGCTGACCTGCTCTTTGCCATGGAGCATGCCGGGCGTTTTGTCGAGGATGCGGAGCTCAAGAGCCATCTCGAGAACGGACTGGGAACTCCCGCCACAAGGGCAGACATCATAGAGAAACTCATCCAGAACAACTGCATAGAACGCAAGGGCAAGGAACTTGTCCCGACGGCAAAGGGCCGCGAACTGGTAAGACTTGTCCCTGACCAGCTGCGCAGTGCCGAGCTTACGGGAAAATGGGAGCAGAGGCTTTCCGCAATCTCCAAGGGAGAGGAAAACGAGGTTCCGTTCATCGAGGACATAAAGAAGAATGCTTCGGATCTGGTGAATCAGGTCATTGCAAACCGCGACAAGTTCGACCCCGACCTCATGGGTGACAAGACAAAACCCTGTCCCTCATGCGGCTGGCCGATGATGACGGTTCTTGACGAGTATGACAGGCCCCACCATGTCTGCCAGAGATTCTCATGCGGCTATGAGGAGATGGAAGTAAAGAAACGTGTGGAGGTCGCCCCGGCAGAGGTGGTTCCCACACATGCTTCAGCTTCTCCCGTAAAGAAGGTCATTGCTTCAGCATCTCCTTCTTCAAGCGGAAAGAAGACCATAGTCATCCACAAGAGCTCCGTAAAGGCTGCAGTTGCAAAGGCAACACCCCAGGTCAAGTGGGAAACGGTCATCGAAGTCGTCAAACCCAGCCACTACAGGCCGCGCAACGATTTCAGACCTGAAAGGTCAGAGAGGTTCGATAGACCTGACAGACGCAACGACAGATCAGACAGACCCGACAGGAACAGGGACAGGCGCGACTTCCGCAGGGATGAATCCACCAGAAGCGCATTCGCCACAAGGGAAAGCTCCGGCGGCGGAACGTTCGCCGATTTCATCAGGGCTTCCGAGGAAAGAAAGCGCAGGGATGAAGAGAGAAGGAAAAACAAGAAGTGAATACAGCTGGGGCATCCGGAATACGGGTGCCCTTTTTCATGGACTTTATTCCGGAACGACGGCATCCACCGGCATCGGAATCTGAAAAGAGAATAAGGGAATTACTCGGGGATCTTCCAGCTTTCGCAGAGGCTCTGGAAATCGGTCTTGTACAGACCTATGCGCGGCTTGACTTCCTCATTGATGACCTTGCCGAGCATCTTGGGACCCTTGCGGATGAAATTGCGGCCCTTGATCTGACGCACGGAGAGGGCCTTTGAATAGAAGCGCTCGAAACCCTGCTGCTCGGAGCGGTCCTCTATGAGGAACTGCTTGGAGTAGAAGAGCACGGCCATCTCGCTCATCGTATAGACGGGGTAACCGTACAGCCAGCATCTGACGCCGAAATCCAGGGTCTGCCAGTATGCGCCGGAGATTTCCTCATCGTAGCCGCGGAGCCTCTGGAAGAGGGCACGGTCGTAGAGGCCGATTCCCAGGAACGGATAGAGGTTGGGGTGGCATTCGGCAGACGGCATGAATGACAGAGGCTCGACTTCCTTTCCGGTCATGTGCGGGGCCCTGAGGATGGGGATTTCCTCGTTGCTCTTGTTGAAGATCCAGGGGCTGATCATTGCAGGATGGTCGTCCTGCTTCAGCTTGGCCTCCATGGGTTTCCAGTCAAAGCTCATCAGGTTGGTATCGCTGCGCATGGTAAGGAAGTATGTGGTCATGCAGACATCGGCCAGTGCGTTGACGCGCTCGGCCAGGGAAGGGGCCTTGGGAAAGACGATGAAGGTCACGTCCGGGTACCTTGTCTGCAGCTCGTCTATCGGGAAGCGGTCCGACTGCGATACCACGTGGAGACAGTAGTTGAAGTTCGCCACGAACCAGTCAAGGGTGCCGAAAAGGTCATCGGCCGTGCCCGTGTCCATGATTCCCACGGCAAGGAACTCCTCGCGGTGGAGCTGGTTGATGAGCTGTCCGATGTCCTGTTTCCTGGTGATGACTGAATACTTCTGGTTCACAACTCGATATACTAAACGTAATCAGCTCAGATGTCCAGCATGATGGTCAGCATCTGCTCGTCGATGCTGTATTCCAGGCTCGATATGTGCCGGCCCATGTAGTCGTCGATCATATCGAATACACCGCTCTGGGTGAACAGGTCGTCGATGGCTTCGGTGAAGGCGCGGTAGCTGGTGAACCTGACGGTGGGCTTCATGCCCAGGTCCTCGGCACGGAGGAAGGCCTTTGCCACGTTCTTCCTGGAATAGCTGTCCACGGACATGCCGTAGCGGCGGAAGAACTCCAGGTCATCGGAGCTGCACTCCGGAATGGAAACGGCGTTCTCTATCACGTGGGTCCTGACCAGCTCGTCCGTGGTGATGCAGAGGAAGCGGTAGTCCGGCGTCCCCTCGACCGATGAGACCGACAGCCCGCTTGTCACGTCGACCTGGTACCATCTGCCGTTGATCTTCACTACGTTCCATGCGTGTCCCAGCGTGGTTCCGAGCATGCCTGTGGAATGTGTCAGACGTCCGTGCACCACGGTGCAGGGGATGCCGAAGCACTGCATGATGAACTCGAAGGACTTTGCAAAGGATGCACAGACTCCGCTGTGGTTCACCATGACCGAGTACATGGTCTGGTCGAGGTTCAGCTCATCGTACGTGCAGGTCTCTATCAGGTATTCATACACCGCCCTGACGGTCTCGTAGGAAGCGTCCGTCCTGCCTATGGCACGCACGACGTCCACCAGCGACCGGTAGATGGCGTCGTTGGCCGCAGCTATCTGTGCACGGTCCATGCTGTACTTGAACTCCACGCGATGTCCTGAAATGACGTTGTTAACGTAGCTTGTGACATATGTGTAGCCGTCGGACCAGAATATCTCGGGGTGGTCCATCAGCAGACAGTCGTAGGCCTTCTGTATCGTCTCCTGGGGGATGGATCCGCAGTTCCAGCTGGAATTCAGGTGGGTAAGGCAGTCCAGCATGGCTTCATAGGCAATCTGCTCCTGGCCGGAAAGGCAGTCGTAGCACCAGGTGTCAACGGGTTCCTGTTCAGAAGAGGCTTCGGCTGCCGCACCGGTTGTCTCCTCCGCAGCACCGGAAGAAGTTCCGGCAGTTGCCCCTGCCGAAGCCCCGACGGAAGATCCGGAGCTTCCCGAGGAAGCCGCTGCGCATGAGGGCAGCGAGAGTATCAGGATGATCACCAGAAGGAATGCCTGTATCTTACGTGTCATAATGTGCCTCCAAGGTTGCCTTCCGGCTTCAGGCCGTCGAATCCGCTGCGCCTGAGGATCTCGTAGACCGCAACGGCAACGGCGTTGGAAAGGTTCAGAGACCTCTTGCCTTCAAGCATGGGAATCCTCACGCAGGTTTCCTGATGGGCAAGGAGCATCTCGTCTCCCAGGCCTCTGCTTTCGCGCCCGAATGCAAGCCAGATCTGGTCTCCCATCAGCTCCTCGGAAGGGATGTCCCAGTAGTTGCGATGTCCTTTCTGCGAGAAAAACCAGATCTTTTCATTGCCATGTGCGCGGAAGAAGGCATCGTCGTCCTCGTACTCTGCAATCTCCAGGCCTTCCCAGTAATCGAGTCCGGCGCGGAGCAGATGCTTCTCGTCAAGCGAGAATCCCAGCGGGTGCACGAGGTGCAGGACACTGCCCGTGGCGCTGCAGGTGCGGGAGATGTTTCCCGTGTTCTGAGGAATTTCCGGCTGGAACAGGACGATGTTGATCTTCATGAGGCTCTTCCCGGTCAGACAGCATATCACGTTTTCAGTCCGTGTTGAAAGCATCTGCACTTTGTATTATAGTTCTGAGGGAACCGGAACGCGCGCAAGAGCGCAGGGCCCGGCCCAGAGGAAAGAAAATGATTGACTACAGAGAGCTGAAAACCAGACGTGACGAGATTGCGAAGAACATCGCCGACAGGAACATGGTCGTCGATGTCGACGAAGCCATCAGGCTTCAGGACAGAAGGGCGGAGCTCATGAAGCTCGCCGAGGACCTGAGGGCCGTGAGGAACAACAATGCCCAGAAGATGAAGGGCAAGATGGACAACGAGGAACGTCAGAAGCTCATAGAGGAAGGCCGCTACGTCAAGGACCGCATCGCCGCGGTGGAGACCGAGCTCGAGGCGGTGGACAAGGACTTCAACACCATCATCAGGCAGATTCCCAACTATGCACATCCCAGCGCACCGGTGGGAAAGGAAGACAAGGACAACACGGCAATAAAGTACGTCGGCAAGCCGCCCGTATTCACCTTCAAGCCGCTTGACCACGTGCAGCTCGGCGAGAAGCTGGACCTGATCGACTTCGAGACCGGAACAAAGGTCAGCGGACCCAAGTTCTACTACCTGAAGAACGAGGCCGTCCTGCTTCAGATGGCACTCGAGAACTATGCCATGAACATCGTGCTCAAGCACGGCTTCACACCGTTCATCACTCCCGATGTCGCCAAGGAAGAGATCCTGGAGGGTATCGGATTCAACCCGCGCGGAGCCGAGAGCAACATCTACACCGTCGAGGGAACGGGAACCGCACTTGTCGGAACCGCCGAGATCACGCTGGGCGGCTACTACAGCGGCGAGACGCTGGACAAGAGCCGTCTGCCCATCAGGATGACGGGACTTTCACACTGCTTCAGGCGCGAGGCCGGCGGAGCAGGCCAGTTCTCCAAGGGACTGTACAGGGTCCACCAGTTCTCCAAGCTCGAGATGTTCGTCATCTGCCTGCCCGAGGATTCGGACCGCCTGCATGAGGAGATCCTCTCCATCGAGGAAGAGATCTTCAGCGGACTCGGACTGGCATACAGGGTGGTGGACACTTGCACCGGAGACCTCGGAGCTCCCGCATACCGCAAGTTCGACATAGAGGCCTGGATGCCCGGCCGCGGAGACGAGGGCGAGTACGGTGAGGTCACGTCCACCAGCAACTGCACCGACTACCAGAGCCGAAACCTCAACGTCAGATACAAGGACGATGACGGAAAGTCCAGATACGTCCATATGCTCAACGGAACGGCAGTGGCCCTCTCAAGGGCTGTGGTGGCCGTGATGGAGAACTACCAGCAGGAAGACGGCAGCATCAGGATTCCCGATGCCCTGGTTCCTCTGATGGGCGGCAGGACCGAGATCAGACGCTGAGTCTGAAAAAGCAGCAAGGAGGCCTTGTATGGTAGCTGATGTCAGCGCACTGACTACTGATTTCTACGAGCTCACGATGATGCAGGGATACTTCCTGAACAACGAGAACCCTGATGTGGTGTTCGACATGTTCTACAGGAAGAATCCGTTCGACGGGGGCTATGCGGTATTCGCAGGTCTGGGAGAGATGCTCTCCGAACTCGAGAGCCTGAACTTCAGCTCCAACGACATCGCCTACCTCAGGAGCCTGAACATCTTCGATGCAAGGTTCCTGGAGTTCCTTTCCACATACAGGTTCCACGGCGACATCTATGCACCCAAGGAAGGCACCACGGTGTTCCCGGGCGAGCCTCTGGTCAGGGTCCACACCAAGCTCATCGACGCTCAGCTGATAGAGAGCCTTCTTCTGAACACCATCAACTTCCAGACCCTGATAGCCACCAAGGCCATGAGGGTCTGCACCGCTGCCGACAACGGCACGGTCATGGAGTTCGGCCTCAGGAGGGCACAGGGCATGGACGGAGGCCTCAGCGCTTCCAGGGCCGCATACATCGGCGGATGCAGGCTCACCAGCAACACCCTGGCCGGAAAGGTATTCGGCATTCCCGTAGGCGGAACCATGGCCCACAGCTGGATCATGGCCTACGACAACGAGCTTGAGGCATTCAGGGAGTTCGCCAAGATCTATCCCAACAACTGCATCCTGCTGATAGACACCTACGACACGCTGGGCAGCGGAATCGAGAATGCCATAATCGTAGGCAAGGAGCAGAAGGCCAAGGGCCTGAAGATGGGCGTCAGGATCGATTCCGGAGACCTTTCCTATCTTGCAAGGGAAGTGCGCAAAAAGCTGGACGAGGCCGGACTCGAGGATGCCACCATCTGCGTCTCCAACGACCTTACGGAGGAAATCATCACAACGCTGGTCAACGACGGGGTGCCCATCAACTCATGGGGTGTGGGAACCAACCTGGTCACCGGCGGCAACCAGAGCGCGCTGGGCGGTGTGTACAAGCTTGCCGCAAAGAGCAGGCCGGACGGCACGTACCAGCCCACCATCAAGGTCAGCAACTCATACGCAAAGACCACCAACCCCGGCATCAAGCAGATCTACAGGTTCTACGGACCGGATGACCTTGCCATAGCCGACCTCATCACTCTTGATGACGAGCAGATCAAGCCGGGCAAGGACATAGTGTTCTACCATCCGTTCACGGACGGAGACCTGTTCCAGCTCAAGGCCGACGGATATACGCGGTATGAGAAACTGCTGAACATGGTGATGAAGGACGGAAAGATCTGTGTCCCCACCAGGGACCTCAAGGAGATCCAGGCCTATGCAAAGGAGAGCCAGAGCCACTTCCACAGCACGTACAAGCGACTCATCAACCCCCATATCTACAAGGTCTCGCTCTCCAGGAAGCTCAAGAACCTCAAGCATGACCTCATCCTCGAGACAAAAGGAATCGAAAGCTGATGGAAAGAGACAACGGATTCAGGACAGGACTTATCGTCAGCGCCGTACTGTTCGCGCTGTTCATCATCTTCACCCTCATGGTGAAGACCGTTGATCCGGCGCCCGTGGGATGGGCCGGGGAGATCATCGGATTCTCCAAGGTCAACAGGACCATGCACGACATGTTCTCCTACAACGACGGTGCATACCAGTTCACAAAGACGCTCGGGTACATCTGCCTCATGGTGGTTGCCGTGAACGGACTCTACGCTGCAGTCGATTTCTTCAGGCAGAGGGGAAGCATACGCCTCATGGACAGGAAGAACGTGATAACCTGCGTGTTCTACGTGGTGGTCGGACTCTTCTATGTCCTGTTCGAGATTGTGGTGATCAACAACCGCCCCATAGCGGCCGAGGCCTCCTATCCGTCAAGCCACACCATGCTTGCCCTGTGCGTGCTTTACAGCGAGTTCGTGCTCCTGGGTTTCCGCTCGGAACGCTACGGATTCGCGGCATCGATCCTGAGGGTATTCTGCATCATAGCCATGATCTCAATGGTGGTCTTCAGGTTCCTCAGCGGAGTGCACTGGTTCACCGACATCTGCGGCGGAGTTCTTCTTTCCCTTTCGCTGATGTGCCTTTACGGAACGTTCATCAGACGTTTCTGCCGCTGACAGCTCGCTGGCCTTCTTCAAAGTAAGTCCCTTTGCCCCGAGATCGTGAACCACCTTGTCCAGGGTGCGCTTGCGGTGGTCCCCGGCGGAGAACAGGCTGTCCTGGATCGGTGCATCTCCCTTGTACAGCTGATACAGCCCGAGCCCGATGAGCCTGATTCCCTGACCGCTCTTCCACTTTGAAAGCAGCAGTTTCCTTCCTGCGGCATAGACCTGGTCGGCGTTGAGGATGGGGTAGTCCGGGGTATCCTGGACCGTTATGGTCCTGAAGTCCTCGCCCCAGCGCAGCTTCAGGCCCACCGTGCGCGCCATCATGCCCTCGTCAAAGGATCTTGCCATCAGCTCCGAGCTCATCCCCAGAAGAACCTGGCACAAGGTCTGCTCGTCCCTGATGTCCTCGTAGAACGTAGTCTCCGTGGAAATCGAATGAGTCTTGGACTTCTGGAACATGATTCCCGGGTCCTGACCCCTGCATGCATGATACAGGTAGTTCCCGAACGAGTTTCCCAGCATATGCTGCAGGTCCTCGAGGCTCATCTCCCGCACCTGCTGCGGAGTCCTTATCCTGTGGGCTTCCAGGACCGCCAGTCCGCTCTTTCCCAGACCCCACAGCTTGCCCAGTCCTATGGCGTCGATGAATACCTGCTCCTTTCCCGGGGACACAAGGCACAGCCCGTCGGGCTTGTTGTAGTCGCTTGCCATCTTGGCTATGAAGGGCGATGTCGCAATGCCCACGCTCATGGTTATGCCAACCTCGTCCTTGACGCGCTGCTTCATCTTCATGGCAAGCTGCCGCGCAGGACCGAACAGCCGCCTGGTTCCCGTCATGTCCAGAGAGGCTTCGTCTACGGAGACCTGATGCATCTCCGGAGAATATTCGCGCAGTATGGCCATCACCTGCCTTGAGACCCTGCTGTAGAGATGCATGTCTCCCGGTATGTAGATCCCCTGCGGGCACAGGCGGTAGGCCTGTGTGGTGGGCATGGCGCTGTGCACGCCGAACTTGCGGGCCTCGTAGGAACAGGTGGATACAACGCTGCGGGGAGCCACCACGCCGATTATCAGGGGCTTGCCCCTGTACTCGGGATGGTCGCGCTGCTCCACTGATGCGAAGAATGCGTCGAGATCCACATGGAAATACACCTTCTGTTCCTGCACATCTTCATTCTATCACATATGAGACTTTGCGTTTTCACCGATATGGGATAATATTCAGCTTATGAGAACAATAGAATTCGAACCCAAGGGAATCTGCGCAAGGCATATCACGATAGTCCTGGACGACCAGGACAGGGTACAGGACCTCAGCTTCGTAGGAGGCTGTGACGGCAACCACAAGGGCCTCACCGCCCTGGTCAGGGGAATGAAGGCCCAGGAGGCCATGGACCGCCTCAGCGGCATCAAGTGCGGCTTCAAGCAGTCCTCATGTCCCGATCAGGTGGCAGTGGCCCTCAGACAGGCTTTCGGAAAGTGAAGAAGACAGCCGCGGCAGCAATCCTGCTTCTCGTTACGGTATCCATGCTCCTTGCCTATGATCCCAGGCTCAGCGCCATGGGAGGAATAGGTGTGGGCGTGTCCGGCACCGAGATGCAGAGCTACGCCAACCCCGCCGCGGTTTTCTTCGACGACAACTCTTTCACATTTGCAGTGAACGGCACTTTGGGCGATGTCGTCGGAATCGATTCCTGGCCGTGCTATCCGCAGGCTTCGGCCGGAGCCATGTTCGTGGCCAGCATGATAACGGCAGGAATGAACGTCACGTACAATGCCGAGAACCGCAGGCCCAACGACCATGTGGACCTGATACAGGACGTCAGGCTCGATGTCAACATCGCAGCCGGATACAGCTTCCTCAGCGCGGGCGTGGGCGTCACCGGAGGCTCGCAGATGCAGCGTCTGGACGTTCCCATGAAGGTCATCACCGATTTCCCCGTGCAGAGCCTCTTTGCCCCGTTCGACCGCAAGGTCAACTCCGAGTACATCCAGCTCAGGGCCGGAATGATGGCCAGGTTCGGCCAGTTCACCGTAGGCATCCTGCTGGACAACATGCTTCAGAAGACAGACAGCGGAGTATCGTTCGTCTGGAGACGCATCTTCGACGGAACCGGGGCGGGCGTGTTCTGGTCCAGTCCCGAATACTCGGCGCGCGGAAGGATGAACAACCTCGTCTACAGCGCAGGTGCGGAGGTTCGCAACATCTTCAAGCCTTCGGAAAGGACGCTGAATGCGGGAGCCGAGGTCAGGCTGCGCTTCGTCAGGGACTCGGGAGTATCGGTGCGCGCCGGCTACAGCGCTCTCTTCGACAGCCTGGGAAAGGGGACGGTCACAGCAGGTCTGGGCGTTACTTTGGGACACTTCGAGTTCGCCGGAAACGCCGATTTCCCCATCGGAGGACACGCTGTGCTCAGGGCCTCCGTAACGGCCTTGTTCTGATTGACATTAACAGTCCTGACAGGTAATATTGTCTAGAAATCCAAGAGCTGCAAATATAAGGAGCGCAACATGTCAAAGGCACATAGAGGAACCGGTTTGTACGAACTGCCCAACAACGGCCGCGGAACATGCCCTGTCTGCAAGAGAGAAGGCATCAAGGCCATATATGAGGCAAGTGTCGACGGAGAG
>Ga0310696_10009249_pt1 | contig 11423 bp, 8 predicted proteins | sample AusTroGonzalo_MG_4_FD_203885 | JGI IMG/M metagenome (GOLD analysis project Ga0310696, IMG submission 203885) | Bovine rumen microbial communities from tropical cattle in Woodstock, Queensland, Australia - Gonzalo_02 (v2) (version 2) | ecosystem: Host-associated > Mammals > Digestive system >...
GCCTTCGACCGCGATATGGAGCACGTCTGCAAGCACTACAGCGAGATGGGCGTCAAGGGGTTCAAGATAGACTTCATGGACCGCGACGACCAGCTGGTGACCGACTTCTACCGCCGTGCCGCGGCGACGTGCGCCAAATACCACCTGGTGGTGGACTTCCACGGGGCCTTCAAGCCCGCGGGGCTGAACCGCACCTACCCCAACGTGCTGAACTTCGAGGGGGTCTTCGGCCTGGAACAGATGAAATGGGCGCCCGCGACGGTCGACCAGATGAAGTACGACACCGAGATACCCTTCATCCGCCAGGCGGCGGGGCCGATGGACTACACGCAGGGGGCCATGCTCAACGGCGGCAAGTGGAACTACCATCCCTGCTGGATGGAGCCGATGAGCCAGGGCACCCGCTGCCACCAGCTGGCGCTGTACATCGTGCTGGAGTCGCCGCTCAACATGCTCTGCGACTCGCCAACGCACTACAAGAAGGAGCCCGAATACACCCGTTTCGTGGCGGGGATTCCGACGGTGTGGGACGAGACGCGCGTGCTGCAAGGCGAGGTGGGCGAATATATCGTCACCGCCCGCCGCAAAGGGAATGTCTGGTACATCGGCGGCATCACCAACTGGACGCCGCGCGACATCGAGGTTGACCTGCGGACGCTGGTCGACGGCAATCAACCCCTGCCCTCCGTAGAACTCTACCTCGACGGAATCAACGCCCACAGGAAAGGCGACGACTACCGCCACGAGACCCTCAAGCCCCAGACGCCCGTGATGACCGTCCATCTTGCCCCGGGTGGCGGCTTCGTGGCGAAGATAGGAGAATAAGTTATTTCGAGAGCGCGCAATCGATGCGGGCGAAGGCGATGGAGTTGACGGAGTCGGTGCACCGGATGTTCAACTCCTCGAAGAGGATAAGGACGTTGCCGTCGGGAGAACGGTAGAGGCAGAGTTCGTCGCGGTGACGCCAGAGGTACTCCTGGGTTAGTCTACTGTTGGGCGTGCAGCCGATTTTGGCCAACTGGGTGGCGAGGAGAGAATCGGCGGGGATGCGGCCTCCTGGATAGGGAATATACTGCTCACCCTCACCCTCGATTGTCTTGTCCATCATCATACGGTTGTAGCCGCTGACGGACACCTCTTGCTGGCGGTTGCTTCGGGTAAGGTAAACGATGGCATCGGCCTCTTCTATTTCTGCCCAAACATGCTCGTCATCAGTGTACTCACTCTCGTCGCGCCAGGCAACGGCATTGTTGCTTGTGCGTTGCGAGAGGCGGTCGAGGTACTCTTTGGAGGTCATGCCCAGCGTGGCACGGGTGGCGTTGGTGTCGGCAAGGCTCTCCTCGATATACTTCATGGCTTGGTAGACAGCGCGGTGGTCCTTGCGGTTGACGGTATCGGCATCGGTGCGGAAGAAGAGCTCGCCGGTGGTGTCGAGTTTGCCGTCGGGGGTGAGGATACCCATCCAGGTAGCCTTTTCGCGCACGATGGCCGTCTGGGAACGCAGGGAGACCTGGCGGGCGGAAAGGGGGCCGCCTACTGCCAACACCACGCCACAAAGGACGATGAGGGCGGTGGTGATATAGTTAATAGTTGAGAGTTTAGAGTTTAAAGTTAAAAGGGCGATGAGGTAGAGGGTCATGAGGGTGCCCACGACGACAAGGATGCAGCGGTCGATGGTGACGCCGTACTGACCGATGCGGTAGCTGACGGCCACCCAGAAGAGGGCCACCAGCGGGAGGGCGAAGAGGGAGAACCAACGGAAGTACCATTGGAAAGGCTGTTTGGCAAGGAGGGGACGCACCAGCCGGATGGCGATGGCGACGAGGGTGAAGGCCAGCACCATGGTGGAGACGGAGCTCTGGGGCAGGTCCCAATTCACCAGGATAACGCCAAGGTAGACATACAGGATGGCGTTGTAGAGCAGGAGCACGGGGGTGAGGACGTAGTTGATGGTTATCTCAACGAGGAGGATGACCGCAGGCTGCTCCTCCTGGCTCTCCAGGCTGATGAAAAGCATCGGGGCCAGCAGGATAAAGCAGAAATTGGCTGAGGCCATCTCGAACCGGTAGCCCGAGTTGACGTGGAAGAGCAGGTCGACCGTCCAAGAAACAAGCAGCAGGAGGACATAGAGGATGCCGGCGATGCCGACGGAGACGGCCAGGGAACGCCACAGGCGGTAGAAGCGCTCGGAGAAGCGCCCGTCTTCCCACGTGGGGTATGTCAACAGGTAGGCGAAAGGCAGGAGGAAGTTGAGGATGGCGAACTCGGAGGTCTTGGGCCATGCGTCGGGCAGCAAGGCCGTGAGGGCATAGAGCGGAAGAACGGCAAAATAGACCCATAGGGCCCAGTTCATGCCCTTGCGGAATCGGGAGACACAGAAAGCCGCCACGACGGCCATGGCGGCATAGGAGGAGGACTGCTGCCACCAGGGATTGCCATTGAGGAAGGTGGAGACGGCGGCGTGCAACAGGATGAGGAGCTCGACGGGATGGCTCTTGAGGGCTGCCCAGAGACGGGCGAGGCCGGTGGTGATGCGGGAGAACTTCATGAATTGAGAATTGAAAATTGAGAATTGAGAATTAGGCTATCATGCCGGAGGCGACGACGAGGTGGGCGTCGTTGTCGTAGATGGTGGCGTACTGGCCGGCGGCGATGCCCTGGATGCGACTGTCGGAGTGGATGCAGTAGCCTTCGGGCGTGCGGGTCAGGTGGCCTTGGGCGAAGTCGGGGGTGTGGCGGATCTTGAACTTGACGGGGACGTCGCGGCCCGCGGCCAGGAGTTCGTCCCATTCGGGCAAGGGGGCACTCAGGTAGCGGAAGCCGAGGAGGTTGATTTCGGTGCCGTACTGCGCGTCGGGGTCGTAGCCCTGCGAGACGTAGAGGACATTCTCGTCGATGTCCTTCTTCACCACAAACCAGGGGCCGCCGCTGAGGAAGAGGCCCTTGCGCTGGCCGATGGTGTGGAACCAGTAGCCGCGGTGGGTGCCGAGGACCTTGCCGGTCTCCAACTCGACAATCTTGCCCTCGCGCTCGCCGAGGTAGCGGCGGAGGAAGTCGTTGTAGTTGATTTTGCCGAGGAAGCAGATGCCCTGCGAGTCCTTGCGGTCGGCCGAGGGGAGGTGCGCCTCGTGGGCGATGCGCCGCACGTCGGCCTTCATGAGGTGGCCGATGGGGAACATGAGCTTGCGTATCTGTCTGTAGTCGAGCTGCGAGAGGAAGTCGGTCTGGTCCTTGACGGGGTCGAGGGCGGTGGCGAGGAAGGCGGTGCCGCCGACGTCGACGGTGCGGGCGTAGTGGCCCGTGGCGATGCGGTCGTAGGCATGGCCGCAGCGCTGCTCGAAGGCGCCGAACTTGATGAGCTTGTTGCACATCACGTCGGGGTTGGGCGTCAGGCCGCGGCGGACGCTCTCGATGGTGTAGGACACCACGTTGTCCCAGTATTCCTTGTGGAGGTTGACCTCCTCGAAACGGAGGCCGTACTTGCGGGCGATGTACTGCGTGATTTCGATGTCCTCCTCGGCGGGGCAGTCGATGTAGCCCTCCTCGTCTTCCATGCCGATGCGGATGTAGAAGATGTCAGGGGTGTAGCCCTGCTCCTTGAGGAGGTGGACCACCACGGAGCTGTCGACGCCGCCGGAGACGAGTGCTGCGATGTTCATGCGGGTTGCTTTTTGGTGACGATGAGAAGGACGGCGCCGAGGATGAGGACGATGCCGACGGCGAGGGTGGCGGAGAAGCGCTCGCCGAAGACGAAGATGCCTATCAGCACGGCGATGAGGGGTTCGAGGGCGCCGAGGATGGCGGTGGTGGTGGAGCCCACATATTTGGCGGCATAGACCATGAGCACCAGGGCCATGATGGCGGGGACGACGGCGAGCCAGCCGACATAGAACCAGGCCGTGGGTGTGGGCGGCAACAGGAGGGGCTGGCCGCTGAGGAGGGCATAGCCCACCATGCCGAGGGCACAGTAGAAGAGCACGAAGAAGTTGATCTTGAAGGAGGACATCTGCAGGTTGCTGCGGTTGACAAGGATGATGTAGAGGGCGTAGGTCAGCGCCGAGAGGAGCACCAGGACGACACCCCCGACGGGGAGGGTGGCGGTGCCATCGCCCCAATAGAGGAGCGCCACACCGACAAAGGAGAGGACGATGGAAGCCACGGTCACCCAGCTGAGCCGCTCGTGGAAGAAGATGGCCATGATGGCGGCGGTCATGACGGGATAGGTGAAGAGGATGGTGGAGGCCACGCCCGCCTCCATGACGCGGAAGCTGAGGTAGAGCGTCAGCGACGAGCCGATGAAGAGGAGGCCGAGGCCCGTGACGACGGCGAACTCCTTGCGCGTGACGCGCAGCGTCTCGCGGCGGCCGCCCCCCACGGGCAGGCAGCGCACAGCCATCACGGCGGCGATAATCACCCATGCCAGCGCAAAGCGGTAGAAAAGCACGCTGGGGGTGTTCATGCCCTCGGCGTAGAGCTTGAGCGCCCCCAGCGGGTTGGTGCCGTAGGCTACGGCAGCGGCTATGCCACAGAGAGTTCCGAAAAGTTTCCTGTTCTTCATCGCCCTTCTGTCTGTGGGAGAGGACGAGGGTTAGTCGTGCGTCTCGAAGAGGTCGGGGTTCTTCTTGATGTTGCCGTCGGCGTCGAGGTAGGTGCGCGACATGTCGGACACCGAGGAGTGGGTCAACTCGTAGAGGCGCTCGCCGGTGAGCTCGACGGGATCCATCGACTCGACAATCTGGGCACCGTTGACGTTGTTGCGGAGCAGGTCGTGCATGTGCTTGATGCGCTCGGCGCGGGAACGGGTCTCATTGTCGAGAGCCGAAGGCGTGGGGGCGACAGGAGGCGTGACGGGCTTCCACGGGCGGACCTCCACCTTCGGTTCCGTCTCCGGGGCAGTCAGCAGGACGGGGGCCTCCGGGGCAGTGGCCTCGGCCTGGACGCCATGGGAGATAATCCTGATGTCGTCGAAGGGATCCTCGTTGCGCTCGGGCTCCTCCTCCTTGGGTGCGTCGTCGTAGAGGTTGATGACGCGGGGGGTGTGACCCTCAGGAGGCTGCTGGACAAAAGGGGAGTCCTGGTCGACAGGAGCCACGGGAGTCTCGTCGACAGCGGGCTCGCGGCGGATGATGACGGGCTCGTCGATGGGTGCGGTGGGAGGCACGGGGGTGGTGTCCTGCGGCTTGTCGTTCTTCAGGTAATGCGTCTCGGGCTCCTTCTTCTTGGTCTGCTCGAAGCCGGTGGCGATGAGGGTAATTTTCACCTCGTCGTTGAGGGAGTCGTCGGAGCCGGTACCCCAGATGACGTTGGTGTCGGGACTGCCGGTGCGCTCGGTGATGTAGTCGGCCACCTCGCCCATCTCGTCCATCGTAATCTCGTGGTCGGGACCGTAGGAGAAATAGAGGAGGACATTCTTCGCGCCGGCGATGTTGCTGTCGTTGAGGAGCACTGAGGTGGCGGCCTGCTCGACAGCCTGGCGGGCACGGTTCTCGCCCTTGCCGGTGCCGATGCCCATGATGGCGGTACCGCTATGCTCCATGACGGTGTTCACGTCGCGGAAGTCGATGTTGACGTAGGCGTTGAGGGTGATGATCTCGGCGATGCCCTTGACGGCGGTGAGCAGCACGTCGTTGGCCATGGCGAAGGCATCGGACATGCAGAGGTTGCCGTAGGAGCGGAGCTTCTCGTTGTTGATGACGAGGATGGAGTCGACATACTTGCTCAACTCCTCGACACCCGCCTGGGCCTGCTGGAGACGGCGGTTGCCCTCGAACATGAAGGGGGTGGTGACGACAGCCACCACGAGGATCTGCCCGGGGTCGTCCTCGTCTTCGGCCTGGAGTTTGATTTCCTTGGCCAGCTTGGCGATGACGGGGGCGGCACCCGTTCCCGTACCGCCGCCCATGCCGGCGGTGATGAAGATCATCTTGGTATTGTCGGCGAAGAGCTGCTTGATCTCTTCGGACTTCTCTTCGGCGGCCTTGCGGGCCTTTTCAGGACGGCCACCTGCGCCGAGACCTGTCTTGCCGAGGACGAACTTGGTGGGGACAGGACTCCCGTTCAGGGCCTTCATGTCGGTGTTGCTGACGATGAAGTCAACACCCGTGATACCCTTGCGGAACATGTGGTTGACAGCGTTGTTTCCGCCACCTCCGACACCTATGACCTTGATGTAGGAAGGCTGCTGAAGGGGGGAATCGAACGAGAAGAGTTCAGAATTGGTGATGTCGTCCATGTGTGCTTATATTTCTATATGTTTATTATTCACTTGATTGTACTTGACGGGGCGTTCCGTTTGAATGTGTAAAAGTACACTTTTTTTCTGGCATAGAAGGGATTGGGGCAGTTTGTTTATCAACAAGTTGTAAACAAGGGGCGTCAGTCGTCGAGGTTGTCCTCGGTGAAGACGCGTGTGAGGAAGTCGTTGATGGACTTGCCCAGGCCCTGTTTGGTGCCGTCGGAGGGCTTCTTCTTACGCTTTTCCTTCTTCTTCTCGGGAGCCTCTTCCGGGTCGGGTTCGACGGCTTCGGGTTCGGGTTCGGCGACCTCTTTCACGGCACCGAGGCGCTCCTGCTCCTCGGCCTCGAGGATGCCATAGATGACGAGGCCGATGCCCGTGGCATACATGGGATGCGAGAAGTCCTCGAAGGTGACGGAACCCTGCTTGTCGAGGTGCTCGTCGGGGGTACCGATGCGGGAGTCGATGCCGGTGGTGAACTCGCAGAGTTCCTTGATGTTCTTCATGCGGGCACCGCCACCGGTAAGGACCACGCCGGCGATGAGCTGGCGCTCGAAGCCAGAGAGCTGGATTTCGTACTGCACCTGCTCGAGGAGGGTCTGCATGCGGGCCTTGATGATGCCTGCCAGCGTGCGGACAGAAATCTCGCGCGGAGCTTGGTTGCGGATGCCGGGGATGGCGATGATGTCGTCGGGATTGGTGGAGGTGGTGAGGCAGGAGCCGAACTTGATTTTGAGGCTCTCGGCCTGGTGCTTGAGGATTTTGCAGTTCTCGCGGATGTCGTTGGTGATGACGTTGCCGGCGAGGGGAAGCACGGAGGTGTGGCGGATGATGCCCTCCTGGAAGATGGCGATGTCGGTGGTGCCGCCGCCGATGTCGACGAGGGCCACGCCGGCATCCTTGTCGCCGCTGTCGAGGACGGCATAGGCCGAGGCGATGGGTTCGAGGACCACGCCCTTGATGCGGAGACCCGCGTCGCGCACGGCATCGCGGATGTTGGAGACGTTGGCGGTGTTGCCGGTGACGATGTGGAAGTTGGCGGTGAGGTTGCGCCCGGCGACGCCCACGGGGTCGATGTCGGCGGGCAGCGGCTCGTTGTCGACGGTGTAGGTCTGGGGAAAGACATGGATAATCTCCTCGCCGGGGTCGAGCATGATGCGGTACTGGTCGCCGATGAGGCGCTCGACATCCTCGCGTTCAATCTGGCGGTGGTCGTCGGGAATCATGACGGAACCTTGGTTGGAGCGGCTCCTGATATGCTGGCCCGCGATACCCACATAGACTTCCTCTACAGGCACCTTGGCCATCTCCGACGCGTCGGCCACAGCGCGACGGATGGAGTCGGCGGTGTCGCGGATGTTGCGGACGATGCCGCGTTCAACGCCCACGGACTCGGTCTTGCCGAAGCCGAGGATACGGATTTTGCCGGGGGTCCCGGCAGACGTTTTGTCTTCGGCGCGCTCGCCGATGAAACAGGCGATTTTGGTTGTCCCGATATCGAGACCTACGATGTACTTGCTCATATTCTTGGATGTTTACTGTTTACCGTTTACTGTTTATTGCGTTTGGTGGCGACCACCTGGCCGCGGTATTTGATGCTGACTTGCGAGTAGGTGTCCCAGCCCGCCTGCGGGAGGCCGCGGGTGTAGAAGACCATGAGGTTGCTGAACTTCTCGTCGAGACCCGTGGGCGCACCCACCTGCACGACATGGGAGCCTATCTTGGGGGTGAGGAAGAGGTCGCCCTTGGCGTCGCGGTAGATCTGGTCGAAGAACACCCCGTAGTCGGGGTTCCGGTCGAGGTAGTCGGCCAAGGCCCACACATCGTCCTGCCCCTTGCCTTTGTCGGGGATGACCCCTCCGGCGACGATGACATCGCTATTTCCATAGGAGGAGACCGGCAGGCGGTGGTGGCAGGCGGAGAGGTAGTATTCCGTGCCGCCCGTGAAGACGCGCACGATGGGGCGCCGCTGGCGGGCGAAAAGCACCACAGCGCCGCCGATGGAGGTGCCCGCCTGGCAGTCGTCGAGGTAGGGGGATGCCGCCACGGCTTTCTCGACGGCCCCGAGGTCCACCTCTTCGAGGCGGGTGGAATAGAGCTGCGGTATCGCCGCGAGGACTATCTCCTTCACGCGCTCCGGCGGGATGAGGGTGTCGCCCCCCTGATAGTCGATATCGACACGCACGTCACGCACCAGGGAATGGCTGCGCCAGACGTTGGCCCCGATGATGAGGGCCACAATCAGGACGACAGACAGGAGAGTGATGATGCGGGATTTCTTCATAGGGCGCGGAGGGTTTCTTCAAGGCGTGGGACAAGGCGGTCGATGTCGCCCGCACCCATCGTGACGACAATGTCGGGGCAGAGGGCAGGGACGAGTTCCAGGACCTGGTCGGGGGTGCAGAGGTATTTCGACATGCCCGCCACCTTGCGCAACACCATGGCGGAGGTGACTCCGGCGATGGGCTTCTCGCGGGCGGGATAGATGGGGAGCATGATGAGTTCGTCGAGGGTTCCCAGCACCTCGGCAAACTGGTCGGCGAAGTCGCGCGTGCGGCTGTAGAGGTGGGGCTGGAAGATGCCCACCACGCGCTTGCCGGGATAGAGGTAGCGGATGCTGTCGAGGCAGGCGGCAATCTCCTGGGGATGATGGGCGTAGTCGTCTATGTAGATGAGGTCCTTGGTCTTGATGCGGTAGTCGAAACGGCGGCGCACGCCCTTGTAGGTCTTCAGTCCATGGCGCAGCTGGTACTCGTCGAGGCCGAGGGTGAGGGCCACGGCGGCGGCGGCCACGGCATTCTCCACATTGTAGAGCGGACTCTCGGGCAGTTCGATGTCGTAGTACACCCCCTTGGGAGTACGGAGGTCGAAGAAGATGTTGCCGCCATAGTTGCGGACATTCCAGGGGTAGTAGTCGGCCTCGATGCCGTGGGCGGTGTAGTTCAGCACCTTGAAAGCCGAAGCCTCCAGGCCGAGTTCCTCCTTCAGGTCGTGGTGCTCGTGTTCCTCTTCGTGGTCATGGTCATGGTCGTGGTGGTCGGCGGTGAGGGCCACACCCTGCTTGATGACGAGGGTGCCTTCGGGGTCTATCTGGCTGGCAAACTGGCGGAAGGCATCCAGGAGGTTCTCGCGGGTGCCGTAGATGTCGAGGTGGTCGGCATCGGTGGCGGTGATGACGGCACACCAGGGATGGAGCTGGAGAAAAGAGCGGTCGTATTCGTCGGCCTCGACAACGACATATTCACTTGTGCCCGACGCTTTTGTGCCCGACGCTTTTCCGTCGGGTACCACAATATTGGAGCCGAAGTTCTTGGCGATGCCGCCCAGGAAGGCGCTGCAGCCCAACGGACTGCAACTGAGCAGGTGGGCTATCATGCTGCTGGTGGAGGTCTTGCCGTGGGTGCCGGCCACGGCGATGCACTTCTTGCCGCGTGTCACCTCGCCCAGCACCTGCGAGCGTTTCTTGATGGGGATGCCCTGCTGCAGGAGGTGCTGGTATTCAGCGGTCTCCGTGGGCACGGCGGGCGTGTAGACCACCAAGTCGATGCCGTCGGGGATGAGGGCGGGGTCGTCGGTGTAGTGGACGGGGATGCCCTCGGCCTCCAGCTGCTGCGTGAGGGGCGACGGGGTGCGGTCGTAGCCGCTCACCGTGTGTCCCTGCAGGTGGAAGTAGCGCGCCAGCGCGCTCATGCCGATGCCTCCGATGCCAAGAAAGTAGTAGTTCATGGTTTACCGTTTACTGTTTACCGTTATGTGCGAGGAGTTTGTCTATTTCGTCGACGATGCGGGCGGCGGCCTGCGGGGCGGCGAGGGCCCGGATGGCCTGGCTCATGGTGTCGCGCTTAGCGGCGTCGCGCAGCAGGGCGAGGGCTTCGGGCAGTCCCTTGGTGCCGCATTCCGCATCGCGCACCATCAGCGCCGCGCCTTTGTTCACCAAGGCCATGGCGTTCTTCGTCTGGTGGTCTTCGGCCACATTGGGCGAGGGAATGAGGATGACGGGCTTGCCCACAAGGCAGAGTTCGGAGATGGCAATGGCCCCGGCACGCGACACAACCACGTCGGCGGCGGCGTATGCCATGTCCATGCGGCTGATGAACTGGTGCACCTTGACCCACGGCTCCATGCCCGCCGCCTTGACGGCCTCGACGGCCTCGTCGTACATCCACTTGCCCGTCTGCCAGACAATCTGGATGTCGTTATCCTTGAAGAAAGAGATGTTGTCCAGCACCATGCGGTTGATGCTGCGGGCGCCGAGACTGCCGCCCACGGAGAGCATCACCGGCCGCTGGGGGTCGACGCCGAAGTGGGCGCAGCCCTCCTCGTGCGTGGCGGTCATGTTCTCGATGTCGGCACGCACTGGGTTGCCGGTCATGACGATCTTCTCCTTCGGGAAGAAGCGTTCCATGCCCTCGTAGGCCACGCAGATGGTCCGGGCGCTGCGGGCGAGGGTCTTGTTGGTGAGTCCGGCATAGGAGTTCTGCTCCTGCACGAGGATGGGGAACCCCATGCGGGCGGCCTCCTTGAGGGTAGGCTCGCTGGCGAAGCCGCCGACGCCCACAACGATGTCGGGCTGGTACTCTTTCAATATCTTGTGCACCATCATGCGGCTGCGCACCACGCGATAGGGCAGCTGGAGGTTCTTGAGGATGTTCTGCAGGGTGAGCTGGCGCTGCAGCCCGGCGATGGGCAGTCCCTTGATGGGGTAGCCCGCGGCGGGCACTTTCTCCATCTCCATGCGGCCTTCGGCGCCGACGAAGAGGATGTCTGCCTCGGGATGCCTCGCCTTGAGGGCTCCCGCTATGGCCACGGCGGGGAAAATATGGCCGCCGCTGCCGCCTCCACTGATGATTGCTTTCATATCTTGTTTACCGTTTACTGTTTACCGTTTATATTGTTCCCGTGCACTTCAGCGGCGTTTTCGCCGCTGCTCCCCTCTTCCCCTGCCTCGGCTTTCTGAGCCAGGCGGGCCTGTTTCTTGTTGTCGGCGGCCACGGACTGTATCACGCCGATGCCCAGTCCGAGGAAGAGGTAGGCGGTGCCGCCGTAGCTGATGAAGGGAAGTGTCTGTCCCGTGACGGGCAGCAGGCCCACGGATACCGACATGTGGACCAGCGCCTGGAGGAAGATGACGGTGCCGATGCCCGCCACGCTGAGGCTCCCGAAGGTTCCCTGGCAGCGGGTGGCAATG
>Ga0310696_10009251_pt1 | contig 11422 bp, 7 predicted proteins | sample AusTroGonzalo_MG_4_FD_203885 | JGI IMG/M metagenome (GOLD analysis project Ga0310696, IMG submission 203885) | Bovine rumen microbial communities from tropical cattle in Woodstock, Queensland, Australia - Gonzalo_02 (v2) (version 2) | ecosystem: Host-associated > Mammals > Digestive system >...
CAAAGACTTTAATTTCCCAATCTCTACACGCGTATATAATATATATAAGGTGTAGGAGATTTTTCTTGTACTACATCTATTGTTTCAATGTTTCAAAGAACTCTTTTTTTGACCCCTTGCCAGATTTTTGGCGCGAAATCGGCTGCAAAATTACTGCTTTTGTTTGGAGTACCAAAATTTTTTTGCATTTTTTTTGCATTTTCTTCGTAAGTGGCTGATAATCAGCGTTACTTGAATTTGAGGATTTTTAACATATTTTAACATTTAGGCTCTTTTTTGCCTCATTGTCAAAATTGTTTTCAAGGGTCACATGCCTCGTTTTCCGAAAGCGGGTGCAAAAGTACTGCTTTTTTTTAGACTGCCAAAATTTTTTGAAGAAAAATGGCGTTTTTTTGCTCAGAACATGATTTTTGTCAAGTGGGGTTGACAAAAAAGCGAGCTCCGGGGAGGGAGCTCGCTTTTTGGGACCAGGCAGACTAGTTTGACCAGGAAGCCTAGACAGACCAGGGAGTCTTATTTCATCATTTGACCGGTAATGGTGTAGATGCGGCCGTCGCGAACGATGTAGATAACACCGTCGATGAGGACTTTCTGCACATTGAGTGACGGATCAATAGTGATAGACTCGATACCCTCACCTTCAGCGAAGTAAGCGACGTAAGTAACAGACGAGGTTACGTTGATAACATCATAGGTGCTCTCCGCAATCTGGTCATCCGGATTTTCCTCTTCAATCCAGTAAACGAAGTGGTAACCCGAGTTGGCCGTAGCGGTAATGGTTGTGGACATACCCGATACGATAGTACCTTGTGCCACGTCAACATCACCCCAGCCGGATTGTCCGTCAGCTACCTCAACAGAAACGCTAACAGCTTTAGCCATGTTGTGGAGCGATTTAACCACGCCTTGTGAGCCATCAGCCTGACCGAGGTCACCAGCGATGTAAGCTTTCGCACCCTTAGAAGGATTGATTACGCGGAGATACTTCGCTTCACCCCAGAGGATTTCGTTCTTAGCATGGTCGAAGGCGATGGATTGTGCGGTATTCGCAACAGCGATACCTACTTTACCGCCATCTTCTTTCTTACCTACGAGCGAAAGGATGATTTTCTTATTCTTGGTATCAATCTTACCGGTGTAGAGTACACCACCATCATCGGAAGAGAGGAGATAAGGCACTTTCTTGCCGTCGAAGGCGATAGCCACGACTTTCTTAGGATTCTCTTCGTATTCGCAGTCACCAACTTCGTCGAGTTGAGCTTCTTTCTCGTTCACCACATAGAGTTTAGAAGAGCCGTCCACTACATACGCCTTTCTATTAAGGATATCGTACGCGATGTCGGTAACACCGAGAGTTACACCGGTAACGAGATCTTTCGGGGTATTGTTCTTGTCAAGTTCCTGATCGTCTTTGGTGAGGCCTGAGAACTTCATGGACTTAACGTCTGAACCATCGAGGAAGTACCATTGACCGTTTACGAAGTCACCAGCTTTAACAGAAGCAGGATCCGGATGGTCGGTCTTGATAACTTTAGCACCATAGTCTTTCATACTGAATGCTACGAACTTGCCGTCATTGATACCGTACCACTTAGCGGAAGAGGATGACTTGTAGTAGAATATAGCCAAGCCGTTGTATTCCTTATCGGCAGAAGGCATGGTAATTGTAGCGTGCTTGTTGGCAGCCACTTTTGCGTCAGGATCCGTCCAGCTGGGGTCATCAGTCCAGTGACCGAACTCGAATCCCTTTTCAGCCACAGCGACAATTGATATTTCGTCACCGGCTTTGAACCAACCCTTGTCGGTGAACTTCTTGTCGCCGCACTTGAGTTCGAAGTGACCAGTACCTTCTTCAACCGGAGTGATGGTGAGCATCGGATCGGGAGTGAAGGTTACTTCGTCCTTAGCAGCCACTGTGAGGTCAGAAGTCTTAGCGACGAACTTCTCGGCTGATACGAACTGGTGATTAGCATCGATCGAGCAGTATTCCGTTTTGAGGCTCTTGATACTGATGATTGAACCGTCAGAGGCTCCCTTGACAGCAACCTTAGCACCAGTGATGGAGAGTGCTTCGTTTCCAGACCCACTGATGCCATCGGTAGTAGCGTCAATGGAAACGGGCAGACCTTCGATTGTCAAGTCAGCCGCATTGAGTTGGATACCGTGTGATGCTTTGATAGTGAGTTTAGAAGAAGCATCAGCGCCAGCGAATTTGACGGTCTTGAAGTTACGTAAGGACATAGCTACGTCAGCAGCGGTGAGTTTGCAGTCGCCATTTACAACGACATTGAGGGCATTGCCGACTGTTTCGCCGTTATCCGCTTTGATAATGTTGCCGGTAGCAGTCATGTTGATTGTAGCGGCATTGAGAGTAAGTGTAGCGGAAGCTTCGTCGTACGAAACCGAACCAGCCGTGATAGCAGCAAGGTCAGACGAAGTCACGGTAGATTTCTTGGAAGTGAGTTGTTTACCGCAGACGTAAACGGGATATTTCACCTTTGAAGGATCGGGCGTCGGAGCGACTTTAGCAAAGAGGGCTTGTGGATCCATGAAATTTTGCGAAGCAAACTTTTCGGCTGCGCCGGTAGCGGGGTCAACAATATAGAAATAGAACGGTGAGTAGTTACTATCCATTATGATTAGTTTGCCCAGGGTAGCATCGTAAGCAATTGTTCCAGCGGAAAAAGCGGAGAAGCCCATTGCGCCGACTTTTTCAACGGTACCTGCAGCGACGTTGATTTTAAGCAAATCACCATCCTTTGTTGAATAAAGGTTACCGCTTGCATCCACAGCCAAGCCATAGGTTGATGAGAAGTCTTTGCTGAGAGCAACAGATATTACGCCATCAACGATTTTGCAAAGCACGTACTTGGAAGCCGCATTATCATACATAATGGCATAGAAGCATTCATCCTTCTCGCTATAAACGAGGCCAAAGGCACTCGAGTAGTCTGATTGCGAGGCGACCACTTCCTCTTTCGTGCCAATTTTAGTTGATTCGTCCGGAGTAAAGGTAGCGGCATAGAAAGTTGCACTGGGGGAACTCTCATCGAAGTAGTAAATCTTGCCGTCGTAGTAGCAAACACGGCTAAGAGTATTAGGCGCATCGATGTCAGCAATTTCCGTCATTTCCTCTCTAAAGTTCTTCGAGAGTGCTTTAATTTTTTTACCATCCACGATATAGTATGGCACGGTAGTTTTCACGTCGCGAATGAAGTTAGCCACATACTCGCCATTGCCACTTGAGATAGATACAGACTTCTTAGGATCAGTTTCATACGTGTCGTTATCCCAATGTGTAAATACGTAGCCTGTGTTGGCGACAGCTTCCAATTCACCAGAAGCAGATGTGCCGTCGTGGTAGTAGGGATTGCTTTTCTCAGCACCTGCCACTTTGATGTTCACCTTACCAGCTGCAGCGGGATCAGCCGTAGCAGAGAGGACATATTCGGTTTGTATGAATTTGAGGTCAGTATCAGCAACTACACTACCGCCGTCCTTGGGTGATTTGTCAGCGTCCGCCCATTCAGCCGTACCATCTGGTTTAACGCCCTTGAGTTGGTGCGCGGGTTCTTCGATACAAGCATCCTTACCGTTAACGGTGAGGATAGTATGGTCAATGATTAACTCAGCTTTGGAGCCATTACCATAGATACCATAGCTGCCGGCATCAGTAGCCTTGATATTGAGTTTACCATTATCCCCCGCAATGGTCAAGGTTGAGTTGTGCTCAATTGCTGTTGCTTCCGCAGTAACTTTAAAGGTGTTGAACCAGATAATCTCCTTTTTGAGGACAACGGGTGTTTTGAAAACGAAGCACTTGGTAGCAGAAGTACCTGTTACTTCTCCTGATCCGCCGAGAACAACGGTAATGGGCTTGGTGGGCTCATCGTCGGTAGCGTCCACAAGGATAGCCGCCTCATTTACAGCATCCGTCATCTTAATATTGTGCAGCGTGAGTGTACGTGTAGCATCGTCATACGAAGCGGAACCCGAAGTAAGGGGAGCCTTGGAATTAATGGAATTTTTCACATCATTGAGACGTACGCCGCCAATCCAGATGGGATAGTCCTTATTATAATAATCGTATTGAATGACGTAGGAAGATTTGAAACCTTCATACATTTTTTCAAATACATTGCTGGCAGGAACTTTTGTTTCCATATATTTACCAGATTCACATGCATAAAGTTGCAGTTTAACCTGCTTTAGCACGAGGTGGTGGCAAGTAAGCGGCTCTTTGCCATCAGCCAATGAGTTGTCGGCAACCACTTTCACTTTACCAGAAATAGTGAGCGGGAAGAAGGAAGCCTCGGTTTCATCCCCATAGGCCTTGCGGCATACGATAGCACCCGCTTTAAAAGAACCTGTACCAAAGGTTTTGAATGTAATTGCAGCATCTTCTTCGCCATCGATGATGAGGCCCTTGCCCGAAGGAGCATCCTTGAAATGCAACGGAAGCGCGTCTTTCGCATAGAGGTAGCCACTGGTACCTTTTACCTTAATGGTAAAGTCCGCTCCAATCTGAGAAGCATCGATGCTAATAATTGTACCGGTGTACATGTTCACATACGGCTCATCCAGCGTAAGGATGTGCTTGGTGTCGTCGTACGAAATCGTACCCGATGTCAATTCGGGGACTTGTGCGCTTGTAATTCCGGCTTTGTTGTCGGAGTCAATCTGGACGCCGCAGATCTTGATGACCGCTTTGTCTTTAAGGTCAGCCGCCTTAGCGAGAGGGGCTGTAAGGAACATTGTGCAGCAGAAAACTGCGATGAGTGATAAAATCTTTCTCATAATGTTTTGATTTTGGGTTAATAAATCGGGTTAACTATATTTGGTTATTTACCATTTTGTCATTTTTCGGGCGCAAAGGTACTGCTTTTTTTGCATATATGCAAATAAAAATGTAATTTTTTGGTATTTTTGAGAAAAAAGGGTATTAGAGCGGCGAATAATATTCGCCTGCAATGGACAAAATAGTTGTAAAAGTGTCATAAAGGAGAAAGGTTGTTGATTATAGGCGAAAGGATGCTTAGGGTTGGCTAATAGGCAGAGTTATCTATCGTGTATCTAACGTGTATCTATCGTGTATCTATCGTGTATGTTACGTGTATCTTACGTTTTTAATTAAGAATTAATAATGAACATTTTTAATGAATAATTAACAATTAACAGTGATTATTTATTCAAAGATAAAAGAAAATATTCAAAAAATTTGCGGGAATGAAAAAAAAAGTGTAATTTTGCGCGTTAAATTGGTGGAGAATGCGTTTACGCATGGAAAAATATGCCTTTGAAACTGGAACATATTAGTAAAACGTACGGTAAACAGCAGGTATTGAAGGATGTATCGCTGAGTATGCAAGACGGAGAGATTGTGGGGCTGCTTGGTCCGAACGGAGCGGGGAAAAGTACGCTGATGAAGGTGATGGTCGGGCTGGTAAAGCCGGATTCGGTTACGGGTTACGGGTTACGGGTTACGGGTGATGAACTGCGAGTGGGATATCTGCCGGAACAGAATCCGCTGTATGAGGAGATGTATGTGAGGGAATACCTGCAGTTTATGGGAACGCTGGCGCTAATGGACCGCTGCGCTGTTGGAAGTTGGACCGCTGGCGCTGTCAGACAAAAGAGATTGGTGGAAGAGCGTGTGGAGGAGTTGATACGCAGAGTGGGATTGACGGAAGAAGCACATAAGAAAATCGGGCAGTTGAGCAAGGGCTATCGGCAACGGGTCGGGTTGGCACAAGCGCTATTGAGCGACCCCGACCTATTGGTGCTGGACGAACCGACGACGGGTCTGGACCCGAATCAGTTGGTGGAGATTCGATCGCTCATCAAACACATCGGGCGGGACCGGATGGTGATACTATCGACGCATATATTGTCGGAAGTGAAGGAGATTTGCGATAGAGTGATTGTGCTGGACCATGGAACCATCAAAGCAGATAAACCTATTGAGGAGGTCAAAGACCTTGAGGAGATGTTTAGGGCGATGACGTTAAATCGTTAAAGTGTTAGTATGGATAATGATTTTGATATACGGGAACAGATGTCGGAGAAGGAGCAGGATAATGCTTTGCGGCCATTGCGGTTTGCAGACTTCGCCGGACAGACAAAGATTGTAAGTAACCTGAAGATATTCGTTCAGGCGGCACGAATGCGTCACGAGAGTTTGGACCACGTGCTGCTGTTCGGTCCTCCGGGATTGGGCAAGACGACGCTGAGCAATATCATCGCAAACGAGTTGGGTGTGGGATTCAAGGTGACATCGGGTCCCGTGCTCGACAAGCCGGGCGATTTGGCAGGATTGCTGACATCGCTGGAAGAGAACGATGTGCTGTTTATTGACGAGATTCACCGGTTGAGTCCGATTGTGGAGGAGTATCTGTACTCGGCGATGGAGGACTACCGGATTGATATCATGATAGACAAGGGTCCGAGCGCGCGGACGATACAGATAGACTTGAACAAGTTCACGCTGATAGGTGCGACGACGCGTTCGGGACTGCTGACTTCGCCGCTGCGGGCACGGTTTGGTATCAATTGTCACTTGGAGTACTATGATGCGGATATTCTGGCAGGGATAGTGAAGCGTTCGGCAGGGCTTTTGGGCATCGACATAGACAGCAAAGCCGCAGCGGAGATAGCTCGTCGGAGCCGTGGAACGCCGCGTATTGCGAACGCCTTGCTGCGTCGAGTACGGGACTTTGCGCAAGTGAAGGGCGACGGGAAGATAGACCTTGATATCGCGCGCTATGCGTTGGAGGCGCTGAATATCGACACGTTCGGTTTGGACGAGATTGATAACAAGTTGCTGTGCACAATTATCGACAAGTTCAAAGGCGGACCGGTCGGGCTGAACACGATTGCGACGGCGATGGGCGAAGATGCAGGCACGATAGAGGATGTGTATGAGCCATACCTGATTAAGGAAGGATTCATCAAACGGACACCCAGAGGACGCGAGGCGACCGAGTTAGCGTACAGGCATTTGGGGAAGATGCCGAGTGTGGCGATGGGAGAACTGTTTTAATGAATAATGAATAATTAATATCTTTTATTTTTTGAAGGATTATAGGGCGATATTGTTGGATTGGGACGATACGATTGGGGATTGGTCGGATGCGGCGTGGTTGGCGTTGCAGGATATCTATGCGAAGTATCATTTGGAGGAACTGTATGAAACCGTGTCGGAGTTCTTCAACACCTACGAGCCGTATAACTTGGAACTGTGGGGAAAGTACGGCCGAAGCGAGGTAACGAAGGAGCAACTGCACTTCGAGCGGTTCTACTACCCGCTGATGGTGAACGAGTATCCGGAGTTTCGGGGGATAGACAAGAAAGTGCTTGCACGGCAAATGGGCGATGAGTTTTTGGCGTTGACGAACAAGTATTTTAGTTTATTGCCGGACGCAGAGAAGGTGGTGAAATATCTGGCAGGGAAATACCCGCTGACGATACTGAGCAACGGATTCAAGGAGGTGCAGTACTACAAGTTTGCACACTCGGGATTGGAGCAATACTTTACGCACAAGATTATCAGCGAGGAAGTGGGTATCAATAAACCTAATCCGAAGCTGTTTGAGTTGGCGCTGGAGATGAACGGCGTACGCGCAGATGAAGCGCTGATGATCGGGGACAGCTATTCGTCGGATATTGAAGGCGCGAAAGCAGCGGGAATAGACCAGTTGTGGATTTGTGAAAAGCCGGAAGAAGGACAACGAGCGACGTGGATTGTGCCAAAATTGGCGGATGTGATGGGGATTTTATGACAAAATGGCAGGAAATGTGCCTGCGGCACGGGAGTTGTTAGATTGAAGATTGAAAATTGAAAACTAATAGATTATGAGCAAAGATAAACATAGACACGAAGAACATTTGGAAGAAGTTCAGCAGCCTGTGGAAGAAAAACAGGAAGAAGTGAAGGAAGAACAGCAGGAAGAGGTTAGTCCGATTGCTTCGTTGGAATCGAAAGTGGCCGAACTGGAGCAGAAAGTGGCCGATTTGGAGGACATCAAACTGCGTCAGATGGCAGAGTTTGACAACTATCGTCGTCGGACAAACAAGGAGAAGCTGGATCTAATTGAGACGGCCGGCGAAGGAATATTCAAGAACATGCTGCCGCTGATGGATGACTTCGAGCGCGCAATGGCTGCGATGGAGAAGTCCGAGGATGTGGAAGCCCTTCGCGAGGGTTTGAAGCTGATTTATCAGAAGTTCCGCAGTTTCTTGGAGCAGAACAAAGTGACCGAAATCGAGACGGAAGGCAAGGACTTTGACACCGACGAACATGAGGCGGTAACGCTGTTCGCAGCCGGAGAGGACAAAAAAGGCAAGATTATTGATTGTACCCAAAAAGGATATAAATTAGGCGACAAAGTCATTCGCTTTGCCAAAGTAGTGGTGGGCGAGTAAACTCGCCGTTAAACTGTTAAGCTGTTAAACTGTTAAATTGTTAAGCTGTTATGGCAGAGAAGAGAGATTATTATGAGGTGCTGGGCGTGGAGAAAACCGCGACGGCAGATGAGATAAAAAAGGCGTACCGCAAAAAAGCGATACAGTACCACCCTGACAAGAACCCCGGTGACAAGACCGCTGAGGAGAAGTTCAAGGAGGCGGCTGAGGCGTATGAGGTGCTGAGTGACCCGCAGAAGCGTCAGCGCTATGACCAATTCGGCTTTGCAGGGATGCAGGGAGCAGGCGGTTTCAGCGGCGGCGGCTTCACGATGGAAGATGTGTTCTCGCAGTTCGGCGACCTGTTCGAGAGCTGGGGAATGGGGAATATGGGCGGCCATTTCTCGCAGTTCTTCGGCGGCGGAGGCGGCAGCAGACAACGTGTGCGCCGTGGCACTGATTTGCGTGTGAAGGTGCGTCTGACGCTTGAGGAAATCAACTCGGGCGTAGAGAAGAAAATCAAGGTAAAGAAGCTGGTTCCTTGCAGCCAGTGTCACGGTACAGGCAGTGCTGACGGCAAAGACGGCGAGACCTGTCCGACGTGTAAGGGTACAGGTCGCGTAGTTCGCACCCAACGCGGTATATTCGGGATGATGCAGGTACAGGAAGACTGTCCGACCTGCCACGGCGAAGGGAAAGTGATAAAGAACAAGTGCCCGAACTGCCACGGAGAAGGGGTTGTGCGGGACGAGGAGATTATCACGATTAAGATTCCTGCCGGCGTATCGGGAGGCATGCAGATACCTGTTCAAGGCAAGGGTAATGCCGCTCCGCACGGAGGCGTACCGGGGGATTTGTTAGTGTTGGTAGAGGAAGAAGAACACAAGGATTTGGTACGTGAAGGCAATGACATTATCTACAATCTGTTGCTGGACCTTCCGACCGCGATTCTCGGCGGACAAGTGCAGATACCTACCCTAACGGGCGATGTGAAGATAACGATTACGCCGGGAACGCAACCCGGAAAGGTGCTGCGTATGCGGGGAAAGGGCTTACCGATAATCGACCAGTATGCACGGCAATACGGTACAGGAGACCAGTTAGTGAACATCGGCGTATATATCCCAGAACGGCTGTCCAAGGACGAGCGGAAGTTAGTGGAGCAACTGCAGGATTCGCCGAACATGGTGCCCGGAAACGCAGATAAAAAGAACTTCTTTAGAAACTTGTTCTCGTGAGAAAAATACTGCTAATATGTGCGTTCGTATTGGGTGTTGGTTATGCCGGCGCCCAAACGTTTTTGTATGACGTGGACTTTGTGATGAACTTTGACAACCGCGAAAGCAACAACCCGTACGAGGATTCGCAGACGCTGTTTGGCGTGCGTTTGACACCGACGATTGGGTTGGGGTTCAACGATTCAATCGGCGGCACGCACAAGTTCATGGCAGGTGTTTCGTATGTGCAGCCCTTCGGCGCGAAGTGGCGCGACTGCACGGTAACGCCGACCGTTTATTACCAGTTTGATGCGAAGGGATTCCGATTGAACTTCGGTTTTGTGCCGTATGATTTTCTGTCGGAAGCTTTGCCGGACTATTTGAGGAGTGATTCGTTGGCTTTTGCGTACCCGAATATACAAGGCGTGCTGTTTCAATACCGCAGCAAGTGGGGTTACGCGGATTTGCTGTGCGACTGGCGGGGGATGATGAGCCATGAGACACGCGAGGCGTTTCGGATTGTCGGCGGCGGTAAGTTCAAATACAACTGGCTGTATGCCGGCGGTTATGCGCAGTTGAACCACCTGAGCCACAATGCAGACTCGATTCTCGGGGTGTGCGATGATATAGTGATTAATCCGTTGGTCGGAGTTTCGCTGGGTCACCTCACGCCGTTGGATACATTGAGTCTGCAGGTGGGTTATATCGGTTCGTTCCAACGCGACCGGCGGGCTGAGGAGCAGTGGTTTGCGCACGGATTTCATGCGGAGTTTTGCTTGAGTTGGCGGTTTATCGGTTTCCGTGATGCGTTTTATTTCGGTCAAAACCAGATGCCGCTGTACCCACAATACGGGCAGTTGGTCAACCAAGGCGACCCGAAGTATCAGGCACGCATTTACAACCGGACAGATATATTCTTCTATCTTATAAGGCGTCCGTTTGTTACGGCTTATGCAGGATGGAACCTGCTGTATGTACACGGACACGGATTGAGCCACCAGCAGCAGGTTGTCTGCCGGTTCAGTCTTGAGCCGCTTATGCGATGGACCAAGATGAGCAAGGACGAACGGATGACCGCTCGCAAACAGGGTGATAAACTACGCACATTATCGTATCGGTGAGAAAATTAGCGCTCATAGTTTTGTTGGCGGGCTGGGTGTCCGGTTTTGCCGAAGTGCCGCCCGTTTATCCGAAGTTATCGGAAAACACAGGTATTGCACCTGCGTTTTTTGGTCCTAATGCCTTGCCTGTGCCGGATATGTTGGATGGCCGGACACAGGAGAACCTGCGTATTGAGTTGGCGGCGGACGGGTTCTTCGGTTATGAGAAAGACCAAACGGCGGATGTGTTTGCACGAATCTATATTCCGCTGTGGACACCACGGGTGAATCTGACTGTTTGGATGCCGCTTACGGAGTGGTATCGGATGACTCCCGAACGGCAACGTACCTGCCGGCTGCAAGACACGCTCACGCTTGCGGGACATGAGGCCGGAGACGTGTATGTTTCGACGGATATTCAGCTTCTCAAGGCCCGCAAGTATGCGCCTGATATTGCTTTTCGGGCGGCTTTCAAGACGGCATCCGGAGGCAGTTTCGACAAGGCGCGGTATTTTGATAATCCGGGCTATTGGTTTGACCTCGCTGTCGGCAAGTCGCTTTATTTTGGCAAAACGACCAAGGTCGGAAGTCAAAAGCAGGAAGACTGTTTTTTAGAACTGCGGTTAGCAGGCAGTCTCGGGTTTCTATGCTGGCAGACCGACAACGGAAGGCAGAACGATGCGCTGATGTACGGCGTGCAGTTGC
>Ga0310696_10009253_pt1 | contig 11420 bp, 8 predicted proteins | sample AusTroGonzalo_MG_4_FD_203885 | JGI IMG/M metagenome (GOLD analysis project Ga0310696, IMG submission 203885) | Bovine rumen microbial communities from tropical cattle in Woodstock, Queensland, Australia - Gonzalo_02 (v2) (version 2) | ecosystem: Host-associated > Mammals > Digestive system >...
ACCCCACGTTTGCTCCACCTTCTTCGCCGGTCCCGCTGCTTCTGTCGCCAGCGTATCCCTTCTAAACCTATCTACCCGCGCCCCTCCGTTCTCATTCTGTTAAACCGCCCTGTAAAGGCGGTGGTCCTTGTTTTATAATTTAACCCTTAACAGAATGAAAAAGACAATTATATTATTGTCATCGCTGTGCGTATGCGCAGCGGTGAACGCACAGGAACACACCGATTCCACCGATATTTTCCACAAACACCTGCATCTGGACGCCGTAGTGGTGACCGGCCTTACCGGCGAGGTCCATCTGCGGGAAGTTCCGGCTCCCATTTCCGTGATCCAACCGGCCGACCTCCAGTCGCGGGCTTCCACCAACATCATCGCCGCCATCGCCCGCGAGCCCGGCATTTCCCAGATTACCAGCGGCGGAGCCATTTCCAAACCCGTCATCCGCGGCCTGGGCTACAACCGCGTGGTGGTGGTGAACGACGGTATCCGCCAGGAAGGCCAGCAGTGGGGTGACGAGCACGGCATCGAGGTCGATGGTGCCAGCGTACACTCCGTGGAAATCCTGAAAGGCCCGGCTTCTTTGATGTACGGCTCCGACGCCATGGCCGGCGTGCTCATCTTCAATCCGGCTCCCGTGGCTGCCCCGGGCACCGTACGGGGGAATATTTCGGCCGAATATCAGAGCAACAACGGCCTGGCAACCTATTCCCTGAATGCCGGCGGAAACCATAAGGGCTTCGTCTGGGACGCCCGTTTCTCCGACAAATATGCCCACGCCTACAGGAACAAGGTCAACGGCTGGGTGCCCAATTCCGGCTTCCGGGAAAGGGCGGCATCGGCCATGCTGGGCCTGAACAAAAACTGGGGCTTCTCCCGCCTCAAATTAAGCTATTACCACCTGACCCCCGGCATCATCGAGGAGGAAGGCGCGGGCAACATCGGCTATATGCCCGGCCTGCCTTTCCAACACGTCTATCACTATAAAGCCATGCTGGACAATACTTTCCGCCTGGGCGACGGACGTCTGAAAGCGCTGATTGGCTGGCAGCAGAACCGTCGGCAGGAATATGAGGAATCGGCCAGCGAATACGGCCTGTATTTCCTGCTGAATACCCTGAATTACGACATCAAGTACCAGCGGGAAAGCACCGGCGGCTGGAAATATGCCTTCGGCGTGAACGGCATGCTGCAAAGTTCGCAGAACAAGGGCGAGGAATACCTGATCCCGGATTACCGGCTCTTCGATGCGGGCGTTTTTGCCACTGCTTCCAAAGAACTGGGCGCGTGGGTGCTCTCCGGCGGTCTCCGGGCCGATGTACGCCTGCTGCACAGCCTGCCCCTGGAGACGCGCTTCGCCGACTTCTCCCGCACTTTCCCCGGCATCAGCGCCAGCATCGGCGCGGTACGCGCCATCGGCCGGGATGTGCACCTGCGCATCAACCTTTCCCGCGGATTCCGCGCCCCGAACCTGAGCGAACTGGCCTCCAACGGCGAACACGAGGGGACGCTGCGCTACGAGGTGGGCAACCAGAACCTGAAGCCGGAATACAGCTGGCAGGGGGACATCGGCCTGGATTTCTCTTCCAAGTATGTCTCCGGACAGCTGGCGTTTTTTGCCAACCGGATCAACAATTATATCTTCCTGTCCAAGACGGCCGAAGGGAACCCGCCGGTCTTTACCTACACCAGCGGCAATGCCCGGCTGTTCGGCGGCGAGGCCCAGCTGGACATCCATCCCATCCATAGCCTGCACCTGGGCACCACCTTCTCTTATGTGAACGGGAAGCAGATTGACGGAACCTGGCTGCCGATGATTCCGGCGCCGCGCCTGCTCTCGGAAATCAAGTACGAGTTCTCCCACGGCGGAAAGCTGTTCAACAACGCTTTCCTGGCCCTGGAAGTGGACTGGAACGCCCGTCAGGACCATTTCTACGCCGTGGATGACACCGAGACCGCCACGCCCGCCTACACGCTGCTGAACCTGAGCGCCGGCACCGACCTGGTGATTGCCGGGAAGAAGCGCGCCAGCGTGTACCTGCTGGCCGACAACCTGCTGGATACGGTCTGGCAGAGCCACCTGAGCCGGCTCAAGGAAGCGGGAATTTACAATATGGGCAGGAATATTACCGTCAAAGTAATCATTCCTATCAATTAATATCGTATATTCGCGATTAAAACTGGTTAGTTATGGTACGTTCAATCACTGTTTTTCTGCTTTGCGCAGTGTTCTCTGCCTTTCAGGTGCAGGGACAGGATCTCCAGCAATACAAACGCGTGCTCAAGGAGCTAAGCAGCGCCAAGTACCAGGGCCGCGGCTATGCCAAGGGCGGGGCCAACAAGGCCGGAAAATACCTGGAGAAGGAGTACAAGAAGGCCGGCGCCCAGGAAGTGACGCTGCAGCCTTTCACCATTGACATCAACACTTTCCCGGGCAAGATGGACCTGTGGGCCGATGGCAAAAAGCTCACCCCGGGCGTGGATTTCACCATGCGGGAGTACTCTCCGGGGATTCAGGGAGAATTCACCGTCTACCACCTTGACACCCTGAACTTTGACCCGGACCGCATCCTGGCAGACCTTGCCAAACCCGAATACGAAGGCTGCCTGGTGTGCTGCGATTTCCTGTTCACGTACCGCCACCGCGCATTTTTCTCCAAGCTGCAAAAGAAGGGAGAGTGCTCCAATGCGGGCTTCCTCTATACCTGGACTTCGCCCATCAAGTTCTACAAGGCCTACGGAGACCACGTGGTGGACAAACCCATTATCTGGGTGATTCCCGAAGCCATGGAAGGCGTGAAAAGCGTGAAGGCCAACATAGAGAACGTGTTCATGAAGGACTGCGGGATCTTCAATGTCATTGCCAAGGTAGAAGGGGAGCGCCACGACAGCTGCTACGTGTTCACGGCCCATTACGACCACCTGGGCAATCTGGGGGACAAGGTGTTTTATGCCGGCGCCAACGACAACGCTTCCGGCACGGCCACCCTGGTCACCCTGGCCTCGTACTATGCCCAGCATCGTCCTCCCTACGATATGTACTTCCTGGCTTTCTCGGGAGAAGACGCCAATCTGCGCGGATCTGAATATTTCGTCCAGCATCCCGTGGTGCCGCTTTCCCAGATCAAATACCTGTTCAATATAGATATGATCGGGGACAACAATCCCGTCCAGTACTGCGAATGCAGCGAGGAAGGTCTCCGCGGCTTCGCCCTCTTTGAGCAGATCAACGGAGAAAAACAGTATTTCAAGGCGCTCCACCGCGGGGAACTGGCCGCCAACAGCGACCATTATCCCTTTGCCGAGCGGGGTGTTCCCTGCATCTTCCTGGAGAACGAGAACGGAGACGCTTTCCAATACTACCATACCATCTTCGACAATTGGAAAACGGCCGTCTTCGACAGTTACGAACCCGTTTTCAAACTGGTTACGGACTTTGTAAGCCGGTACTAAAACAGGTTTTTCCTTTATGGGCACCTCCTCGTTTGCGGGGAGGTGTTTTTTTGCAAATACCACAATAATCCATATATTTGTACTGAATATACCACAAAGTTAATGACACGGTTACTGCCCGTTTTTCAGGCAGCAAGTATGATTCTATATGAACAAGACAGATAAAAATCCATTTTCGATAGACGGAAGGGAAAGGGCCAAGGCTTCTCCAGGCCAGATGGGCAGTCTGCTCCACATCACGCACGCATCCACTTTCCTGCTGGGAGTGGCCCTGATGCTCATGGTGGGCGCATTCGTCGTCTGGGGCTTCCTGGGGAAGGTGAGCGACAAGGCCCACTATACCGGCGTCGTGTTTCCCGCCAGCGGTACTACGGACGTGATGCTGCCCAACCAGGGTGTTGTCCGTTCCATGATCGTGCACAGCGGAGACCCCGTGGCGGCCGGTCAGCCCGTTGCCCTGGTTTCGGTAGGGGAGAGCTACAGCATCCTGTCCAGCTCTGTGAGCGGTACTGTGCTCAGCACCAAGATGGACAATGAGGCCTTCGAGGCCTTTGAGCCCATCGTCAGCATCATCGGCCAGGACGGCAGCGGCGACGAAGCATCGGCCGTGGTGATTGCCTTTGCCGACAACGCCACCCGCCGTGACCTCCGCGTGGGGATGGAAGCCCAGGTATGGCCTCAGGATGAATCCCGGGACGAGATTGGCTACATCCGCGGAGTCATTACCGGAGTGGACCCCTATCCGATGTCGGCCGAGCAGGCCAAGCTGCTGTTCCGCAATCCGGAAATCATCGCTACCCTGATGGCCCTGGACGGCCCGGCCTACCGGGTAACGGTACAACTCAAGCATATGGAAGGCGCGCCCGCGCAGTACGACTGGTCCTTCGGCGTGCCCTACGACGTAGATATGGGAGTGGGCACGTATTGCTCCATCCTCACCGAAACCCGCACCAGAAGCATCTTCGAATATCTGTTTGAACGTGGCCGCACGCTCATCCGGGCCGCTCAATTGCAAGTAGAGTAATGAAAGGGAAGACATCCACACTGGGACTCATCGCCCGCTTCATCAAAGGAAGCGAGCTGCTCGTGGTCGTCAACCTCATCCTTGCCATCATTACCCTGGGGGCCACGATGTTCCCGCCGCTTTTCCAACAGGTTTTCACCGACAATATCATTACCCGGAAGAATCCGGAGTGGTTCGGGCCCCTGATGGCGGTCTACTTCCTGCTTTTCCTCATTGAACTGGTTGCCTGGGTCACGCTGAACTACGAGCGCCGCCGGCAGCTGCCCAAAGCCATCATATCGGCCTCTTCCAAATTCATCTGGACGGTCCTGCGCCTGCCCATGGCGGTGATGGACAAATTCTCCTCCGGAGAACTGGTGGCCCGCTACAAGGGCATCCGGAAATCCACCGAATCCATTGACTCCTCGGTCCAGTCCCTGGCTATGCTGCTGCAGGTTGTGCTCACATCCTGGCTTCTTCTGATGTATAACTGGCATCTGGGCGTGGTAGAGATTGTGGTGGTGGTCCTGCTGGTCATCGTGATGCGCGTTTCTTCCAAGTATCAGAAGAACCGGGCGCGAATGATGGAAAAATCCGACGGCCGCTTGCAGAGCGTGACCATGGCCGGCATCAACAACATCGAAACCATCAAATCGGCCGGCGCCGAACAGGATTTCTACGCCAAGTGGGAAGCAGCTTATGCCGATTCCCTGAATAAGCGCGTGGCTTCCAATCAGTTAATGGTCTGGGTAGGCGTCATTCCCATCCTGGTGATGCAGCTGTGCAACAGCCTGGTCCTGTGCCTGGGCGGCTGGTACATCCTGCAGGGAGACCTTACGCCGGGTATGCTGCTGGCATCCCAGGGCCTGATGGGCAACGCCATCTTCCCGCTCACCAAGATCGTATCTACGGCCCAGGATATCTACTGCACGCATTCGGCCCTGGAAAGACTGGAGGAGATTAACGACTACGAAGAAGAACTTCCCCAGATGTCGCTGTCGCAGGATTTCCCGGCCGATGTAAACGCCAAACTCCGGGGAGAGATCGAGCTGCGGGACATCACCTTCGGCTACGACCGCTCCAAGCCGCCTATCCTGAAGCACTTTAACCTGAAGATCCATGCCGGTGAGCAGTTTGCCTTCGTGGGATTCTCGGGCTGCGGAAAAAGTACTATTGCCAAGCTCATTTCCGGCCTGTACGAGCCCTGGGAGGGGGAAATCCTCTTCGACGGCAAGCCCCGGAAAGCGATAGACCGGATGGTGTTCAACAATTCGGTCTCTGTGGTAAACCAGGATATCACCCTCTTCGAGGGCACCCTGGCCGACAATATCAAGATGTGGGACGATTCCATCGAGGATTTCGCCATGATTCTGGCCAGTTACAACGCCCAGATCCACGAAACCATCGCCGAACGGCCCGATGCCTATCTGGCACAGGTGTCCTACAACGGAAACAACTTCTCCGGCGGTCAGCGGCAGCGCATCGAAATTGCGGCAGCCCTGGCCAAGGAGCCCTCTATCCTCATTCTGGACGAGGCAACATCGGCCTTGGATCCCAAGACCGAAGCCCAGGTAATGGCGGCCATCAAGGCGCTGGGCCTTACCCTGGTCATCATTGCCCATCGCTTTGCCACCATCCGGGACTGCGACCAGATCTGCGTCATGGAATACGGGGAAATCAAGCAGCGCGGCACTCACGAAGAGCTGGCGGCCATCCCCGAAGGTCTTTATGCGAAACTGAATAAATACGCCTGATGCCATGACCGATCCGATGTTAGAACAACTCCTGCAGCGTATTCAGGGAGACCGTCAGGCTTTTGAAGAGTCCAGGCAGATTTTCCTGGCCATGCTGGACCGCGACCTCATGCGCAAGCTCAAGGAAAGCGGCGGCATCCCGCAGTCGCTGGACGAACTGGAGGCCTTCCTGGCCGCCCAGGGCTTCTATTTCCGGCAGGTGAGCCTGTCCGGGAAGTGGTGGTCGCAGTGCACGGGCCAGATGATGGCCTTTATGGCCGACGACGACACGCCGGTCATCCTGAAGCCGCACTTCTCCAGTTATACCTACGTTCATCCCAAGAGCAAGAAGATTGTCCGGGTGAACAATTCGGCCGTGGCTTCCACATTAAAGTCCGAAGCCTTTACGCTTACGCCTCCGCTTCCGGCCCGCAGCCTTAAGCTCAAGGACGTGCTCAAGCACGGCGCCAAGAGCCTGTGCAGTTTCGACTATCTGTATATCATCCTTACCTGCGTCGGCTTCGTGCTGCTGCAGATGATGTCGCCTTATGTGAGCAAGTTGCTCTTCAGCGAGGTCATTCCTTCCGGCGACGGCTCGCAGATCCTGCCTATCATGGTGCTGCTGGTGAGCACCGCCATCGGCCTGGCTGCCCTGAAACTGGCCCGTAGCCTGGTGATTTTCCGGATCAAGGATAAAGTAGAATACAGCGTCCAGACCGCGATGATGGGGCGTATGCTGCAACTGCATCCCGCCTTTTTCAGGGATTTCCAGCCGGGAGACCTTTCCAACCGGGTTTTGTCGCTGTCCCGCTTCAGCTCCCTGCTCACGGAAAGTATCCTGTCGGTGATGCTCACGTTCCTGTTTACGGGATTCCTCTTCATCCAGTTCTTCCTGTATGGCGGTCCGCTGCTCTTCTCCGGTATCGCCGTGCTGGCGCTGATGCTGCTCTCCACCATTCTTCACTATCACTACACCCGGATGGTGCAGGATACGGTGAACCCGGCCACTTCACGCCTTTTCGGCGTGCTCCACAGCCTTTTCTCCGGCTCGCAGAAAATCAAGACTTCGGGGGCCGAATACCGCGCCTTCCGCATCTGGGCCAAGGCATACGAACCCACGGAGCCCTACAGTTCCCGATTCCCGCGCATCAGCGTGGTTTCCGGCGCCATTGCCTACTGCATCCGCCTGCTGCCCATGCTGGTGACCATGTTTGCGGCTTTCAAGTATAACCTGGGGCTCTCGGATTACATTGCCTATTGCGCCGTCCTGAGCATTGCCGTAAGCGCTACGGAGGACATCTTCCACATTTCGGCCGCGATGGCCCGCATTGCGCCGGAATCCCGCCTGAGCGCTCCTATCCTGGAAGCCGTGCCGGAAGGGCACGAGGACTTGTCCCTGGTGAAGGATATCAGCGGTGCCATCGACATCCGCGGCCTCAAGTTCCGCTACGGTCCCGACACCCCGTATATCTTTGACGGACTGGACCTGCACATCAATCCCGGCGACTATGTAGCACTTGTAGGACCTTCCGGTTGCGGAAAGAGTTCGCTGGTGCGTCTGTTAATGGGATTTGAGAAGGCCGAGAGCGGCTCCATCTTCTACGACATGCACGACCTGGAGTCGCTGAACAAGCAAAGCTTCCGGCAGTTCTGCGTAAGTATTTGCCTGCAGCACGGCCAGATGCTGGAAGGAACCATCCTGGACAACATCCTGTTCAATGCTACCTGGCTCACAGAAGAGGACGCCTGGGAGGCGGCCAAACTGGTGGCTCTGGACGAGGACATCCGCCGCATGCCCGACGGCATGCAAACCCGCATCTCCCTGGAAGGGGAGGGCGTATCGGGCGGTCAGCGTCAGCGCATCCTGCTGGCACGGGCGATGATCCGCAAGCCTTCCATCATCTTCCTGGACGAGGCAACATCGGCCCTGGACAACATCAGTCAGCATATTGTGAGCGAGAACCTGGCCAAGCTGGGATGCACGCGCATCGTGATTGCGCACCGCATGTCCACCATCAAGGCCTGCAACCGCATTGTGGTGCTGGCAGGCGGAAAGGTGGCCGACCAGGGTACCTTCGACGAACTGATGTCCCGGAATGGCTATTTCTCCGAAATTAACCGCCGACAAACCCTATGAGAAAGTATCTGATAATATGGCTGGCGGGAACGCTGCTGGGCACCGGACTCCGGGCCCAGGGCCTGCAGGAGTGCATCCGGATGGCGCAGGACAGCACCATCGTGGCCTTCCAGAACCAGTATGAATATCTGTATGCGCAGCGCAATTACGACGAGTTTATGGCGCTTCGCAAGCCGCAGCTGAATTTTACCCTGCAGCCCAACTATACCCGGTACTTGTACGATCCTTCACGCAATTACGTGTATCAGCGGAATTACGATATTTTGTCGGCCGGTGCCCAGCTCAAATTGAGCCAGAAACTGACGGGGATTGGCGGTGAGGCCTATGTGGCCAGCCAGTTCATCTGGAGCCGGTTCCTGAACGGGAATCCTTCCTATCCTATGTATGCCATGATGCCGGTTGTGGCCGGCGTAAAAGTGCCTCTGATAGGCTATAATCCCTATAAATGGGAGAAGGCGGCCGAAGACCAGGCGCTGAAAACCGCCCGCCTGAAGCACGAGCATTCGCTGTACGAGATTGCCGAGGAAACAACCCGCCGCTATTTCGCGCTGGTAGCGGCCCAGCAGAAGGCCTCCGTGTGTGAACGCAACCTCCAGACGGCCGATACCCTATATGCCATTGCCAAGGAGAAATACGGGATCGCCGTCATTACCAAAGGCGAATTGTTGTCGCTGGAGCTGCAGTGCATGAACGCCAGAAACGCCCTGGACGAAGCCGTGGTGAACAGGGAAGTGGCCCGCGATGCGCTGCTGTCCTGGCTGCGCATTGGGGATGCCGATCTTCCCGAAGCCCTGCCGGTTCCGGAGCAGAAGCCTTATATGCTCATCTCCCTGGAAGAAGCCCTGGAACGCAGCCATGAGAGCCATCCTTCCTACCAGAAACAAATGGAATATGTAACGCAGGCCAGTCAGGCCCGAGACAAAGCCAAGAAAGAATCTGGCATTCAAGTGGGCGTAGATGTGAACCTGGGTATCCAGCAGATGGACCAGGTGTTCCGGCAAGTATTTCACAACCAGCAGGTTTATGCGCTGGGCAGCGTCTCTCTATCCATTCCTATCGTCGATAATGGGGCGGCCCGGAGCCGCAGGCAGGCCAGCGAAGCCTGGCTTTCCCGAGAGGAGACTCTGCTCAAGGAAACAGCCCGCCAGCTGGAGCAGGATGTGGCCGCCGCGGTTCACGATTTCACCGATTGCCAGGACCGCCTCCGGCATACGCAGTCGGCCGTGGAGATGGCCGATGAAGTCTTCGCCTTAATCTCCGACAACTATGCCCAGGGGCTCACGGACATCAACTCCTACGTACTGGCACAAAACCGCCGGGACGAAGCCTACACCCGCCACCTGGCCACTTTACAGGATTACTGGATTACCTATTATCATTTAGCCTCCCTTACCCTTCATGAGTTCTAAGATTTACCCTCTGGCGGTTCTGGCCGTCGTTTTCCTATACTCCTGCGGTTCGTCGGAATCGGGGAACACTCCTGTCGCTGCCCCTGTTGCTCCTTCGTCCGCTGTCCCGCAGCAGCCCGAGAGCGCCCAATTGCAGAACCTGCTGTCCGATACCCATCTTTCCAGTAAAGGAATCATCGAGTCCGTGGCCGAAGTTCCCATCTTCAGCCGCATCGCCGGGCAAATCACTTCGCTGAACGTGGAGCTGGGCCAGCGCGTGCGCAAGGGGCAGGTGCTGGTACGGTTGGACGAGAGCGACATTCGGGCCGAACTCCTGAAGCGCGAGGCCGAGTTGGAGCAGGCCGATTACCAGTATCAGTCCATCCTGATGGGGCAGGGTTACAAGAGGGCCAAGCTGGACGAGGCACCTGAAGAGATTCGCAAGCTGGCCCGGGTAAACAGTGGCTATAATACGGCTTTAGCTGCCGTCAAGAAAACGCAGCAGCAACTGGAGTTCTGCACCATTACTGCGCCCATCAGCGGTGCCGTGAGTGATATTTCCGCCACTTTGTACGGTGCAGCCAATCCCGGTGAATCGCTGTTCTATGTCGTGGATACCGAACATCTCAAGGCCTCCTTCGACGTTCTGGAAAACGAAATGTCCAAGTTCTCCATCGGCTCGCAGGTAGAGGTGATTACCGTGGCCTATCCGGGAGAAGTGCACAACGCCCGCGTAACAGCAATAAGCCCGTCTGTAGAAAAGACGGGCATGATTCATATGGAGGCCGAATTAAAACCGAATGCACATCTGATGCCCGGTATGACCGCCATTATTACTCTTAAGTAGCAGGGCTTATCTCTTGTCGATAACCTTAGCGCCCGGATACTTGGACGGGTCAAAGGTGACGTCTTCCTCGGAAACACCCAGGACGAAGTCGCGCAGGGTGATTGTGATGCCCTTCATGCTGACAGAGTGGCTGATAGGGAGGTAGGTTGCCTTGGAAACCACCAGGTCCATCTTCTTGGGATCGTCCTTATTCTTATTGGTCTTTGACTTGGTGCACAGGAGATGCCAGGCTTCGGGGGTCTCTTTCTTGAGTTTTACGTCGTAACCTTCCGTGATACCGTTGAGCGTATTCAGACTTTCTTCGGCATCGGAAGAAGTGGCATTAGTAATGGTAATCTCGTTCTTGGAGGCCTCGAAGTCCCAGTCGGTAACGCCGTCGGACCAGGTAATGGCGGTTTCGCCCTTTACATCCAGTTCGGCTTTGTATTTCTTACCCAGGGAGAACATCTTGGTAGAGAACGTACCCATAAGGGGAATCTTCATATCCATGACCATGGAGAAGCCTTCCTTGTCAAAGCGGGCGGTCTCCTGATCCATTTTGGCTACAATCTCCTGGGGAGTCTGTGCAAAGAGTGCAGTTGCGGCAAGCAGGACTGCAATGATGCTAACAAATGCTTTTTTCATGTGGTTCTAATTGTAATTACGTTTACAAAGATAATGATTTTTACAAATGAAGACGTACAGCTCGTGAATCTCGTGGTCGTAGCCCTCGTAGAAGCCTTTGGGCATTCCGAGGATGATGCGGGCGCCGCGGTTGGAGAGCACGACGAGTTCGCCGGTGGCCGGGTTCACGCAAAGCCCTTCAATCTCTCCGGCGCGCCGGAATGAGTCTGTGGTCAGGAAAGTCGTGACATCGGCCTCC
>Ga0310696_10009254_pt1 | contig 11418 bp, 10 predicted proteins | sample AusTroGonzalo_MG_4_FD_203885 | JGI IMG/M metagenome (GOLD analysis project Ga0310696, IMG submission 203885) | Bovine rumen microbial communities from tropical cattle in Woodstock, Queensland, Australia - Gonzalo_02 (v2) (version 2) | ecosystem: Host-associated > Mammals > Digestive system >...
CATCACGGACGCCGAGACAGGCGAAACCCTGATCGGCGCCGGCGTCCTGTCGGGCCAGACCGGCGCCGCCACCAATGAATACGGCTTCTATTCCCTGTCCCTGCCCGCCGGGCACCACCAGCTGCGCGTCGCCTACATCGGCTACGAGCAGGCCGCGCTCGAACTCGACCTGCAGCGCGACACGGTGCTCAATTTCGCCCTGAAGAGCACGGAAGAGCTGGACGCCGCCCGCATCGTCAGCCGCAAGGACGCCGGCCTGCAGTCCGTCTATCTCGGCTCGATGGAAGTCCCGCTGGCCCAGATCCGCAACACCCCTTCCCTCCTCGGCGAAGCCGACCTGGTCAAGGCGCTGCAGCTGCTGCCCGGCGTGCAGGGCGGCCAGGAGGGCCTGAGCGGCCTGTACGTCCGCGGCGGCGGTCCGGAGGAGAACCTCATCATGCTCGACGGTGTTCCCATGTATAATATGGACCACATGCTGGGCATGTTCTCCATCTTCCAGCCGGAGGCCGTCAAGGACGTCACGCTCTTCAAGGGCGCCTTTCCGGCCCGCTATGGCGGCCGTATCTCCAGCATCGTGGACATCCGCTCCAACGACGGCAACATGAAGGAGACGCACGGCTCGCTGACCGTCGGCGTCCTCAACGACCGTTTCCACCTCGAAGGCCCCATCATCAAGGACACGCTCAGCTATTCATTGAGCGTCCGCGGCCTGCATTCCATCATCCTGGAGCCATTCATACACCTGTTCCTCAAGAACGAATACTACAACTACTACTTCTACGACCTCAACGGCAAGCTGACCTGGCGGGCCACGGACAAGGACCGTCTCTATCTGAGCGTCTACCGGGGCGCGGACCGTCTGGGCGCCGATTCGGAGGACCAAGGCGGGAAAGCGGACTCGGGCTATTCCTACGTCGACAACCTGCACATGTCCACCCGGTGGGGATCCACCGTGGGCGCGTTGCGCTGGAACCATATCTTCAACGGAAAGCTCTTTTCCAACACCACCCTGTCCTTCAGCAAATACCGGATGGAGATGGACTACAGCGACTTCTCCACGGTCACGTACAACGGAAAAGTCTCCAAAGACGGCGTGGAGGGCGACTACAAATCCGGCATCCGGGATTTCAGCGTCCGGACCGATTTCGACTGGACCCCTTCTCCCAGCCACCTGGTCAAGTTCGGAGCGGACTACACCCGGCACCATTTCCTGCCGCAGACCTATGTCTATGAGAACGACGGCCAGCCGCTGGGTGCCCAGGCCCGTGACGGGAAGCTTTACGTCGGCAGCGACGCCTCCGTCTATGCGGAAGACAACATTTCGCTGGGCAGCCGTTTCACCCTCAACCCCGGCCTGCGCCTGACCTGGTTCAACACCCAGGGCCGGAACTACTATTCCCTGCAGCCGCGCCTCGCGGCCAGGCTCAGCCTGGACAACGGCCTGGCCCTCAAAGCCGGCTACTCCCGGATGGCGCAGTATGTCCATCTGCTCTCCTCCACCTCCCTCGCGCTCCCGCTGGACCTCTGGGTCCCGATCACCCGGGACATCCGTCCCGTCATGGCCGACCACTGTTCCGCCGGAGTATATTATGAAGGCCTGCCGGGCTGGGAGTTCTCCGTGGAGGGTTATTGGAAGGAAATGTACAACCTGATGGAGTACAAGGAAGGCGTGCAGTTCATCATCGCCTCCGAGGGATGGGAAACGAAGGTCGAGACCGGACGCGGCCGCTCCTTCGGACTGGAATTCTTCGTCCAGAAGACCGCCGGCAAGACGACCGGATGGATCTCCTATACCTTGTCCAGGAGCTTCCGCTGGTTCCCGGACGGAAGCATCAACCAGGGCGATCCTTTCCCCTACAAGTTCGACCGTCCGCACGCGTTCAACCTGACCCTGAACCACAAGTTCTCGGAGAAAGTGGACGTCTCCCTCTCCTGGGTCTTCTCCTCCGGCACGCGGTGCACGGTCTCCGAGCGGCCCACCGTCGTCATCGAGCCGGAAGTACCCGGATTCAGGAACTACATGGAAGGGCCCGCGCCGCAATACACCTATTATATCGAGAGCCGCAACAATTTCCGGCTGCCGCCGTCCCACCGGCTCAACCTGGGCGTCAACCTGCGGCACCGCACGCGCCGCGGCAACGAAGCCATCTGGAACTTCTCCGTCTACAACGCCTACAACGCGATGAACCCCAATTTCGTCCTCGACGATTGCCGGCGCGAGATCGACCCTACGACCGGTCAGACCACCTACAAGAGAAGCTTGTCCAAACTGACCGTCCTCCCCATCATCCCGGCCTTCAGCTACACCTACAATTTTTGATTCCGATGAAAAAGACACTCCCGATACTTACCGCCCTGGCGCTGATCGCTGGCGCCTGCACGAACCCGCTTGAGACCAGATTCGAGCAGGATCCCGAGCTCATCATCCTGAACGCGATGTTCCGTACCGACGACTCGATCCACGTCGCCTGGCTGAGCCGGGGCCTGATCGACGACGTCCTGCCGCTGCCGGATGCGCAACTGCGCTGTTACATCAACGGCGAACTGGCCGAAGAAGGCGTCCTGGTCCCGCAGGATGAGTATTATTACGCAAGCCGGTACGAATTCACATCGAGAATCCAGCCCGGCGACGAAGTCCGGCTGGAAGCCGTCAACGGTTCCCTGCGGGCAAGTGCTACGGCCACGGCCCCCCAGGCGGCACAGCTCGTCGCCGTCGACACCACGTACCTCGATTTCAGCCCTTATTTCAAGGAAATCACCTATCCCGGGCCCATCGCCTGCAATCTGAAACTGCAGGACCTGCCGGGCCAGTCCAACTGGTACCGCCTGTCCGTCCTGTATGAGGAATATGACAGCGACAGAGATTGGAGCGGCCTGAAGGAGACATGGGAGCAGCATTACGTCAATTTCGGTTTCCTCCAGGATCCCATCCTGAGTGACAGTTCCCGCCCGGACCAGGGTGACAGGGTCACTTTCATGTACCTTCTCGGAGACGGAGAATCGAACACATACTGCTTCTTCCAGGACACCCCTTTTGCCGACACGACGGCGGACGTCGAAATCCATGTCCCGGACTTCGGCCGTGGTTTCTTCAACGAAACCCAGCATCATAGATTGAGCCTGAAATTCGCGCTCCTGACGATCCCGGAGGAAGAGTACGACTACCTGCTCCAGGTCAAGAAGAGCCTGTACGACAGCTCGGATTACGGGCCGTTGCGAGAGCCTGTACACGTGCCCGGCAACGTGAATGGAGGTCTGGGCTTCTTCTCCGTCGAATCCGCTTCCACGATCACCCTGCGGCTCCCGGAGCGTGATTACTCCAGCGGATCCTCGATCTTTCCGTAGTGGCAGTTGAGCACCTCGGCACAGTCGCCGTGCCAGTTGTGCATCCCGTTGCCCAGGCAGTCGCGCCAGACCTTGCAGCCGGCGCAGCGGCCCTTGCGCGTCCAGCGGCGGTCCCGGAAGGGCTGGAAACGCTCCTGCCAGACCTGATAGAAATTGTCTTCGTAGATATTGCCCTGGCTGAAGACGTCCCGGTCGATGTTGGGGCAGGCGCAGATGCGCCCGTCGATCAGCACGGAAGCGATGTTGATGCCGGCGTGGCAGAAGAAAGGAACGTCCCGGACGCGGTTTTCGTAGCGTCCGAGATAGCCTTCGCAGCTGAAGGTCACCTTCATCGCACCGCCCGGTGAAGTCCGCTTGCGCTCGATGAAATCCATCAGCGCGGTGAATTCCTCATTGGAGAGATGCATATCGGGGTCCGTGGCGGCCCGGCCGATGGGGATGATCGTAAAAATGCGCCATTGCGGAACGCCCAGCGCCTCCAGGCGCTCGTAGATAGCATCCAATTCCTTGAAATTACGCTTGTTGATGCAGCTGACCACGTCGAAATGAAGGCGCGGCCCTTCGGCGGCGGCGATTGCGATGGCGCGCTCCGCGCGAGCGAAACTGCCGGGACGGCCGCGCATCCAGTCGTGCGACACCGTCAGCCCGTCCAGGCTGATCGTCAGCGCGCCCATTCCCGCCGCCATGAGTCTGGCATGCATCTGCTCGTCGTAGAACCAGCCGTTGGAGACGATGCCCCAGCTGACGTGCCGGCTGCGCAGCGCCTTGCCGATATCGGTGATGTCGGGGCGCAGCAGCGGCTCGCCGCCGGTCAGCACCACGGTGAACGGGTTGGCGCGTCCCTTGGTGGGGATGGTGTCGAAAGCACGGAGAAAATCCTCCAGGGGCATGTCGATGTCCCGGCTCGCCGCAAAACAATCACTGCCGCAATGGCGGCAGTGAAGGTTGCAGCGAGTAGTACACTCCCAAAACAGATAATTGAGCTCGTGTACCGCTGTCTCGTTGGCGCGGAAAGCGCGGTGAAGCAAACGTCCGATCATTCGGCTTCGTTGCTGACCTGCTCCGTAACGATCTCTTCCCCAGACTCGGGGGCTACGGCTTGAGCATCGGCCGGCTCGGCGACCAGCTCCATCTCCTCGGCCTGGAGCTCCTCGTAATCAAAAGGCCCCGGAGGCGTGCCATAGCATGCCTGAAAGACAAACAGCGCCGTGGTAAGCGAGGCTCCCTTCAGCGCACGGTGAAGCCATTTTCTCATAGAATTTGTTGTAATTTTTTCCAAATATACAACTTTTTTCGAAAGATGCAAAAAATTCAGTAACAGCTTCTTCCAGCTATATCTGATGCACCGTCTCCTTGATGATCTCCGACACGGTCGGGTGCGCGAAGACGACGCGCCGCAGGCTTTCGGCAGTCATTCCGGTCTCGATGGCGATGCAGGCGGCGGCCAGAATCTCGGAGCCCGGGTTGCCCAGCAGATGGACGCCCAGCACCTCGTGGCGCTCCGCGCCGCAGAGGATCTTGCAGAGACCTTCGCCCCGCTCGTTCTCGGCCACGAAGCGGCCGGAGAAAGCCATCGGGAGCTTCAGCACCTTGTGCGCGACGCCGCGGGCCACGGCTTCCTCTTCCGTCAGCCCCACGCCCGCAACCTCCGGGTTGGTATAGACCACGCCCGGGATGGCGTCGTAGCGCATCTCGTCGGCCTTGCCGAGGATATCGTTGACGGCCACCTCCCCTTCGCGGGAAGCGGTGTGGGCCAGCATCGAGAAGCCCGTCACGTCGCCGGCGGCATAGACGCCCGGCACGCTGGTGCGCATCCGGCCGTCGACCTTGATGCCGACCGGCTTGCCAGCCTTGTTGAGCGCCAGCTCCACGCCCAGGCGCTCCAGGCCGAAGCCCTCCAGCCGGGCGCGGCGGCCCACCGACACGAGGATCCTGTCCCCGCGGACCCGGCAGGTCTCCCCTTCCGGAGTCTCATAGACCACGGTGTCGCCTTCGATCCCGGTCACCTTGCAGCCCAGGCAGAAGGTCACGCCCTTCTTGGCATACTGCGCCTGCAGCATCGCGCTGATCTCACCGTCCATCGGACCGAGGATCTTGGGCAGCATCTCCACGACCGTCACCTTCGTGCCGACGGAGTTGAAGAAACTGGCGAATTCCATTCCGATCACGCCGCCGCCGATGACGACCAGTTCCGCGGGCCGCTCCTCGAGCGCGAGGATCTCGCGGCTGGTCACCACCGCGCCGCCGAGGCCTTCGCGCAGCCCCGGGATGGGCGGCACGACCGCCTCGGAGCCGGTACAGACCAGCAGCTTCGCCGCCGTGTATTCCTGCCCGTCCGCCTCGATGGTGAACCCTTCGGCGCTGCGGCCGGTGATCTCCGCCTGCGCGGCGACCACCTCCACGCCCGCACCCTTCATCTGCGCCTTCACGCCGGCGACCAGCTTGCGGACGACTTTCTCCTTGCGCTTGACGACGGCGCCGAAGTCCAGCGACGGCGCCTCCACGCACACCCCGTAGCGGTCGGCGTGCTGCGCATAATCATAGATCTTGGCACTGTAGAGCAGGGTCTTGGTCGGGATGCAACCTTCGTTGAGACAGACGCCGCCGAGGGATTTCCCTTCGAAGAGGACGACCTTGAGGCCGGCCGCGCCTGCGCGTTCCGCGGCTACATAGCCGCCGGGGCCGGCACCGATGATGGCTAAATCGTACATATAACTTGTTGTTGTCAAAGCAGTTTCAGCGCAATGTGCGCACACGCCTCAGCGTCCGCCAGGGCGTGGTGATGCTGCGTCAGGTCGTAGCCGCACGCGGCGGCCACGGTATGCAGCTGGTGATTGGGAAGCCGGTGTCCGAACACCTGCCGGGAGAACAGCAGCGTATCGTAGAACTGATAGTCGGGATAGTCCATCTGATACACCCGGAAGACTTCCTTCAGGCAGCCTTCGTCGAAACGGGCGTTGTGGGCCACCAGGGGCAGTCCCTCGATCATCGGGGCGATCTTCTCCCACACATACGGGAATACGGGCGCGCCGTCGGTGTCCTCCGGGCCGAGCCCGTGGACCTGACGGCAAAACCACTGATAATAATCAGGTTCCGGGTGGATCAGACTGTAGAACGTATCCACGATCCGCCCACCGCGGACGACGACGACGCCCACGCTGCAAACGCTGCTCCTGCATTCGTTCGCAGTCTCGAAATCTATGGCCGCAAAATCCACGCGGAAACCGGCTTCCTAGAACTGGAAGCTCCGCGCGGGGGCGCTGAAGGAGGAGATGGTCGCGGTGGCGTTGCGGCAGTACAGGACGATGGTGTTGTTGTCATCGGCCTTGTACATCATCTGCAGCGAAGGGTTCTTGTCCAGCATGTCCTGCTTGGCCTCGATGCGGTCGTCCGGGATCAGCTCGCACTGGATGCGGATCCACTCGCCGCCGGCGAAACCGCAGATCTCCGCCTTGGGATTGGCGAGGAGCTGCTTGTAGACGTTCTTGATCTTGCCGGTCTGGATATAGAGCTTGCCCTCGAAGATCTCGGCGGTGCCGAAGGGACGGACACGCGGCTGGTCACCCTCGACCGTGGCGAGGTAGTAGGTGCCGCACTTCTTGAGGAACTGCTGCGCCTCGGCAGCGTTCTCGGGATTGGGAATGGTCTGTTCAATCATAGTGCCTGTGGTCGCAGCCGCATCCTCGGACTGCTTGGGGGCGCAGCCAGCCAGCAGCACGGCCGCAACCAGGGAAAGGGGGAAAATGGTTTTCATTGGTTTCCAATTTCCCGCAAATATAGCATTCCGCCGCTAAAGAAGCAAGCGCCCCGGTCAGTCGAGGGGACAGGGCTAGAGCTCCGAGGCGAACTGCTCGATGGGCAGGCGCCGGTCATGGTTGAGACCGGGTTCGGCGGCGGCGACGCCCACCGGGAAGAGGCAGACGACCTCGTAGCCATCGGTCTCCGGGAAATCGGCCTTGATCCGCGCGGGATCGAAGGAACCCACCCAGACATTGCCCAGGCCCAGGGCCGAAGCCTCCAGCATGATGTGCGTGCCCACGATGGCGGCATCCACCTCGGCGCCGTTCTTGCCGTCATACTTGCGTACCCAGGCGGCATCGGGTCTGGCGCCCACCATAAACACGACAGGGGCTCCGTAGGTATAGTCCGTGGCGCCCTTCAATTTCTCGAGTCCCTCAGGACTCTTGACCACCCAAACGTGCACCGGCTGCTTGTTGGCGGCAGTAGGGGCCACCCGCGCCGCTTCCAGGATCTGCCGGACCTGCTCGTCGGTGAGCGGCGTATCCTTGAAGCTGCGGCAGGAAAAACGTTCCCGGGCCAGGACCTGGAAAGCAGTCTCCTTGCCGGCGACCCGCTCCGGGATGTCGATGAAAGCAGCACGCCTGTGGATGTGGGTGATGTCGCTGATTCTTTCCCAAAATGTCTTTTTCATGGCAGTAACGTTTTAGTGTTCGTTGCAATATACATTTTTTCAGGCGATTTCCAATTGCACAAAAAGCATTATCTTTGTTTTCGACCCCAAAATGACCACACTGATGAAGACCCCTTCCCTGATTTCCGCCCTCGCAGCCCTCGCGCTCCTGGCAGGCGCCTGCGCGCCGGCGGCCGCGCCGGTCAAGACCTGCATCTTCCCGGGCGACTACCCCGATCCGACCATCCTGCGCGACGGTGCGGACTTCTACATGACCCATTCCTCGTTCACCTACTTCCCCGCCCTGCTGGTCTGGCACTCCACCGACCTGCAGCACTGGGAGCCGGTGGCGCGGGCCGTCGAAGACGGCGACTATTCCATCTTCGCCCCCGACATCTGCAAGGTGGACGGCAAGTTCTACATCTATTATCCAACGAGCACCGGCGAGAACTACGTCGTCTCGGCCGAGCGCATCGAGGGCCCCTGGAGCGCCCCGGTCAAGCTGGACGTGGGCGGCATCGATCCGGGCCACGTCGTGGCGGAGGACGGACGGCGCTACCTTTACACCAACAACGGCTGGGTCACGCCCCTCTCGCCCGACGGGCTCTCCGCCGCGGGCAAGCCGCAGAAGGTCTATGACGGCTGGGAGTTCCCCGCCGAATGGGAGACCGAAGGGATGTGGCTCGAATCGCCCAAGCTATTCAGGCGCGGCGACTGGTACTACCTCGTGAGCGCCGAAGGCGGCACCGCCGGGCCGGCCACGAGCCACATGGTCGTCGTGGCCCGCAGCAAATCCGCCCTCGGCCCCTGGGAGAACAGCCCCCACAACCCGATGGTCCACACCTACAGCGCCGACGAGGCCTGGTGGTCCAAGGGCCACGGCACCCTCGTCGACGACGCCGCGGGCAACTGGTACGTCGTCTACCACGCCTACCGCAACGGCTTCCATACCCTGGGCCGCAGCACCATCATCGAGAGCGTGGAATGGACGGAGGACGGCTGGCCCGTCCTGACGGAGCAGGACGGCGCGAAATGGGAGCAGGACGGCCTGCAGGGCGACTACGCCTCCCTGCGCGACTATGCCAATCCGCTCCTCTGGGCGAAATGGCATCCGGGCTATGCCGGCGGCACCCTCTGGACGACGACGGCCGTGGACGCCTCCTACGAGATCACGGCCTGCTTCTCCGTCCCGGAAGGCGGTCGCGCGGGCCTGTTCCTCTTCTACAACGAAGCCGCCAACATCGGGCGGACCGGCGATACGCCGCAGTTCGCCGTGCGCATCCGCAACGAGCGCAACGCCGTCAGCATCTGGGAGCGCTTCGGCGAAGGGGAATGGACGCCGGTCGAAGAAGGCCGGGACGTCTCCTACATGCACCACAACAACTACCAGGGCTTCTTCGCCCTGCGCCCGGCCTACCTGCTCGACGGCGGCGCCGAGCTGCTGGAATTCGAATACAAGCCGCTGTAGCTAGATAGGATAGACCTCCGCCCCGACGAAGTCGAACAGGTCCTGCGGAGCGATCTTGAACTGGAGCCCGCGCTGCCCTGCACTGATGTAGATATAGTCGTAGAGCAGCGCGGACTCGTGGATATAGGTCGGGAAGGGCTTCTTCATCCCGATCGGGCTGCAGCCGCCGCGGATGTAGCCCGTGGTGGGAAGCAGCTCCTTGAGATGGAGCATCTCGCAGCTCTTGTTGCCCGAGATGCGGGCGGCCACCTTGAGGTCCACCTCGAAGTCGCCCGGGATTACGCACACGAAGCAGCCGGTGCGGTCGCCGCGCAGCACCAGCGTCTTGAAGACCTGGTCGATGTCCTCGCCCAGTTCCGCCGCGACGTGCTGCGCGCTCAGATCCTCTTCCGTAAAGTCGTAAGGGATCAGTTCATAGGGGATGCCGGCGGCATCGAGCAATCTGGCTGCGTTCGTTTTAATCATTTTGGCACGGACCTTGCAATAACAAGAGTCGAGTTGAATTTCATTGGTTAATAATTTGGTTAGAATTGACAAGGACCGCGATGCGAATCGTGGTCCTTTTCTTTTCCCGCCACTTTTGTCGCAAAAATAATCATTCCGGAGGTATTTTCAATCCATTTTTTTCTTACCTTGCAAATCGGTTTCGCTTAGTTAGTAGGCTTCCTCTTTTTTATGATCCGTTTCGAAAGTGACTATCTGGAAGGGTGCTGTCCGCAGATCTTAGACGCGCTCCGGGAGACGAACCTGGAGCAGACGCTGGGCTACGGAGAGGATCCGCATTGTGCCAAAGCCGCGGACATGATCCGTTACGTCTTCGACTGCCCCGACGCCGAGGTCCATTTCCTCGTCGGAGGGACCCAGACCAACGCCACCGTCATCGCGTCCCAGCTGCGGCCGCACCAGGGCGTCGTCTGCGCCGCCAGCGGTCACATCAACGTCCACGAGACCGGTGCCGTGGAGCAGAGCGGGCACAAGATCCTCGCCCTCCCCGCCACCGACGGCAAGATCTCGGCCGCCCAGGTCCGCACGCTGTTGGAAGCGCACCAGCGCGACTTCAGCCGCGAGCACACGGTGCAACCCGGGATGGTCTACATCTCTTTCCCGACGGAGCTCGGGACGGTCTACACGAAGCAGGAGCTGCAGGACCTGCACGCCGTCTGCCACGAATGGGACATTCCCCTTTTCGTCGACGGCGCCCGCCTGGGCTACGGCCTGGAGGCCTCCGGCGTCGACCTGCTGCCCAAAGACCTCGCCCGCCTGGCCGACATCTTCTATGTCGGCGGCACCAAGCAAGGCGCCCTTTTCGGCGAAGCCGTCGTCTTCACGCGCAGCGCGCTCGCCGAGGATTTCCGCTACCTGATCAAGCAGCACGGCGGCATGCTCGCCAAGGGCCGCCTGCTCGGCCTGCAGTATGAGGTCCTGATGAACGAAGGGCTCTATTTCAAGCTCGCCCGGCACGCCGACCGCCTGGCCGACCGCATCCGCGCGGCCTTCCGCGCCAAAGGCATCCCCTTCCTCGTGGAGAACACCACCAACCAGGTCTTCCCCATCCTCCCGACGGCCGCGCTCGCGCCGCTCGCGGAGCAGTTCGGCTTCGAGCTGTGGCAGGAAGTGGACGACACGCACGCCGGCGTGCGCTTCTGCACGAGCTGGGCGACGCCCGAAAGCGCCATCGAGGCGCTCGAATCCTACATCGACAAGAATCTATAAAACCACGCCATAATGAAACAGAAAAGGTTCATCCTCCCGGAATCCGAGATTCCTACCCAATGGTACAACATCCAGGCTGACATGGTCAACAAGCCGCAGCCGATGCTCCACCCGGGCACCAAACAGCCCATCAAAGCCGAAGACCTCTATCCCCTCTTCGCCGAAGAATGCGCCCGGCAGGAGCTCAACCAGACCGACCGCTGGATCGACATTCCCGAGGATGTGCGCGAGAAGTACGCCTACTATCGCTGCACCCCGCTGGTGCGCGCCTACGGCCTCGAGGAGGCCCTCGGCACCCCGGCCCACATCTATTTCAAGAACGAGAGCGTGAACCCGCTGGGCTCCCACAAGCTCAACTCCGCCATCCCGCAGGCCTACTACTGCAAGCAGCAGGGCGTGACCAACGTCACCACCGAGACCGGCGCCGGACAATGGGGCGCGGCCCTTTCCTACGCATCCAAGCTCTACGGCCTGGAGTGCG
>Ga0310696_10009255_pt1 | contig 11417 bp, 6 predicted proteins | sample AusTroGonzalo_MG_4_FD_203885 | JGI IMG/M metagenome (GOLD analysis project Ga0310696, IMG submission 203885) | Bovine rumen microbial communities from tropical cattle in Woodstock, Queensland, Australia - Gonzalo_02 (v2) (version 2) | ecosystem: Host-associated > Mammals > Digestive system >...
GTATTCAGAGTTCTTGGAGCATTGTGAGAATTCTGAGCCGACAAGATAAACGTTCTTAAATCGGAGTTCTTTAAGAAGCTCGATGATATTCTTATGCTCCTGTTCCGACTCTTCGCCAAGCTCGAGCATATTGCCGAGAATAAGCAGGTTGTCGTCTTTGCAGATGTTTCTGAAATTCTTGATTGCATAGCTCATGCTTGTCGGGTTGGCGTTGTATGCGTCCATCACGACTCTGTTTTTGCCTGTTTCAATGACCTGTGAGCGGTTGTTGGTAGGGCAGTAGCTTGACAATGCATCGACTATGTCGTTTTCTGCAACTTTGAAATACGATCCGATGCAGATAGCAGCCATCACATTTTCGAAGTTATAGTCGCCAACTAATTGAGTGTCAATTATATGGCTGTTCCATTCGACAGAGAGATAAGGATTGGCAGAATGCATCTTGCCTACGATATCGGCTGCATTTGTTGTGCCGTATGTCACCTTATTAATATTATGCGCGAGATTCATCAGAAGGTCGTTGTCTTTATTGACGAACAACAATCCTTTATGTGTGGCGATATACTGATACATCTCGTTTTTTGTCTTAATAACGCCTTCGTATCCTCCGAAATCTCTCAGATGAGCGCGTCCTATATTAGTGATGATGCCATAGTTTGGTTCGCCTATACCTGTCAGCTCGTCGATGTCGCCCGGATGACTTGCGCCCATTTCAACTACTGCCAATTCTGTGCCGGGTTTAATTCTCAGCAAGGTTAGTGGCACTCCAAGTTGGTTGTTGAAGTTGCCTTGTGTGAAAGCGATATTGTATTTCTTGGCTAAAACAGCAGACACGAGTTCTTTTGTTGTGGTCTTACCGTTTGTGCCTGTGATGCCTATGATTGGTAATCCAAGCTGTTTTCTGTGATGTTTTGCCAGTTCCTGGAGACATTTCAAGCTATCTTCAACCACAAACAGTCTCTCGTGTTTTGGAAGATCTTTTCTGTCGGCAATAACACCTGCAGCGATACCTTCTTCTGCGACTTTCAAGGCGAAGTCGTTGCCGTCGAAATGTTCGCCTTTCAATGCGACGAATATGCAGTCTTTAGTGATGTTGCGACTGTCGGTGGTGATGGAGTAGGCTTTTTTATAAAGCTCGTATATCGTCTCAATCATAATGAATTGGTTTTATGATATAAAAAAAGCCGTCGTTATTGACGGCTCTTTATTCCTTTATGTCAAATTAATAATTAGATACTGGTCGTCCGATCATGTTCATAGCGCATCTGAAACCGATTGTTGCTGATGCTTGGTTTTCATTCATGAAACGACGGACTGATGGGCTGAGATAGTAAGGACCGTCTGCCCATGAACCACCTTTATAAACGCGTGCGTTATCGTTAATCAAAGTTGTTTCGCCGTATTTATACATCTGTTGTGTGTAAGCGCTCTGAGATAAATTCTCGTCTCCTGAGCTTTGAGGGTTTGACATCTTGTCACCGTCGTTATAGTTGACGCTGAAACTCTCAGGATGTACGCGGCCAGACTTAGAATATAGAGTGTCGTATTTTGGATCGTACATATTACCACGGACAGGGTTGATGTCAAAGAAGTCGTGGAATGACAATGGACGATAGACGTCGAACACCCATTCAGACACGTTGCCTGCCATGTTGTAGAGACCGAAGTCGTTAGGATAATATGAATTTACTGGTGATGGGAATGTGTAACCATCGTTTAAGCCACCGGCGTTACCCATGTAATCACCTTTGCCTCTTTTGAAGTTAGCGATGAAGTTACCTTTGCCTTCACCTTCAGGAATTCTCAAGCCTGCTGAGTTCCAAGGATATGTTCTGCGCTCGATTGTACGTCCGTCGACTGTGTTGCCGATGAGACCCAATGCAGCGTATTCCCATTCAGCTTCCGTGGGGAGACGATATTTTGGAAGGATGATACCGTCTTCTTGAATAACGTGACGTGTTGCTTCACCCAATGACGGGTCTAACTCCATGAAACCGTTTTCAATTTGACCTTGATATTGTCCTGCAAGATATGAATCTGTGCTGAAGTTGTTTTGCATGTTCTGATCCGGATCGTAGAAGATAACACCGGCTTCGATAAGCAGAATCTCATTGACACGGTCTGTACGCCATAATGCATAGTTAGCAGCCTGTTTCCATGACACGCCGACAACAGGATAGTCGCGGTAAGCTGGGTGACGGAAATAAACATCAATCATAGGCTCATTGTATGACAATGAATTACGCCATACCAAAGTGTCAGGAAGGACGGCCTTTACAGCCAGAGGTTCGTCTTTTGCATAAATATGATTCATCCAATAAACGTACTCGAGATAATCAAGGTTGCTGATTTCAGTCTGATCCATATAGAATGATGACACAGTTACCTGACGTGGAGTGTTGTTCCATTCAAAATACACGTTGTCTTGAGTTGCACCCATGGTAAATGTTCCACCTTCAATTGGTACGAGACCTGGACCCACCTCTTGGTCTTGCTGATCAGGGAAGAAGAAGTAACTCTCGTTTGGGTCGTTATATTTCCAACCGGTAGTCCTTGATCTTTCTGATTTTTTGAAGCAAGACTGTAATAACAAACTGCAACAAATAATAGCCAAAACTGCGCTGAATCTGAACTTTTTATGCATTTTATACAAATTTTATTTCTTATCTGTTTAACTCAAAACCATCGAAAATATTGTATGTTCTCAACAAAAAATCGACTTCCCGTCAAGACACAATTTTCAAACTGCAATTATACGACTTTTTTCCGAAAGAAATGTAATTTTTTTTATTTTTTTTGAAATTGTTTTCAACAATAATATTTTATAAAACACGTTGATATAATTGGAATTAATTGTATCTTTGCAAATTATATATTTGTATGTTGGATATTATACGCTATAGAAAAGCTTTTTTAACGCTTTGTTTTTGGTTTTTCGCATTGAATATCAATGCTTTGGCAGGTAATTCATTGCTGAGTGAGGGCACTTGGTACAAGATGTCAATATCGTCGACGGGAATGTATAAACTCACATATTCCGACTTGTCGTCAATGGGTGTTGATGTCGCGAACATAAATCCTAAGAATATCAGGTTGTTTCACAATGGCGGCGGTGTGTTGCCAAAAATCAATAAAGATTATTATCCGGACGACCTTTATGAGATTCCTGTTTATGTTTCGGGCGAGGAAGACGGAGTGTTTAATCAGAATGACTACATTCTTTTTTATGCCAGGGGTCCGGTTGTTTGGAAATACGATAAATCGAGACGTTTTTATAACCATGTGAAAAACCCTTATACCGATTACACTTATGTTTTCATGACAATCGGTGATGTTGAGGGCAGGAGAATTCAGTTTGAGGATGTCCCGAATGTTGCCTCCACTGTGAGAGTTAACGATTTTATCGATTACAAAGTTAAAGACGTTGATGAAACGAACATCAATAATATGGGTTGCACTTGGTTTTTTGACAAGTTTGACATCACCATGCAGAGGGATTATGAGTTCGGTTTTGACAATTTGAACAAGTCAAGAGAGGTGAAAATGAGGGTGTCGATGGCTTCAAAAAACAACTCGACGGCATCTATGACATTGAAATACAATAATAAGACATTGTATACGAAGTCGTTCCAGAATTCCACGACATATGTTTATGCGAGTTGGGATACATTGTGTTTGGCAAAATTCACGGCTACAGGTAGCCCGATAAAGATTAATGCGACATACAACAGAACGGCTACTTCATCGGTGGCATGGATGGATTTTATTTCTGTCAATGCGTGGTGTAATCTGATGATGAGCGGCGACGTGATGTATTTCAGAAATCCGGAATGTGACGCCACTACAAACGTATATGAATACAGATTGCAGAATGCATCTAACGCAATAAAAGTTTGGAACGTTACCGACCCGATAAACCCGACGATGTTGAACACCACTTTGTCCTCGTCAACATTGACGTTTAATGTTTACGGAGATGTTGACAACCAGTTTGTGGCATTTAACGGCAACAGTTTCAATAAGCCGACATTTGTCGGAGTCGTCGCAAATCAGAACCTTCATGCTAAAAAAGATATTGATTATCTGATAATTACGAATCCGAAATTTCAGTCACAGGCTGAGCGTTTGAGAGATATTCATTCGCAATTGGATGATTTGGTTATTGATATTGTGCAGCCGCAATATATTTATAATGAGTTTTCTTGTGGAGCTCAGGATATAGCGGGTATCCGTAATTTTATAAGGATGCTGTATCAAAACAGCAGCGCGGAGCACAAACTGAAATATGTGCTTCTGTTCGGCGATGCGTCATATAATTACAAAGACCCTGAAGTGTGTCTGATTCCAACTTGGGAGTCGTTTAACAGTTGCGTGATTACAAGTTCGGTTGTGACTGATGATTTCTTTGTATGCCTTGATGACGAAGACGGTAAGATGGAGGATGGCAATTCGATTATTGATTTGGCTATTGGCCGAATGCCGGTATCCACCACAGATCAGGCTAACGATGTCTTGGACAAGATAGAGGAATATATTGCCAAAGATGCGAAGACAATGAGAAATTGGCGTAAAGTCATAACTCTGATTTGCGATGATGAGTCGTCGGATTTTATCCGCAACTCTGAAAAAATTGCAGATTCCGTCGCATATTGGGGTGGCGATGTTATTGTCGACAAGATTTATCTTGATGCATTTAACCAGGTGGCAACATCGAGCGGACAACGTTGTCCGGAAATCAATGAGGCAATCACAAACAGAATCGAAAAAGGCACTCTGGTTGTCAATTATAATGGCCACGGAGGAGAGATCGGATGGGGTGATGAAAGGATACTGACGATGGATGACATCAACTCTTGGGATAACATACCGATGTTTCCGCTTTTTGTGACTGCTACGTGTGAATTCAGCCGCTTTGACGACCATACAAGGACATCGGCTGGAGAGATAGTGTTTACTAACAAAAGAGGTGGCGCGATTGCAATGATTACAACGGCGCGAACTACTCATTCAAGCGGTCCTATTCTCACCAGAACATATCGTAGAATGTTCCGGATGAACAATGGTGAATATCCTACCATGGGTGAAATTTTATATAGCTCAAAGCAGGATAAAGGTAATGATACAAAGGTGTTTGTGCTATTCGGTGATCCGGCTCTGCGTCTGGCATATCCTAAAAACAATGTCGTCTTGACAAAGATAAACGGTAAGCCGGTTTCGTCTTTAAATGATACTATCAAGGCATTAAGTACCATAGAGTTATGTGGAGAGGTCAGAGATAATTTCGGTGAGTTGATGACCGATTTCAATGGCATTGTTCAGGTGTCGGTGTATGACAAAGAGAACACATATCGCACAAAAGGAGACAAGGACTTCCCGCAAGTGAGTTTCCAATTGCGCAACAGCATGTTGTATGATGGCAAAGCTAAAGTTGAATCAGGAACTTTTAATGTTAGATTTACCGTTCCAAAAGATATCAATTACAGTTATGGAAATGGCTTGATAAGTTTCTATGCCACTGATTATGAGACAGATGCAAATGGTTCTTATGGCAATGTCATCGTAGGAGGTTATGACAATACCGCCATTCCGGATGTCGATGGTCCGGAAGCAAGGGTCTTTATTGATGACACATTATTTGTCAGTGGCGGGATGACTAACGAAAACCCTCTGTTCTATGCGTTTGTGAGAGATAAAAACGGAATAAATACAACGGGAATCGGTATCGGTCATGATATTACGATAACTATAACCGGAGCTACGAGCAAATCGTATACTTTGAATTCGTTTTATGAGGCTCCTTTTGATCAAAATGATTATGGCTCAATAGCTTATCATCTGTATGGACTGAACGAGGGAGATCATCATCTGGTGTTTAAAGTTTGGGATATTTATAACAATTCAACATCTGTCGCACTTGATTTCACTGTTGTGAAGAGCGGAAATATGACTGTGGAGAATGTCTTCAACGCACCAAACCCGATGACATCGTACACAAACTTCATGTTCGAGCATAATCAGAGTGGAAATATCGACATCACAATAAATATTTACAATGTCAATGGACAGTTGGTGAAGACTATCCGCGACAGCCGCTATGGCACTTCGACCAGAATTGATCCTATTTATTGGGACGGCAGGTCGGATAACGGAGCGGAGTTGCCTTCAGGTGTTTATGTTTATAATGTGATAATGACAAACTCGAATAATGAGACGCAGTCAGGATACTCAAAATTGGTAATTGCTAGATGAAGAATCATTTACTAAAGATATTGTTTTTATTAGCATTCGCATCATGTCTTGACATCATTTTGGCGCAGGATTATACGGATAATTCAGTGCTTAGTGAAGGTACCATATATAAAATAGGTGTGGTTGAAGATGGTATTTACCGTATTTCTTATGCTGATATGGCAGCTGCCGGCATAGATGTAAATGCTCTGAATCCTAATAAAATCAGTCTGTTTGGTAATGTGCCGGGCATGCTTGGTGAGGCTAACAACTCAAGCACTTACGATGACCTTTCGGAGATTGACATCATGGTCGATGAAGATGGAGTGGTGTTTTACGGACAGAGCCCTGTGACTTGGATTTGGGACAGTCAAACGTTTACTTACAACACCAATTATTATTCCGATACGTCGTTTTATTTCCTGAAAATCGACAATCAGCAGGACGGAAAGAGAATGATTGCGAAGGAACAGCCAAGTGGTACTATTTCTGAGGTGGTTACTACATTTCTCGACAAGCAGTATCACGAAACAGATCTCCATAATTATTATCACAGAGGCAGAAAATGGTATGGTGAGACTGCTGATGGCGACAACCCAACTGTAACGATACCGTTCCTCTTTAAAAATGCGGATTTTACAAAACCGGGATATATTCAGACAAGGTTTATCGGAGCATCGAGGACAGAGAATTTCAAAGTGATGTTCAAGATTAACGATGCGCAGGTGGGAAGTGTTGTAGATATTAAGAAAGTGGGTGATTACAGTTTCGGAGTTGAAAAGGATTTAGTGTCAAGTTTTAGGGTGAGAAGCGATGAACTTGATGTGACGATGGAACTGATTGCTGTAAACTCCTCAACATTTGTCGGTCTGGATTATGTTAGCTTAAATGTTTGGCGTTCATTGACTTATGTTGACGAACAGTTGCAGTTCCCAGTCTTGGCAAGTGATGGCTCGGATTTACAGCTTGTTACGATTGACAACATCTCGCCGGATATGATCGTCGTTGATGTCACAGAGCCGCTGACGCCGAAGATTCAAGATTTTGATATTGTTGACGACAAGATTCAATATGCGGTTAACGGTGCGATGCCTGCTTCTTATGTGCTTTATAAAGAATCGGATTTGAAGAGTGTCAAATCGATAAGGCAGATCGGGAATCAGAATGTGCATTCAGTGTTTTCTGCCGACATGCTTATCATCACGCATAAGATTTTTGCGGAGCAGGCCGAAGAGCTTAAGGCATTTCATGAGGAAGAAGACGGCTTGTTGAGCGAGATTGTTTTTGTGGACGAGATATTTAACGAGTTTTCATCGGGAGCGCAGGATGTTACTGCAATCAGGAATTTCATCAGAATGGTTTACAAAAGGTCTCCTGATTTGAAATATGTGCTTCTGTTGGGCAGAGGAACTAACGATTACAAAAATGTTGAAGGTTACGATAACAATTTTGTGCCGCCGTATGAGGCATTGAATGTTGTAAACGAGATAAACGCTTATGTAACAGACGATTACTATGGCTTGATGGACGATAATGAAGGTGATGAGTGCTATGGTTGGATGGATTTGGGCGTGGGCAGAATACCGGTGGTGGATGCTGATGAAGCTGAGATTGTGGTAAATAAGATAAAAGGTTATGTCAATTCTGTGAAAAATATGGGTAGATGGCGTAACAATATCTTGCTTTTTGCCGATGATAATAAAGAATATTCCAAAGGATGTGACGCTTTATGTGACATAGTCACTGCGCTGAAACCGGTTTTTAATGTCGACAAGGTGTATTCCGACGCATATATTCGTCAAAAGATGTCGTCGGGGGCATATTATTATCCTGAAGTCACCTCATCACTGCTTGAAAAATTTGATGAAGGCATCATGTTGTTGAATTATTACGGTCATGGTGGCGTGAAGGGCTTGAGTAATTCTAATTTATTGAGAATCACTGATATCGACAAGATGAACAATCGTTATCGTTTGCCATTTGTGTCGACGGGTACATGTGAGTTCAGCGCTTTCGACGATGCGTCGTTTGTTTCGGCAGGTGAGATTATGTTTAATATGGAAAATGGCGGCGCTATAGCAATGTATACAACCACCCGCCCTACCACATCCGCATTGAATTCTCGGATTATCAAGAGTCTGTACAGACATATTCTTACGGAAGACAATATGCGTACGTTGCGTTTCGGCGATATTGTAAGGTTGACTAAAGCCGACAATGAGTCGAATACCACCAATTTCCTTTCTTATGTGTTTTACGGAGATCCGGCATTGCGTTTTACATATCCGCAAAAGGATATTGTGATTGACAACATTATCGCGGACAATTATGATGGAAACACTGCGATTGTAGCACCGATGGATTCTGTCACGGTTATAGGGCATATCCTTGCTGAGGATGGCAGCGTGGCTGAGGATTTTAATGGTGTTGTCTATCCAAAAATGTTTGATAATGAATCCACTTATCATACGTTGAATAATTCCAATACCAGCGGTAATGTTTATGAGTTTACGCTTTACAACGATGTTGTTTATGAAGGCAAGGCATCGGTCGTAAACGGAAGATTTTCATTTACTTATCTTGTGCCAAGAGCTGTGAACAACCAGGATGGTATGGCTCGGTTGAGTTTGTATGCTGTTGATACTCTTAATGTTACCGATGCAAATGGTTTTGCTGATAATATTAAAGTAGGAGGTACGTCGGCTATGCCGTTGGATAATGAAGGTCCGGAAATTGAGATGTATTGGGATGGAAAGTTGAACGCAAATATTCATGACAGGCAAGGAATTTATCATTATAACACAACTCTTGGTAGAAACATGGTTTTGACAATAGAATCGGAAGAGTCGTGTAACACAATGATTGTCAATAAGTTCTTTGAGCAGGCTGTTGATGATTATACCAGAGGAGTGCTATCTATGGAGTTGGATCTTGCAGAAGGTCGTAATATCTTGACGTTGAAGGCATGGGATACGCATGATAACAGCAATTCAGCTGCAATAATCGTTGATATAGCGAGAACTAATGACAAAACGATAAAAAATGTCTTCAATTATCCAAATCCGTTCAGTGATGGGACTTGTTTTACCGTTGAGTATGACAAATTATCGGTTACTGCTGATGTTGTGATTGAGATTTATAATGTTGCCGGATGTAAGGTTAATACATTGAGTTACAATGGTTTGACTACACCATATCTGCATATGGAGTGGGATGGATGCGATAATGGCGGACGTCCGTTGCAATCGGGCATATATTTATATAAGGTGTATCTAAATGATTCAGAAGGCAATGGGTATAATACGACACAAAGAATGATAATTATGAGATAAAATGTACAATAAATAAAAAACTTGTTCGTTAAAGGAAATAAATGTGTAATTTTGCAGAATAATTTTTGAGTGTATGATAAAGAAATCATTTATTATTTTATTGAGCCTTTTGATGACAGGAGTCATTGCAAAAGGACAACAAGGTGTGGTTACTGGACAAGGTCTTGATTACAATGTGATTTCGACCGCTGTTCCGTTTATGATGATTGCTCCGGATGCACGTTCGGCAGGTATGGGTGATATTGGTGTTTCTACATCTCCAGATGTTTACTCCATGCATTGGAATCCGGCAAAGTATGCTTTCATTGAGGATGATTTGAGCGTTGGTCTTGCATACAGCCCATGGTTGAGAAAGCTTGTTCCGGATATGAATATCGCATATCTTGCTGTATCAAAACGTATGAGCGAAAAATCTACGATTGCCGGTTCGTTGAAATATTTCTCACTTGGCGAGATTAATTTCCGTGGTCCGGGTAATGAGGATATGGGAACTTATTCACCTAACGAGTTTGCTGTAGACCTCTGCTATTCAAGAAAACTTGGCGATTATCTGTCAGCAGCAGTTGCAGGTAGATTTATCTATTCGCATCTTACACAGGGTGTTACGAACTATTCAAGAGCAGCATGGTCGGTGGCGGCTGATGTCTCTGTTTACTATCAGAGACCTGTTTATTTCAGCAGCATTGACGGTGATTTCTCATGGGGTGTTTCAATTTCCAACATGGGTAGTAAGATGAGCTACACCAATGCTAATTCAAGAACAGACTTCGTGCCTACAAATTTACGTTTGGGCCCATCATTGAAGTTGAATATCGATGAGTATAACTCAATCGCTTTGTCAATCGACATCAACAAGTTGCTTGTTCCGACACCACCAATTTACAAAGTTGACTCAACAGGTCAGATTGTCATGGACGGTGACAAATATGTGATTGAAAAAGGTATGGATCCTAATGTTTCTATGATCCAGGGTATGTTTCAGTCATTTTATGATGCTCCAGGCGGATTCAGCGAGGAGTTGAAAGAGTTCACATGGAGTATCGGTGCTGAATATTGGTACAATAAGGTGTTTGCTGTGCGTGCCGGTTATTTCCATGAGTCTCAGATGAAGGGTAACCGTAAGTATCTCACCTTCGGTGCAGGTTTACGTTACAACGTGTTGGCAATCGATGTTTCATACCTCGTGCCTATGAACAACAAAGCTAATTCAGGAACAAATCCATTGGAAGGAACATTACGTTTCAACCTCGCATTCAACATCAACAAGTGGGATAAGAACACTAAGTTAGAGAAAGTTGATTGATGGAATAAGGAGAAAAGATTGAAAAATCGGGATGCGGCGACGCCGCATCCCGATTTTTTTTGAAAAAAAGTTTGGTGTATTCAAAAATGTATTATTTTTGCAACACCAAAAACGTTATAGAATTCCTGTTGTTTATATGTGAAGAATTACCGACGGCATTGTGCCGGCGGTCTGGATTTATTTATTAACAACATTAAAAATTTAAACATGAAAAAATCAAAATTTAAAATGAAAACCTTGGAGTTTTATTTGATTTTGGCGGCATTTCTGATAATGTCGCAGCCGATGAAAGCCCAAAGTGGCAAATCAGATGGATTTTTTACCAACAACAATGGCGGTTATGACAACAGAGACGCTAATTCTTATGCTGTGACGGGTGGCATTACCAACGATTCGTTTGGCAACGGCGCTCCAATAGGCAACGGTTTACTGATTATGGTAACTGCCGGATTATTCTATGCAATTAAAACCAAGAGATATGAAAAGGATTAGTGTTACATTATTGACAATTGCATTGACATTGGGCATGGTACAATGCAGAAAAGGTCAGAAAG
>Ga0310696_10009256_pt1 | contig 11416 bp, 3 predicted proteins | sample AusTroGonzalo_MG_4_FD_203885 | JGI IMG/M metagenome (GOLD analysis project Ga0310696, IMG submission 203885) | Bovine rumen microbial communities from tropical cattle in Woodstock, Queensland, Australia - Gonzalo_02 (v2) (version 2) | ecosystem: Host-associated > Mammals > Digestive system >...
TTTCGGCACAATACGGTCGGCGGGGATACCTTTCTCCAACACGAGGAAATCAACGCAAGACTGGGCACGTCTTTGGGACAGCACATCATTGTCGTCATCGTTACCACGCACGTCGGTGTGAGAACGCAACTCGACCACGATGGTCGGGTTCTGTATCATTATATTATATAGGAACATCAAAGAGTCCTTATATTGCGGTTTCAAATCCCATTTTGCCAAATCGTACAGGATTTCGGGCAGCACGATAGGCTCCTTCGGGATGGGCTCAAGCGTGAAGTCCTGTTTGAGGTCGGTGTTCTCGGTCAGGCCCACAGTGGTCTGCTTTGCGGTGTTGCCGCGCTCCCAGTAGCCCTTCTTGGCCACCGAAATATCGTAGGTGGTGGAACCTAAAATCTTGGCCTTGTCGAAATGGTAATAACCTTTCACATCCGTGGTGGTGGTATAAGAGGTACCGTCGGAACCGGTAACAATGACCTCAACACCGTCCATATACTGACCGTTGTTCTTGTCGCGCACATAGCCGGAGAGCGTGAAGACGATCGGGCGGAGCAGGAAGTAGTAGATGTCGTCGCCGCCACGGCCACCCTGACGGTTAGAGGAAAAATAACCTTTAGCCATGTAGGGGGATTTGGACTTCGGGTCAATGGACTCATTCTCGTCGAAGATGATACCGATCTCATCACCGCTTGAGTTGATGGGGACCATCATATTTTCGGGGTCGCTGAACTCGCCGTTCTCATATCTGGACACGAAAATATCAAGACCGCCGAGACCAGGATGACCATCGGAGGAGAAGTAGAATTCCCCTTCGTTGCGCCATGCGGGGAACACCTCCTGACCTTCCGTGTTGATCTTGGGTCCCAGGTTGGTAATCTCGCCGAACTTGGCGGTTTTCTTTGTACGAGTGGCTTTGTAGAGGTCGTAGCCGCCGTAGCCGCCGGGTTTGTTGGAGGCGAACCAGATAGTGAGCTCGTCGTCGGAGATGAACGGATGGACGTAGTTGTAGGCGGAGTCGCCAAGGTCAACGATTTCAGCTTCGCTCCAAGTCTTGCCCTTCTTCATGGATTTGTAGATATAGCAACCCTGAACCTTCTTTTTGTCTTGCGGACATCTAGTGAAATAAAGCACGGTGCCTTTGCGGTTGGCAGTTGCCTCGCCTTCATTGACACCGGTGTTGAGCATTCCGCCTTCATCCATACTGGTCACAGGCGACCACTCACCGGGCCAGTCTGTGTTTTTGCTTTTCGGTTTTGAAGATACGTAAAGATCTGAGAAAGAGCCGGTTGTCCATTGATCCGTGCCCTTGCCGGCCGAACCATCGCGGTTGGAGGAGAACATAATGGCGTTGCGCTTGTCGTTGTTGGCCCAACGCGGTGCCCAGTCGTCCTCCTTAGTGTTGAATTTCTTGAGGTTCTCAACCTCATAGCGGGTTGGGTTCTCGTTCCACATCTTGGCTTTGTTGCAGCCGTCAATACGCACGTCCACACGGGCGTCATTGGGAACGCGTTTCTTGTAGTTGTTGTAGTATTTCAGGGCCAGGTCATAGTCACCGCGAAGGTTATAGATACTGCCCAAGTGGAAGAGTATCATGGGGTTGTCCTTCTGATAGTTCTTCTTCTCGAGGCGGAGGTACTGCTGCTCGGCCTTTTTGAGGTCGCCCATAATGCGGTAGCATTCGGCGATCTGGTAGGTGGCGCGCTGGATCTCCACGCGGTTCGATTTCAGTTTCTTGATGCCTTTCTTGTATTCGTTCAACGCATTCTCGTACTGGCAATCGCGGAACAGATTGTCCGCGTCACGCAGGATTGCCTGCGCGTATGCACCGCAAACGGTTGAAAATAAAATACTTACAATAACAAATAGAACTTTATATTGCTTCATATTACAACAATTTTCCCAATTAAAATTAAGGCGGCTAAAATACAAAAAAAATGCAAACCCCCGACGGGATTTTTTTATTTTCTCGAAACTATAGATTATCAGCAACATAACCCCGCTACAACAAAATAAAGCTCATTTTTTCTGCAACAATTTCAGGATATATTCGTCATGTAAAAGACTTGAGACTTAAGACTTAAGACTTGAGACTTAAGACTTGAGACTTGTGTCTTGTGACTTAATAGACAAGACTGTAATTATGAAAAATTCTTCCTTAAGCAGCCTCGAAGAGGCAACACGCGCGAAGCGCAAATAACCCCACACAAGGCGAAGCCGCAGTGTAAGGCTCACGAAAAAGAGACAAAAAACCAACAATATGAAGAAACTCTCCACTATCCTCATCGCAATGCTGCTATGCGGAGCGGCGCAGGCACAGCTCGACAGCCTGCAGCAAATCCCGGCCACGGTGCCGTATTCCTGCGACTTCAGCAACCCAGGCGAGAACGCGCACTGGATCCTCTCGCGGTATCCAGCTCCTGCTTCCTCCCTCTTTTATAACCACTTCGTCATCGGCACGGGCACGTCGGTAACGGGGCTTCCTGACGATTATTCGCTGTACGTCAGCAGAGATACTGCTGGAAGTTATATCTCAATGGGGGAGAACTGCCACCTGTTTGCCGAACGCCTCATTGACTTCGGGACAGGCGGAACCTTCGACCTGGAATTTGACTGGAAGGCATCGGGATGTACCCCTAACGCCTATCAGAGCGCCGGAATGAAAGTCTTTCTCCGCAATACCTCCGACCTGATGCCTACAGGCGCCCCCACTTATGCCAACGAGCATCTGGAGTATGCCTTGAATGACAACTCGTGGCGGCACGGGCACGTGAACTTGGGGTATGTGTCCGGGATGAAGACGCTGCAGTTCTATACATGGGGCTACAACGCCTCCCAAGCGTCACAAGTGCCTGCGGCGGTGGACAACATCTCCGTCTATGCGTCGAATTGCTGGCCGCCGTCTTTCACTCACTCGTTAGACACTTCGACGGTGACTTTCCAGTGGCAAGGCTCGCCCACAGACACTTTCCTGATCGTCTATCGACCCGAATCCGGAACCTATTCGGACAATGTCTATGACACGGTCACGGGAAGCTCCTACGCGGTGACGGGAATGATGCCGAACACGTCGTACGTGGCCTGGATGGCTCGGATGTGTGACGGCCACGCCTCCGCTCTGTCGGATGCGTCATACTTTGTCACGCCGTGCATGACCTATCCCACACCTTTCATGGAGACATTCGCCACGGATGCCAACTGCTGGTCGTGGGACAACAACTTTTTCACCTATCAGAGCGGATACATATACACAACATCGTATAATTCCCTTAACCCGATTTTGGCGGTCTCGCCAGTGATTGACGCATCGGGATTAGCGCATCCGTACTTGCGTTTCTCCCACTATCAGCCGGATTTCCAAGGCTATCACAAGGATGCTGCCGTCTATTACCGGGACAATGCGCAGGATTCATGGCACAAGTTAGGGACGTACGTGACCCCCACGACAACTTGGGTGACAGACTCGCTGTCGTTGCCCTCCAACTCTCCCACGCTCCAACTCGCCTTCGAGGGAGTGGGCAGTGCCTATAACACCCGGGCCCAATTCGACAACATTTGTGTGTATGACGGGCCTGCCTGTCCGGTGGTCTCGGAAGTGGTGTGCGCGGGAACGGACACCAACGGCGACGTGGTCATCACTTGGATTGGGGTGCCCGGCTACAGTTACGACATACGCTACAAGAAGGCCTCCGACACAGCTTGGACCTATTACGGCGGGGTAATTACGGAACAGGCAACTTTGTCCGGTTTGGAATCGTTAACCTCTTATATCGTGGAGGTCGCCACCCTTTGTGACACCACGGAAGCGTACTACATCCCGGGAACGTTCACCACAGGCATGGCGCCGGTGGACCTTCCTTATTCCACGGATTTTGCGGACACTTCCGACCAATCGTGGGTGTTGGACAACGGCAGTTGTGGCAACCATTGGACTATGGGTGCACCTGAAGTGGGTACGCTCAGCAATGCGCTTTTCATCGCGCAGAATTACACCACGACGGCGAGCTACAATGTCTCCGCCACCACAAATGTTTGTGCGTACAAGACCTTCCATACGAGCGGCGGCCCCACGGTCTATCTCGAATTCGACGTGCAGGCGGGCGGCGAATCCACCAACGACTACCTGAAAGTCTTCTGGGCTCCCGACAGTGTGGAGTTTCCTGCCTCCACGGGCAGCCCGGACTACAGCCAAATCTATTATACGACAAACGCGCTTAGCTTCATCGATTATGTAGGGCAGACAGGCAGTCCGAACTACCCTTACAAGCTGAATCTCACTAACGGAAATGTGATTCACGTCAGTATGGAGCTGGCGAACATCACCCCGAACGGCGTGGCGAAGTTAGTGTTCGCGTGGCACAACAACTACGGTTCCGGCACGCAGCCTGGGGCCATCGTCTCCAACGTGCATGTGTGGCAGCCCGCGTGCGAGGCTGTCTATGACCTTATGGTCGCCGGCAACTTCATGGACACGGCAATGGTCACATGGACTTCCTACGAGCCGGCGGCCACGTACATGCTGCAGTACAAGCCGCAGACCCTCGCCTGGACGGATCCCGGTGTGGTTTCCATGACCGTGACAGACACTTTCGCAATGCTTACAGGACTGCTGGAACACACCCTCTACGATGTGCGCGTGGCCACCAACTGCGACTCCGATACCGCTGAATGGCGAAACATCAGCTTTATCTCGGGTTGCGCGGTGGAGGTCGTCAGTGACGCGCAGCCGTTCTTGGAAACCTTTCCTGCTACGCCGGAATGCTGGGCACTGAACACCAATCCGTGGCACGCGTGGACATGGACGAACGGAAAGCTTTACCACAACCACATCTACCCCGGAACGGACACCTGCGGGATAACGTCTTCGGTATTCGACATCTCGGCGGTGACGCGCCCATACGTTTCGGTCAAACATTCGTCCAACAACGGCTCCAACAATGCCGATGACTTCGGCGTGTATTATCGGACAAGTGCCACAGACGGCTGGCACCGGCGGGCGCTGTTCACGCAGTCGGCCTCCGCGTTGCAGAACGACTCGATACCGCTTCCGTCAGGCTCCGACTACATCCAGCTTGCCTTCTTCGCCAAGGAGGCCGGCGGCGGAACCATCACAGTGGATGACATTTCCGTTTTCAACGGTCCCGAATGCCCACCGATTTATTACCTGACTGCGGACGGTATCACCACCGATTCCGCCACCATTTCCTGGGTGGGTTTTTCCGAAAATGGCTACTCAATCCGCTACCGCATTTTGCCCGACACCACTTGGGTTTACAATGACACTACATACGACCAATATTACATTTTCGACGGTCTGCAAGGTAGTAAGAACTACCAGGTGCAGGTGTCGTCCGTGTGTTCGGGCACGGCTTGGAAGTCGGTGAGTTTCTCCACCCCGTTGGGCATCGAGGATCTGCCTTACTACACCGATTTTTCGCCTTCTTACGACCAAGACTGGGGACTCAACAACGGCACATGCAACAACCGATGGATGGTGGGGCAGGTCGATACCACTTCCGATGCCGATTACGGGCTCTTTATCTCCAACAACGGCGTGACGCCCAACTATGGCAACGGCCAGTCCACGGTGACTGCCGAGAAGATCTTCCGCATCGGCACGAACCCTGAAATATCCATCGAATTCGATGTAAAGGTCGGAGGCGAGAGTCGGTACGATTTCATGAAGCTGCTCCTTTCTAATCCTACTGTGGAGTACGCAGCCTCCACAGCCATGGAAAACAGTGCCTCGTATCCGCTGTATATGATGTACAACATAAATTGGTCCGGATACAGTTTTGACTTCACAAACTACAAACCGCTCACAGGAAATCAGCAGTACCCCTATATTTTCAACATGACCAACGACAATGTCGTGCATATTACGGCCACCATGGCCAACCCGTATTACAACCCGGATGCGAACTCCGCCATCAAGGTGGCCTTTGCCTGGACGAACGACAACGCCGTCTTCAACCAGCCGGGCGCAATCATCTACAATGTCTCCGTACACAGTAACAATTGCGACCCCGTGAATAATCTGGCAATCACGGAAATGCATCCAACATCGGCGACGTTTGCGTGGGCCCCGGGCAATGTGGAGACCGCCTGGAATGTCGATTACAAGGAGGCCAGCGCCACCTCGTGGATCTCCAACGCAGTGAACAACCCGACTTTCACCCTTACGAGCCTGCAGCCTGAGACCGAGTATTACGTGCGCGTGCAGGCTGACTGCGGCAACGGGGATGTGTCCAACTATGAAATGTTGTCGTTCTACACACCCTCCTGCGAGGTGGCTGACCAGTGCGAATACACGCTCATTCTGACCGACACCCACGGTGACGGCTGGAGCGGCGGGCACTTGTATGTGAGACAGAACGGCGTGCAGATTGCGGATTTGGCGGCTGTTGACCATGTCGGCCAGCACGGTACGATGTCCTACGACACCATCCCGTTGATGCTTTGCCACGGGGCAAATGTCCAACTGGTTTGGGACAACGGCAACATGTTCAATCAGTGCGGGTTCATCTTCCAAAGTCCGGAAGGGGTCACGCTGTATCAAATCGATGAATTGTTCAATCACTATCCTGACACCACCCTCTACGCTTTCACGGCCGACTGCCCGGTGGTGCCGCCGGTGGTAGTCACCGATTCCGTGTCGCAGATTGGGCAAACAAATGCCACATTCCACGGCCATATCGCCGATTTGGGTAACCAACCGATTATCAATCAGGGCTTTGAATGGAAGATACTCTCCAGCGGAAGCTACAGCCATTCCGTGAATGTGGCGGGGAACCCGATGCTCCATACCGTCACGGACTTGCAGCACTCCACGCAGTATGTGATGCGGGCGTTTGTCGCCACGGACACCGCCGTCTATTACGGCTCAGAGATCACCTTCTCAACGGAACAGGGACCCTGCCCCACACCTACCAACCTCCACGTTACCGACTCCAGCGCCACCACCTTGGCCGTCTCATGGATCGAGACCGGCAACGCGGACCAGTGGGACATCCTGTATCGTGCCGCTAACGGCGCAATGTCCTCCGCCATTTCCAACACAACCTCATATCTGATTACTGATCTGCTGCCTAACACCCTCTATCAGGTTCAGGTGAGGTCGGTGTGCGGCGTGCAGACCAGCGACTGGACTCCCGTGATTTCCGCCAGCACCACCAGTTCCGGTATTGCAGAATATGAACAATATGTGAAGGTTTATCCGAACCCCACGAGCGATTATATCAATGTAGAATGCGCAATGGACAATGTACAAGGTGAAAGAATGTCCGTGGAAGTGGTGGATGTCTACGGGAAGGTGGTTCGCACCGTGGTAGAGGCGAATAATGATTCGCCCCTACAAACCCGCATCAACGTCTCGAACCTCGCCGCAGGGATCTATTTCGTGCGCGTGACAACGGAAAGAGGAATATTCACAAAGGCATTCGTAAAAGAATGATGTGCACTGGATGATTCATTACAATAATCAATATTCAAAATTCATAATTCAGCATTCATCACTATTCCAAGCAATAGGCTATCTCCTTAAACCCATACGCCTCCCGCTTGCCATCGGGCAACTCCAGCTCGATCCGCCCGAAACGGTCAATATTGCGGATTATGCCGGTAATGCGTTGTCCGTTAATACGATACGGATGCGGTTCGTCCATGTGGTAGAGATGCGACAGGTATTCGTCGCGGAGGGCGGCTTCGTGTTCCTTTAATAGCAATGGACGGTGCTTCTGCAGCATGTCAAGATAGTCGTCCATCAGCGTGTCAACATCGTGTTTGCGACCGGTTTCAAGGAGCAGCGATGTTGGATTCGGAACCTCAGCGGGAAACTCCTTCTCGTTGACATTGATGCCGATGCCGGCCACGGTGAAGTCAAGGCGGCAGCCGGAGACGGAATGCTCGGTAAGATCTCCCGCCAGTTTGCGGTCGCGGACGTACATGTCGTTGGGCCATTTGATCAGGACCTCCGGAACATAGTGGGCAAGAAATGCACGGGTCGCGGTGGCAAACCAAAGGTTGAAGACAAACTGGTCAGAGGCATCCAGTTTCGTATCGAAAAGAATGCTCGTGAGGATGTTACATCCACGCGAACTGTGCCACGAGTTAGTGCCCGCGCCCCGCCCCGCCGACTGAAAATCGGTGTAAACGGCATATAGGTCAGGGATAGCTTCCCCAGTCTGGCGAAGATGCCGCGCATACGCCATGAGCCAGCTATTCGTGGAGGGTATATCTTTGCGGAACTCTTTCATTTTGGCATTTTTTGAAGGATGGCGAAAAAAAACGCTATAGTGCCCAGAGGAACAATCCTGCACAGATAATAACACCCGTAATAACAAGGTCGATGAGACAGAATCCCATGATGTCCTTGGCGTTGAGCTTGGCGATTGCCAATGCCGGAAGAGCCCAGAACGGCTGGATAAGGTTGGTCCACGCGTCGCCCCAAGCGATAGCAATTCCGGTGAGGCCGGGATCAACACCGAGATCGGCACCGGCGGTGAACATGACAGGCGCCTGGATGGCCCAGTGACCGCCGCCCGACGGTACAAACAAGTTAAGTACGGCCGCACACAAGAACGTCAAAAGCGGGAAAGTCGTCGGGGTGGAAATGCCAATGCAAGCATCGCTGATGACAGTGCCGTAACAGATGCCCGACTCACCCACTCCCGTGATTATGCCCATGATACCAGCGTAGAACGGAAATTGAAGGATGATGCCCGCCGCACTGCCCGCCGACTTGGTGAAAGCACGGACGTATTTTGCCGGCGTGCCATAGAAAAGAATGCCGGTGAACAGAAAAAGCATAATAACGGCATTGAGGTCGACAGAACCGCCACGAAAGCCGATTTTGATAACGAGATAGGTAAAGCCGAGCAACGCGATAATCCATGACACAATATGGCTCTGCTCAAGTTTAGCGGCTGGGGAGTTATCCACATTCTCGGATGTTTCTTCGGGTTCATAAAGCAACTCGGGATCCACTGTAACGGCGTCTTTCTTCGGATGCATCAGCGTGTTAACCAGTGTAATGGCGATAATGACGAGCGCCACGATGATGAGGTTCTGCGGAGCGAAGATAGTGGTGGCAACGCTCACAGGTTCGGTGAGGGCGCCGTTGGTGGCGTTGGTCAGCGCTTCACCGGCGGTGGCCATGGTCAGCGGAATGGAGCCTGACAGACCGGCGTGCCACACCACAAAGCCGCTATAGGCCGAGGCGATGAGCAGCCGATAATCCACCCCCTGCCGCACGCGGGCGACCTCTTTGGCGAGAATCACCCCCACAATGAGTCCGAACCCCCAGTTGATCCAACAGGCGACGGCAGAAACCAGCGTAACGGTAGCGATGGCCGACGCGGGTGTTTTCGGCAGCGCGGCAATTCTCCGGATAGCCTTCTTGATGGCGGGCGCACCGGCAAAAGTGGCACCACAGACCAGAATCAGGGACATCTGCATGGAAAAGGCGAGCAGTCCCCAGACTCCGTTGCCCCAATGCTCGACAACCTCCATGGGCGTCTGATGGCAGACCGGCATGGCGGTGAGCGCCGCAATGAGGGTGAGTAGAATCGCTAATACAAACGGTTCCGGCAGGTATTTTTGCACCAAGTTGACGCAGAAGTTGATAATCTTCATCGGCTTAGGGTTTTCGTTTAAAATTTGCGGCGGCAAAAATAGCAAATTCAAAGCAACGCCGTCCATTTCCGAAAAATGTGTACCTTTGCGCCGTTTTTTTATTGAAAATAAATAACTCAAAAATATGAAGAGCCTCCGCATCCTTTTGTCAACCTGCCTGCTGGCATGTTTCACATTTTTCACCTTTGCGCAGTCCGTCACACCCGTGAAATGGACCTACAAAACGGTGAAAGTCAATGACTCCGTAGCCGAACTCCAGTTCTCGGCCACCATTGAGCACAACTGGCACCTCTACGCCCAAAAACCCGGACAAAACCAAATTGAGCAGCCGTTGGTGTTCAACTTCACAAATTCCCCAAAATATGAACGTATAGGGAAAGTCGTCGAGCCAACCCCGCAAAGCGACTACGACGACCTGCTGGACGCCCACTCCAATTTCTACTCCAAACAGGTCACCTTCAAGCAGAAAGTGAAGGTGAAGGATGACCAGCCGTTCACCATCCAAGGCAAACTGGAAGGTCAAGCCTGCATCGAAGGACGCTGCACTCCACTGGAGGAGAAATTCTCTTTCAATATCAAAGACTTTCACCCTGCGGTGACTACCGACTTGACCAAAGCCGAAATCGACCAAGATTCATCTGATAATCAATCTATTACAGAGACTTCAGAACAACCGGCACTGAATCCCGCGCCCCAAAACGACGCCCCTTCCGAAAAGAAGGAGGAATCGCTGTTGATGTACTTCCTCGGGGCTTTATTGGGCGGTTTGGCAGGCCTGGTCATGCCGTGTGTCTTCCCGATGATTCCGATGACGGTCTCTTATTTCTCGAAAGACGGACATACAGGCAAGCGTAACGCCCTGCTGTACGGTCTCTTCATCATCCTGATTTTCGTGATTATCGGACTTGTGCTGTCGCTTATCTTCGGCGCCGACCTCGGCAACATCCTGAGCACGCACTGGATTCCGAACATTCTCTTTGCCGTCATCTTCCTGATATTCGCCTTCTCATTGCTGGGCTACTTCGAAATCACGCTTCCGAGTTCTTGGGTAAACGGCTCCGCCAAGCGGCAGAACGCGGGCAGTGTGGCCGGCATCTTCTTCATGGCGCTGACCCTCGTGTTGGTGTCGTTCTCCTGCACGCTGCCCATCGCGGGTGCGGTGGCTTTAGAGTCCGCCGGCGGGTCTTTCCTGAAACCCATCATCGGTATGTTGGGCTTCTCGCTCGGCATTGCCGTGCCCTTCACCATCTTCGCCCTGTTCCCAGGGCTGCTGAAAAAACTCCCCAAGTCCGGCGGCTGGATGAACACTATCAAGGTCATCCTCGCTTTCGTGGAGTTGGCCTTCGCCTTGAAGTTCATCAACGTGCCCGACCAGACCTACCACTGGGGCATCCTCGACCGTGAGGTCTATCTTGCATTCTGGATTGTATTATTCACACTGTTAGGACTTTATCTGCTCGGCAAGATCCGGTTCCCGCTTGATGACGAATACCCCGTTCAGAAAAGTTGGTTGCGGTTCACGCTCTCCATATTCGTCTTTGCATTTGTAGTATATATGATTCCGGGTATGTTCGGCGCCCCGCTGAAAGCCATCTCCGGCTGGCTACCGCCGATGACCACCCAGGACTTCGACGTTTCCGCCATCGTGCGGAACGAAATGGCAGCAAATGGCGGCAGTCAAGGCAGCACCTACCAGTTAGATGAGGAACCGATGTACGCCGACAAACTGCACATTCCATTCGGCATCAAGGGCTACTTCGACTATGACCAAGCGCTGCGCATAGCCAAG
>Ga0310696_10009258_pt1 | contig 11413 bp, 5 predicted proteins | sample AusTroGonzalo_MG_4_FD_203885 | JGI IMG/M metagenome (GOLD analysis project Ga0310696, IMG submission 203885) | Bovine rumen microbial communities from tropical cattle in Woodstock, Queensland, Australia - Gonzalo_02 (v2) (version 2) | ecosystem: Host-associated > Mammals > Digestive system >...
CGGGGGCCTGGGCCCGTAAGGGGTTCGTCGTATTTTAATACCCCCCCCCCCCCCCCCCCCAATTGTGGCTGCACGTCGTAAGGCGTCGTAGGCGCGGTTTGCGCGGGAGGTTCGTATGAACTTTTCGCGGCGCGGGTTCATTGAAAACGCACTCGCTTCGCTCGGCATCGGTGCGCTGAACGGCGCCGGTTTGCTTTTTGCCGCGCCGGAGGGATGGTCGGCACAAGGGAATCCTGAACTCGTCTTCGGCGTTTTGGCGGATACCCACCTGCGAACTTCCCACAATGGGCGCACACCTGGTAGACAGTGGCCGACGGCGTATTTCCGCAAGGCGCTCGAATACTTTCGCGACATCGGCGTTGACGCCGCTCGCGTCGGAGACGGACAACATTCTGCGCCATTGCGTCCACGGCTTCAAGGAGCGGAAGATGAGCGCATTGCGCATCCGCATCGACGAGACGTGGGGTGAGCCGTCCGCGAGAGTGTACGAGGTGAGAGTTTATTGATTGCAACGAGGAGAAAACGATGAACACGAAAATGAAAGATGAAATTGCTTCTGCCACGATGTTGGCGGCAGCAGTTGTGCTGGGTGCGATTGGCGCAGGCGCCGAAACGCTCACCATAACAAAAGACACGACGCTGATGACGAACGCCGTGTACGACAGCGTGAGCGTGGCCTCCAACGCGACGCTGAACCTGAACGGACGCAAACTCGCGACAGGCGCGATCTCCGGCGGCGGAACGGTCATGTCCGCCATGATCGACGACAGCCCGTGCGCGTATGGCTACACAGTCCTCGACTATGTGCAGTCGCCCGCCGACAACACAACTTCCAAAGTCCTCATTGATACGCTCTACAAGCCAATCTGCACCGACCGCGTCGAAACGAAGGTGGAGTTTGCGTCCGTTTCGGGAACACAGGGGATTTTCTCCTCGCGGAAAACTTCCGCTACCCAGACTTTCACCTGTCTCTTAACCTCCAGCAAGATTCGCTTCGACAGAAACACAAAGACTAGTCACGCGACGAGCGGAACCGTTTCGCAGGACACGCCCTACGAAATCATCGCCGACTTCGGTGCTTTTAGATATATGATAAACGGTGGGGCGCCGCTCGCAACAACTAGCGGCACGGGGACGTTCACCGCCTACACGAATATCCTTCTCTTTGCCACGGGCGAAGCGACGGCGCCTGCCAGTTCCTGCAAGATGTATTACTTCCGTGTGTTCGACAAAGACGGCAACATGAAAGTCAACATGGTTCCGGCGAGCAAGGGCGGAATCGCCGGATTCTACGACACCGTGCGCAAGTTGTTCCTCGTCCCAGCAAGCGGCGCACTGACCGCCGGAGACGACATTTCCTACAAGATGCTTTCATACGTGCAGACTCCTGCCGACAACAACAATACGGAAAAGGCATCTCTGGACACGGAATATACGCCGCTTTTGACGGATCGCATCGAGACGAAGATACGTCCCTCCAGCACAGCGCTCCAGGGCGTGTTTTCCGCCCGCGAGACATCTTCGACAAATACTTTCACCTGTTTGATTGGAAAAAGTTCGAACAGCGAGTTCATCCTCCGTTGCGACCATCACAAGGTGATCGGCAGCTCCTACGTTTACCACCAGACGAGCGGAACGGTCACGAAGTTCGCGCCAAACGAAGACTACGAAATCGTCGCGGACGGCGACACGCTCGAGTTTTCCGTCAACGGCGTGGAGTCCTCGAAACTCCTGACAGCAGGGCCGGAAGACAAATCTGCGAATCCCGGCATGACCTTGCGGCTTTTCGCCGTCGCGACAAAAGGCGGATCGGAGGGTAGTTATGCAAACGGCTGCAGGATGTACAGTTTCCGCGTCACGGACACGAACGGCTACGTGCGGCTCAATCTCGTCCCGGCGCAACTTTCGGACGGCAGCAAGATTGGCTTCTACGACACAGTCCGCAACATGTTTTTCGGCAGTTCGTTGTTTATCGCGGGCGACACGCTCCCCGCCGACCTGACCGAGGCGGGCGGAACGTTCCGCGCTTCGTGCGCCCCCGATTACGGCTCGTTGGTGAGCCTTTTCAACAATAATCTTGTATACAGTACGCTCGGCGATTCGCGCTTTACTATCAGGCCGTCGAGCAAACTTCCTCTGCGCATCGACTACGACTTTGGCGACAGCAACGCCAAGGTCGTCAACATGTACAGGATTTGGGGCGGCATGAAAGACGGCAACGGCAACCGTTCGCCGTCGGAGTGGGAGTTCTACGGGTCGGATTCTGCCTACGAATCGTCCGACGAGACGGGATGGACGCGCCTCGACGTTGCGGCGAGAGGCGAGAACCTTCCCGGAGTCTCCAACAACACCCGTGCGGATTGCTGTACGCGCATTTTCGACAACACGGACGCCTACCGTTACTACCGCCTTAAGGTGACGGCGGGAGGCAACAGCAACAACTATCTCGATATCACGCAGCTTGAATACTTCAATGTCGCGGCGGCGGCGAACCCCGGCGAACTGTGCTTTGATGTTGCGGCCGGCGAGGCGGCGACCAACGCGACGGTCGCGCTCGGCGGCAATTTGAAGGTAGTCAAGGAAGGCGAAGGGTCGCTCCTCCTTTCGTGCGTCTCCAACCTGTTCTACACGGGCGGGACGGACGTCGAGGCTGGCGAGTTCGTCGTGGGCGCGTCGCTTTCGACGACGCTGACGATTGCGGACGGCGCGACGCTCGGCTTCAACTTTGTGAGCAGGGACGCGGTTCCGCTCCTGACGCTCGAAAGCGGCTCGTCGATTCCGTCGTCTCTTGGCGTGTCGATATACCGAGCGGGCAGATTTTCGTTGCCAAAAGCCGGGGCGACGCTGACGTCGGGCTACGACTTCGGCGCGACGACGGCGACGCTGCTCAATCCGGCGGCGGGCGCGGTGCGTCTGCGCAAGGACGATTCCGGCAACCTCGTCGCATTCGGTCCGTCGGGACTAATGATTTTTGTCGAGTGAAAGGCAGTTGCAAAACCTACTTTGATGTCTCACGCAAAGTCCGCTAAGTTCGCAAAGTAATCTTAAGAATCAGACTTTGCGCACTTTGCGAACTTGGTGTGAGATATAACAGAAGGCGCGAAAACCAACTGACGAACTTAGGATAAACGAAGGAATAAGAATGAATAATAAAGCGAAACTGACATTCTGCGCCGCGGCGGCGCTGTGTTTTCTGGCGGCGTTCGTCGGCGCGGCAATTCCGCTCTCGGAGCATCCAAGGCCGGACTGGGAGCGTCCGCAGTGGGTCAACCTGAACGGCGAATGGGATTTCGGCTTTGAGCCGGGCGTTTACGACAGGAAGATCGTCGTGCCGTTCGGATGGGGCACGGCGCTCTCTGGCGTGAAGGACGAGAAGGGGAAGAACACCGGCTATTACCGCCGCACGGTCCGCGTTCCGCAGGAGTGGAAGGGAAAGCGCGTGTTTCTCATCGTCGGCGCGGCGGACTACGAGACGGCGTTCTCCTTCGACGGAAAGAACCTCGGCAGCCACGTCGGCGGCTATACGCCGTTCGAGTTCGAGCTGACGGAGTTCGTGAAATGGGGAGAGGAGCAGACGGCGGAGTTCAAGATCCAAGATCCCGACTTCCTCGCGGCGCGCGTCGGGAACTGCCTCATCGGCAAGCAGGGCTACGGCAACGTGCGCGGAATCTGGCAGACGGTCTATCTCGAAGCGCGCGGCAAAGACTATCTCGACAGCGCGCGCTTTACGCCGAGCATCGCCAAGTCGTCCGTGAGGGCGGAACTGCGTCTTGCCGCGCCCGCGAGCGCGGTGCTTGTCGCCGAAGTTCAACTTGACGGAAAGACGACGAAGGTTCCGTTTGCGAAAGGCGAAACCGCGAAGACGGTTGACATCGCGATTGCCGCGCCGAGGCTGTGGGATCTCGACAATCCCAATCTCTACGACGTTGCGCTTTCGCTCGGCGACGACGAGGTGAAAACGTATTTCGGCTTCCGCGAAATCGGCACGGGCAAGAACGCGAACGGCGACCCATACGTGACGCTGAACGGCAAGCCCATCTACCTCCAGCTGTGCCTCGACCAGACGTATCATCCGCAGGGATATTACACGTTCCCGACTGACGAGTTCATGAAGAACGAAATCATGATCTCGAAGAAACTTGCGCTCACCGGCAACCGCGTCCATGTCAAGGTGGAGGTTCCGCGCAAACTGTACTGGGCGGACAAACTCGGACTGCTCATCCAGGCGGACGTGCCGAACGCCTGGGGCGCGGCGGGCGACGGAATGTTCGCCGAGCACTGGGCGTGTTTCGAGGGGATGGTGAAGCGCGACTTCAACCATCCGTCGATCTATCAGTGGACGCTCTTCAACGAGACGTGGGGGCTGCTCTCGAAGCCGTACATCAACCGCAAAGGCCGCTACGAGAAGGCGACGCAGGAGCGCGTGGCGGAAATCTACCGCCGGGCGAAGGCGCTCGACCCCACGCGCCTGATCGACGACAACTCCGCCACCAAGCACGACCACGTAGCGACCGACGTCAACACGTGGCACGTCTATCTTCCCGCGTACAAATGGATGGCGGCGATGGACGACATCTGCGCCAAGACATATCCCGGATCGGCGTGGAACTACGTATCCGGGCGCGTCCAGGACGGCGCACCGATGATGGGCGCGGAGACGGGGACCTACGCAAGCGGCGGGCATTGCGACCATGACATCACGTGGGACTACCACGGCATGATCAATGCCTTGAGGAGCCATTTGAAATGCGCCGGGTTCTGCTTCACCGAACACCACGACGTCGTCGCGGAATGGACGGGCTACGTGCACGAGGACCGTTCGCCGAAGGAGTTCGGTATCGAGGATTTGGCGTATGGCATGACGTTCGCCGACTTCCATGCTAAAGCGGCGATCACGCTTCTCGGGACGCGCGGGAGCGAGATCGGCGAGACGGTGGCGTCCGGCGCGACGGTCCGAATTCCGGTGGGTGTGTCGCTCGTCACGGACGAATACGCGGGAAAGACGCTGACGCTTACGAGACGCGCGTGGTGGCTCGACGGTGCGGGGCGAAAGCGCGAGTCGGCGGCGGTGCAGGTCGGAGGCTCGTTTGCGGCGAAGAGCTGGCAGTGCGAAAAGCTGTGGGATGTCGATTTCGCCGCGCCGGAAGGTCCGGCGTGCGGATGCGTCGTGTTTGATCTGATGGCGGACGGCAAACGGATCGCGCGCAACTTCTGGTCGTTCTCGACGGTGGCGCCGGACGCGGCGATGATGAAGCCGAAGGCATCGGAGTGGTCGCAGGGGACGGCGGAGGTCCTGGGCGGGCTGAAGCTCAACGGATTCGGCAAGGGGTGGTTCGAGTACGAGGTTGCCGTGCCGCCGGAGGGCGGGACGTTCCGCGCCGAGCTTTCGGCGAAGCGCCGGAACTTGAAGGACGACAAGAAGACGAAGGCACGCCAAATCGACTACGTGACCGGCAAGAGGTTTGCGGAGCGAACGAAGAACCCCAGCGCCTATCCGCAGACGGGCGGCGAGAAGCATCCGGCGAACCTGACCGTGCGCGTGGGCGGGAAGGTCGCGCTGGAGCACGTCCTCCCCGACGATCCGGCGGATCATCGCGGCATTTTGTCGTGGCTGGCGCAGCCGCGCGACGGCTATCTCCACGATGCGGGCAGCTACGGATGGCTCGTGGAGGTGAAGATTCCGCCGGAGGCGGTGAAGGACGGCAAGGCGATTGTTCGGTTGGAGTCCGACGCGGGGCTTGCCGTTTACGGTCCGCGCTTCGGCCGCTATCCGCTGGGGCCGTCCGTCGGCGGGGCGTTCGATTTGCAGCACGAGGAGTTTGCGAAGTATTATCGGCAGATTACGGGGCGGGAGCCGCCGGAGGGCGCGGTGAGGTTTGCGATAGATCCGGCCGTGTCGAAGAGCGGGAGGGATGCGTATAGGATTGTTTCGACCTCTGCCGAACCAGTTCTGCGCGGCGGCGCATGCGCCGTCGCCATCACCGGCTCGAATCTGCGCTCGGTCTGGTATGGGCTTTATGATCTGCTTGAGCGGCGCGGCGGGTGCCGCTGGTTCTGGGATGGCGACGTCGTGCCGAAGCGCGGAGAGATCGATCTCTCGAATCTCGACGTCCATGAAGAGGCGCGTTTCGAGTATCGCGGGCTCCGCTACTTCGCGCACCGCGGCCTCACGCGCTTCCAGGCCGAGCACTGGGGTCCCGAGGACTGGAAGAAAGAAATCGACTGGATACTCAAGCGTCGCCTCAACGTGTTCATGCTCCGCATCGGGCAGGACGACCTCTTCCAGCGGACGTTCCCCGACGCCTGTGCCTATCCCGATCCCGCGAAGCCGCTCCCCGGCGCGGGGGCGGGCTACAACGACCGCTCGCTCTTCTGGAGCCTCCAGTTCCGCGGCAGGCTGCGCGACGACCTGCAAAAATACGGATTCGACCGCGGGCTGATGGTGCCGGAGGACTACGGCACGATGACGCACTGGTACGCGCCCACGCCGCTCGACTACATCGAGAACCGCAAGCCGCCGTTCTATCCCGGCGCGGATACGCGCCCCGTGAACAACCGCGTGTGGGATGTGCGCGACGAGCGCTGGATCGACGAATACTGGAAGATGACGAAGACCGCTGTCGAAACATACGGCAAGGGCGCGCCGAAGCCGCAGCTTCTCCACACCATCGGCACGGGCGAGCGCATCCTCTCCAAGGACAAGAAGGAAAACTTCAAGCTGAAGGTCCTCGGTCTCCAGCGTTTCATGTCCCGCGTGGAGCGCGACTACCCCGACGCGAAGCTGCTCATGCCGGGCTGGGACTTCTACTTCAGCTGGACGCCGCAGGAGGTCAAGGACTTCCTCAAGATGCTCGACCCGAAGAAGTGCATCGTCTGGGACTACTCCGCCGACTTCAAGGGCGGGCGCAAGAGCAACTTCATGAACTGGGACGTGATCGGCAAGTTCCCCTATACCTACTCTATCTTTCTCGCCTACGAGAAGGCGCTCGACGCGCGGGCGCAATATCCGCTCATCGAGGAGCGGCAGAGGCTCGTGCAGAACGATCCGTTCTGCAAGGGCTTCATCTTCTGGCCGGAGTCGAGCCACACGGACACGCTGCTGCTGCGCTATTTCACCGCGAACGCCTGGTCTGACCGGGCGATTCCGCACAGCGAGGTGCTGGACGAGTTCTGCGCGAGTCGCTACGGTGCGAACGCCGAGGCGATGAAGGCGGCGTGGAAGGCGGTTCTGCCCGCGTCGTGGCTGCGCGGCTGGACTACGACATACGGCGACGGGATGCTCGGCGGCGACTTCGGCGGCGAGAAGGCGGTTCCGGCGCTGCCGAAGTGGCGCAAGAACGTCGCCGACGCCGAGAAGGTTTTTGCGATGCTGGCGGAAATCGAATGGAAGGACGACTTCATCAAGCGCGACACGATCGACATCGCGCGCATGGCGCTTGACCGCGCCATCTCGCGCCGCCGCGCCGACTTGAGTGCAGACGTGGGGAAATGGCGGAAGGGTGGGACGGCAAGCGTACAACAACAAGAGGGCGCTGTCGAGAGCGCGGAATTGGTCGAGCGGGCTAACGAGATTGCCGAGATGTGCGATTTGATGGCTGATCTTCTCGCGCTTCACACAGACTACTCGCTCTGGGAGTCGTATCTGCGGCTCGACGCGGTACAGAAGATACAGAACCCCGACTTCTCCAAGACGCTCTTCGAGAACGCCTCTTGCAACTACTGCCGCAGCCATCAATACGAACTGGCGAGGTATTGGTATGCGCCGCATTTCAGGAAGGTCGCTGAGAATCTGGCAAAGGCGATTGCCGCCGGCGACCGCAAGGCGAAGCTGTCGCCAAACGCGGAGCAGGAGCGCCTTGCGCTCAAGGAGAGGCCGCTCGAATCGCTCAAGCCCACTTTGCCGCGAACGGAAGAAAACTTCAAGGCAACCCTCCGCAAGATTATGTGCGTACTCGTCCCATGAAAAAAACAATCCTGCTTCTTTTATTAGCCGCGGCGCTTGCCGCCAATGCAGAAACCGTGTTCATCGAGGCCGAGTCGTTCGACGACTGGGGAGGCTGGGTGAACGATACCCAATTCATGGACCAGATGGGTTCGCCCTATCTGCTTGCGCACGGACTCGGTAATCCTGTCGCCGACGCAAAGACAAAGTTCGTCGCGACAGGCGGCAGATACAACATCTGGGTGCGCACAAAGAATTGGACGGCTCCATGGCATTCCGGCACCGGGGCTGGAACTTTCAACCTCATAATCAACGGCGAAATGCTCCCGGACTTGCTAGGCTGCCAAGGGACTGGCGAATGGCTGTGGGTCAAGGCGGGCGGCGTGACGCTCAAGAAAGGCGAGAACACGCTCGCATTGCACGACTACGACGGATTCGACGGACGTGTAGATGCAGTCGTTTTCACGACAAACGACAATCCCCAGACAATCCTCAACGGACCTCGCCCCCCTTCGATTGCGGTGAAGAGAAAACCGCTACCGCAATACGATGTCGTAGTCGTCGGCGGCGGAATCGCGGGAATCTGCGCTGCAATCTCCTCCGCGCGGCTCGGGCTCAAGACGGCACTCGTCCACGACCGGCCCGTTCTCGGCGGCAACAATTCGTCCGAGGTGCGCGTCCATCTCGGTGCTTACGCGAATCTTCCTCCATATCCGCGTCTTGGCGACGTGGTAGCGGAGATCGGCCCGAAGGGGGGCGGCAACGCGCGCGCGGCATCGGTTTACCAAGACGACCGCAAGATGAAAGCCGTCAAGGCAACAAAGGGACTCGACCTCTACCTTGACAGGCATGTGAACGGCGTCGTCACGAACGGCGAAGGGCGCATCATCGCTGTCGTCGCCAAGAATACGCGCATGGGCGACGTACTCCGTTTCGAGGGACGCTGGTTTGTCGACTGCACGGGTGACGGCACGGTCGGGTATCTCGCCGGTGCGGACTTCCGCATGGGGCGCGAGGCGAAAGACGAGACGAACGAGCCGGACGCTCCGGCGAAGCCCGACATGATCACGATGGGTGCGTCCGTCCAGTGGTATGCGGGGAAATCGGGAACGGCTGATTTTCCGGTGCGTCCGTGGATGCTGAAGACGATCAACGAGGAGAACTGCTCGCCGCATTTGCGGGGTGACTGGTGGTGGGAGGCGGGGCTTGGCCGCGATCAGATCGCGGAAGGCGAGTTCATCCGCGACTACGGGCTTCTCGTCGCGTTTTCCAACTGGGCGTTCGTCAAAAACGGCTACTCGAAGAAGGAGTCGTTTGCGGACAAGGAACTCAAATGGGTTGCATATAACGCCGGCCGCCGCGAGTCGCGCCGGTTGCTCGGAGACTTCATTCTCGACCAGAACCACCTGCGCAACCGTGACATCCAGCCGGACGGCACGTGTGCGACGACATGGACGATCGATCTCCACCTTCCCAAGACGGCGCACGAGTCGAAGTTCGAGGGCGAGCCGTTCCAGTCCAATTCGTTCAACGAGAAGATCTGGCCGTATCCGGTTCCCTACCGCTGCCTATATTCACGCAACGTACCGAACCTCTTCATGGCTGGTCGCGACATTTCCGTCACCCACATTGCGCTCGGTACGACCCGTCTCATGCGCACACACGGCATGATGGGCGAGGTTGTCGGCATGGCGGCGAGTATTTGCAAGAAGCACGGTTGCGATCCGCGCGACGTCTACCGGTCGTATCTGGACGAGCTCAAGGCTCTGATGGAGAAGGGTGTAGGCGACGGCAGGAAGCATCCGCGTCAGGACTACAACTGCCAGAAGTCGCTCGATCCGGACATCAAGAAGCGGCACGCTGAAAGCGTCTTTGCCGCCCCCGCCGCCTCGGCATGGTCCGGCGGCGGGGCGCGGTAGCGTCCGGGGGCTACAGGGTCAAGTATGTATTGCGCCAAGGGGGAAAGTGAAAAAACTTTGCACGGAAGTGGAACAGGTGGGGACAGGCACCGCGAGACCGTTGTAAAACGCCCCTTCGGGCGTTCCGAGGAGTGGAACACGGAGGCGCGGAACGATGATTCGCGGCGCGGGAGTGTCAGCTGCGGTTGTGCAGACGTCTGAGCCATACGCCGAAGAGACGGTCATAGATGACATGTCCAGCATCCGTCCTGTAGAGAAGGTCGCGTTCCTTCAGCTTTGCGGCGGCGGAGCGGACGGTGGAGGCGGACGGAAGCGAGTTCCGCCTGATGAAGCCGCCTGCGGATATGGATTCCACAAGACCCTCCCTGCCGACGGCCTTCAGGATGGACTGTTCGGCGGACGTCTGGCTTCTGAGAAGGTCGAAGTAGAAAGGCTCGGCCTCCCCCACGAGTTCATCTACGGCATCGTCGATTCGCCGTACGGAGTCAAGTCCATGTCCATGCATCCATACGCGGTTGAGGATAGCCTGGATGTACCACGTTATTCCGTCGAAGCGGTCGTAGAGATGGCGGAATGCCTCGGAATCGAAAGGGCGATGGTCGCGAAGGAAGAACCCTGCGGCGAATTCCTCGTACTTTCCGGCGTCGATGGGCCCGAGCGCCATGAGCTGCGTACTCTGGTAGAACGGCCCCTTTGGAGAGACGAACATTGCGTCCATCATGTGCTTCTTGGATCCGGCGAAGACGAAGTGCGCGTTTGGCACGAACTGGATGTAGCTTCTCAAGAGCGCCTCGACTCCCTTTTCTGGGAATTCGCGAATTTGCTGGAATTCGTCGATGGCGATGGCGACCTTGCGCTTGCGCGATGCGATGTAGTCGAACGTGTCCTTCAGGGTGGCCTTTGCCTGGGACGGGGCGAGGTCGAAGGAGAACGCGAAGGAGCCGTCCTCCTGCGGGGTCATCGTAGGGCGGCAGCTCTTGAAGAAGGAGAGCATCTTCCGTCCAATGCGCTCCGCTGCGGTGTCGAGGCTGCCGAGAACGGCGGCGGAGAACGTCTGCACGAAAGACGTGAGGTCTTCGATTGCGAAGATGTCGAGATAGACCGTGGCATGGTCTTTTTCAAGTACGCGGAAGGCGTTGCGGACGAGGCCGGTCTTTCCGTAGCGGCGCGGCGCAACAAGCGTCACGTCCCTGCCGTTGGATATCGCGGAGACGAGCTGCCGCGTCTCGGCGGCGCGGTCGCAGAAGTATTCTGGTCCCGCGTAGCCACGTGTCAGAAAAGGGTTGTCAAGTTTCATGCGCGACATTATACCATAAATCCTGCCGTCGCGACGAAAATTTCGCGACGAAAATTTCGTCGCTGTTGCTCGGCAAATGGTTAGGAGCTGGGAGAGACAGACACTTGTGATACGGTCGATATGATACGGTCTGTGCATGCGGATTGCTGAACCCTGCCGGTTTGACAGATGCCGTCCCCCGCCACTTGGCGGGGGCTTGAAGAGCAGCTGGTGGCATTGGCGGAATGATGATGGTGTTTTGGGCTCGGTATCTTA
>Ga0310696_10009259_pt1 | contig 11413 bp, 9 predicted proteins | sample AusTroGonzalo_MG_4_FD_203885 | JGI IMG/M metagenome (GOLD analysis project Ga0310696, IMG submission 203885) | Bovine rumen microbial communities from tropical cattle in Woodstock, Queensland, Australia - Gonzalo_02 (v2) (version 2) | ecosystem: Host-associated > Mammals > Digestive system >...
TCTTGGCAAAGAGAGCGATAATTCTGAATTTATTCGTATTTTTGCCAAACGTTTTAGCGTTTTATGCTTACCAACAAGATTGAAAGATGCAGAGCTCACAGCGCACATACATAGCTATCGACCTGAAGAGTTTTTATGCTTCAGTGGAGTGTGTGGACAGGGGATTAGACCCACTGACCACCAATCTTGTTGTGGCCGATGTGTCGAGGACTGAGAAGACCATCTGTCTGGCAGTATCGCCGAGTATGAAGGCATACGGTATTGGTGGACGAGCCCGACTCTTTGAAGTAGTACAGCGCGTGCGAGAGGTGAACTATCAGCGACAGCGAGAAGCACCCACACACCGTTTGACTGGCAAATCGGTATTTGATAAGGAACTCAAAGCGCATCCCGATTGGGCTGTTGACTATATTGCAGCGCCTCCCAGAATGGGGCATTATATAGAAGTGAGCAAGAAGGTGTACAGCGTCTATCAGAAATACATTGCGCCAGAGGACATTCATGTGTACTCCATCGACGAGGTGTTCATGGATGTAACAAACTATCTGGCAACCTACAAGATGACAGCCCACCAGCTGACCATGACGATGATACGCGATGTGCTGCAACAAACGGGTATCACCGCCACAGCAGGTATAGGCACCAACATGTATCTATGCAAGGTAGCCATGGACATCGTAGCCAAGAAGATGCCTGCCGACAGTGACGGCGTGCGCATTGCTGAACTTGACGAGATGACATACCGTCGCGAACTCTGGGACTATACGCCGATTACCAAGTTCTGGCGTGTAGGCAGGGGGATTGCCAGTAAGCTGGCCGTATACGGCATCGACACCATGGGCAAGCTGGCCCGCTTGTCGGAGCAAAACGAAGAACTGCTCTACCGAATGTTCGGCGTCAATGCCGAACTGCTGATAGACCATGCCTGGGGCTGGGAGCCATGCACCATCGCAGACGTGAAGGCCTATCGACCTGAAACCAATTCCTTCAGTAGCGGACAGGTACTGCAGGAGCCATACGATTTCGAGAAAGCACGTGTGGTGATTAAGGAAATGGCAGAGGGTATGGCACTCGACCTGGTGAGAAAGCGAATGGTGACCGATCAGCTGGTGCTGACTGTAGGATACGATGCAGAGAATCTGACTCGTCCGGACATACGAGCCAAGTACCATGGTGAGATTACCACCAACTACTACGGTAAGGCTGTGCCCAAGCATGCTCACGGCACTCATAATTTCGACAAGCCCACATCCTCATCGCGACAGCTGATGGATGCTGCAGCCACACTCTTCGGCCGATTGGTGAATCCCGATTTACTAATCCGCCGCATGAACCTTACGGTGAACCGCGTGGTGTCGGAGTCGGTCTTGAACAACCAGAACAAGCAACCCGTTCAACTTGACCTGTTTACTGATTACGAAGCTTTGGAAAAGGAAAGGCAGGAGGAACAGGCCCGAATGGAAAAGGAGCGACGCATGCAGGAGGTTCAGTTGAAAATCAAACAGAAATACGGTAAGAATGCCATCCTTCGTGGACTGAACTTTTCCGAGGGGGCAACAGCTAAGGATCGCAATGCGCAGATAGGAGGACATAAGGCATAATTGATAATTGATAATTGATAATTGATAATTGATAATTCACAATGGATAATTACGAAGATATCATCAACTTGCCACATCATGTTTCAAAGCGGCATCCGCAGATGTCGATGTGGAACCGTGCAGCTCAGTTTGCCCCGTTTGCTGCACTGACAGGCTATGAAGAGGCCATTCAGGATTCGATTCAAGAAAACCAGGGTCTATACGATACGCCCAACACGGACGACACCTTGTAGATTTAAATAAAAAAAGCGCGACTCGTCACGAGCAGCGCCTTCACAAACAACTAACTTAACTACTAATCTAATATTAATCTATCATAAACAACAAAGCATTTTGAAATACCACTGGGCGATGGTGAGCAAAGAACACAGTACCTTCGGCAGTGGCCTTTATATCATTAAGTATCTGACCGTTATAGGGGTCGATGATATGCGCTAGCGACTGACCCGGTGATACTCTGCTGCCTGCATCTACCAGGCGACAGAAGATGCCGGCATGACGCGCTTTGATATGCACCAGACTCGACTCATCAATCACTATCGACTCATAAGCCGCACCCAGTGAACCATAGTTAATGATGCCCGTACGCTTCATCATACGGAAGATGGCATCAAGCGTCTCACTACTGCTGTTCACGTCAATCTGGTTGGTCTTTCCTGCATAGACCGAGAACGCCTTGGTGCTCCACAACTGCCAGTTATAATTAAGCAGAGTGGTATCGAACGGGCGCGCTTTGCAGGTAGTCACATATTTCATACCAAAGAGGCGGGCTGTCTCTAAATCCTCATAACCGGTCTTCAGCATGCGCACGTGAGGGATGAAGTCGCCAGGCACATAGTAGCTGGCCAACTGGATGCCGTACTGATAACCATTGAGTGCCGAGAAGATAGCAGCAGCGATACGCTGGGTGGTCTCGCCTTGATCGTAGCCAGGGAACATACGATTAATATCTGTATTATCCATCGCCCAGAAGCGATGGCCTACATTCATGGAGAAAGGGTTACACGATGGAATTACCAGAATACTTTTGTCCTTGGCTATACCTCCACGCTGCTCTATCAACATGAGGCGACTTACCAATTGCGAACAGATGTACTGCTGCTGCACTTCGTCGCCACGCATGGCGCCAACTATCGCCAACGTTTTTTTGCCCTCACCAAATCGATAACCTTTTATGCGGAAGTTATCTCTGCAGGGCGATGTCATCTCAAATATCGTCTCTATTCTCATGATTCTTCAGTATTTACGATGCGTGCCATCAGTGATCCTTCGTACACGATGGGATATGCACGTATGGTGAACAAATAGCCATCGACTGGCGAACTGACCATGCTCAGTATTCTACCACGGAGCGGATCTACAATCTGTCCGATAGTCTGTCCTTTACTTACGTTTATGCCACATTTCAGCTCCGTCAGGAATATGCCCGATGTCTCAGCATTCAGGAATGTCACGCTATCGCCTTTGCACACGATAGGTTGGGGGAGTGTTGTCTCCACTTCCTCGTGCCACATTCCCATGGTATGCATCAGATGGAAGATACCCGTCACAAGGCGTCGACACATCTTATGGTTAATACGTTGGCCAACTCCCATTTCTACAACCAGACAGGGCGTGCCTGTGGAGTTGAGCGAGTGGGCGAGTGTGGCTTCGAGTACGGTAGCTGCATCGTGAACCCAAACAAAATCCATCCCCAACCGCTCGGCAAAAGGCACCAGCCATTCGGCATCCTGAACATTAATGCGAACCTGTGGCGTTTCGCGTAGAAAAAGATTGCTGGAATGGATGTCGATGACCATATCGGCTCCCTTGATGTCTTCGATGATCGCATGAGCAGTCTGCTCAGCCATGGTGCCCTGAGGGTCGCCAGGAAAAATACGGTTCATGTCGAGGTCGAAGTTTGGGATGCCACGCTGTATGGTGTCGATGCCCAGCGGATTGAGTGATGGATAAATCTCGATTGTGCCGTTAAGCGCATCAATATGTTCATTAACGATACGGGCCAGTTCGTAACACACCATCTGCCCCTCAAGCTCATCGCCGTGGGTTCCAGTTACCACGCAGAACCTGAGCCCATCCTTTGGGCCGTGCTGGATGACGTTCTTGCGTATGCGGAACTGCTCGTCGATGGGTAGTTCTGTTGAAACAATTGTCTTTATCATATCTCTTGTAATGTAACGTGAATCGTCGTTTTCTGGGTTGCCGTACCCGTATATAGTCCTCGGCTTACTGAGCAGTCGCGCACATCGCGACCGTGTGCCAACTTAACATAGCCGTCGATGATGCGACGGTTGTGAGTTGGGTCGAATCCCAGCCAGTTGTAGCCATCGAAAATCTCAACCCAAGCATGCGTCTCGCCCTCACCAACAACAAAGCCATTGACATAGCGTGCAGGGATGCCCTGTTGGCGGCAAAAGGCAATCATCAAGTGAGCAAAGTCCTGACATACTCCCTTCTTACGCTCAAGCACCTCGGCAGCAGTCGTCTCCACCGTTGTGCTCTGTGGCTGATAGACGATATGGTTGCTCAGCCAGTTGCTGATGGCGTAGGCAGCATCAATGCCATTCTGGGGTAATGAAGGCAACGACTGCTTGACACTTGTAAGCGATGTGGGCTGCTTGAACAGGAACAAGTTCTCACCCCGATATTTGATCAGATAACTCTGGGTAGCCACAATACCCGTGCTTACATAAGCAAAGGTGCTGTGGGGTTCAGTGGCCCCACCAAACAGAATACGATTGCTGAAAGCATCGCATCCTGCCTGTAACCAGTAGTCGGGCGATACCACCACATGCTCTTGTTCAACCGTCTGACAGGTGTTTCCTACAGGCTGGAGGCGCAACATGACAGCATGACTGATGACGGGTTCAGAGAACTCCAGAACTGTCTGATAATTATATAAATACCTCTTCACACCTTAACCAATTGATTAATTAACTTGAGCACCTTACTCTTGTACGCCGCATCCTGCAGGTCGAAATGCTCCTTGATAATCAGTTTGTTCAGTTCGGCCTCAACATCCGCGTCGATGATGTTCGACATCTGTTGGAAGTATCTTTTGGCCGAGTCGTATGCCAGTGCGATACGTTCGAAGTCGTAGTCGAAACGCAACAGCATATCCAGGTTCTCAATATTACGTCCTAACATCATGATGTAGAGTGCCTTGTGGTTGTGGATACGTTGTTCGGCCGATCCCCAGAAAGCAAGCGACCAGTCGATGACGGGCTGCAGACAGATGATGTTTGTCTCCTGTTTCTGGCGGCACTCCTTGATCAGTGCCAGACTCATTTCCAGATAACTCAGTGTCTCAGATGAGATATCCTCACGCAACAGGATGGCATTATCCATCGCCTTGGTCTGAGCAGCCATAACGGTACACGACGTACTATCATCGTACATGATGCCAAGGGCAAACGCTTCGATGGTAGGATACACGCCGTCTGTATCCAACTTATGCCATATAGGGCAATAATCCTCAGGATCGCCGTCAATCATCTTATCATAGCACTTACGCAACAGGTGCAAAGTGATATAGACGCGCTCTTCGTATCTGCCAAGCCAATAAAGGCTGTTGGCTTTCGAGGTTGATATAATCGTATTTTTAACCATAATTCTCAATTGTCAATTCTCAATTCTCTCCCATAATCCATGTATCTTTGAATCCACCTCCCTGCGACGAATTGACTACGAACGAGTCAGGATTTCGCGAGAAGCGAGTCAGTCCGCTGGCCCATACCTTTGTTTCCTTTCCGCTTACCACAAAGGCTCTGAGGTCGGCCTTGCGCTCTACCAGTTTGTCATCGTCGAGTATCTCAAGATCCTTAAAGTCGATGACCTCCTGAGCAATCCAGCGACGAGGTTGGTCGATAATCAACTGTTTCAGTTCAGCCAACTTGTCTTTGCTGAGATCCTTGCCGAACACAACGCCATAGCCTCCAGCCTCACTCACATCCTTGATGACCAGCGTCTTGATGTTGTCTAATATATATTGATAGTCATTCTTGTAATAGGGCAGATAGGTAGGTGCGTTCTGGAGTATGGGCTTTTCGTCCAGATAATACTCTATCATCTTGGGCACAAAATAATAGATACCCTTATCATCGGCCACACCATTTCCGATGGCATTAATCAGTGCCACATTGCCTGCTTTGTAAGCCTGCATCACATTGGGAACGCCTAATAGCGATGAAGCCTCAAACATCATGGGGTCGATATATTCATCGCTCACACGGCGGTAGATGCATCCCACACGGGTCTTCTCCTTGTAGAGGCCCGCATAATAGACCTTATTATCCTCTACGAACAAGTCACCTGGATAGGCCAGTGTAGCCCCCGTCTTCTCTGCAAAGTAGCTATGTTCAAAATAGGCAGAGTTATAGCGCCCAGGTGTCAGGATCACGGCGATGCCTCTGTCGTCGTTCATCTCGTCCATCATCGTCGCCAAGAGCTTCGAATAGTTACGGTTTTCGGCTACGGCATTCTGTGTAAACGTCTGTGGCGAAACCTTACGTGTAATCTCGCGGGCTATCATCGGGTAGCTGGCACCAGAGGGGATGCGCAGGTTGTCCTCCAACACATACCACTGCCCGTCTTTACCTTCTACCAGGTCAATACCAGCTATATGGGCATATACTTCGCCAATAGGATTGATGCCTTCGCACTCTGGCAGATAGCCCTTCGACGAGTACACAAACTCCTCGGGCACCACGCCGTCTTTGATAATCCGCTTGTCGTGGTAGACATCCCATAGAAACTTGTTCAGCGCCATCACACGTTGTTTCAGTCCTTTTTCCAAATAAGACCAATCACTTGCTGGAATAATTCGGGGGATGGAGTCAAAAGGAAATAACTGCTCATTGAATACTCCATGCTTATATACCCCGAATCTAACTCCGAATCGTTCCATCCATTTGTTGACAGTATCACGGCTGTCGATAAGTTCATTTATCCTGATATTCATATTTAAATTAGGTGTTTGGTCTGCTAATTGATATTTGTCACGGTGCAAAGATAAACAATATTTATGCAAAATCAGGCCTGTTGTTTCGAAATGATTTATAATATCTTGTTTTAGATATCAATATGAAACATAAAAAGAATAATAAAATTACAGATTGTAAGCTACGAATATACTTTAGCTTACAATCTGTAAAAATATCAAAGAATAATTCTTATCGTTACTCTGAGAGCATGGTTACCTCGATGCAACGTTTGGCAGCCAGGAGCTGCTGGGCCATACGCTGGATGTCGGCAGGTGTCATCTCGTTCACCATCTTACAATAGTCTTTATCGAAGTCGGTATCATCGTCAATCTCGTGCCAGATGATGTAGCTCCAGTAGTCGTTGGTGATCGCTGCCTGGGCATACTGCTTCACCAGATACTGCTTCACCTTGTCCACGCTTGATGCCAACGGACCGTTCTGGGCGATATTCTGCAGCTGCTGATAGATGATAGGATTCAGCTCGTCATAGCGACTTGGATCGGCATTATACGAAATCTTGAGTGTAGCGTTTGGCTTGTCGCCCTTATCGAGGTCGAAGTCTACGCTCACGCCATAGGTACCACCTTTCTCCTCACGTACAGAATCGGTATAGGCGATAGAGAGACAACGCTTCAGGAAGTCGAGCTCCAAGTCACTCTTGGCCGAGAATGGCACATCGGCAGTATAGTAGATGCTGACATTAGCCAGCGGTGTAGCCTGCTTCTTACTGAACTTATGAACAGCAGTACCACCTACAATCTGTGGCACGTTGGCCTCGTTAGCCTGCTCGTGCTTGTTGGTAGCTGGCAGAACGGCCAGATACTGACAGAGTAGGGTGTTGAGCTCCTGCTCGTCGAAGTTACCGATGATCACGGTCTTGAAGTTGGCAGCATCGCTGAAACGCTCCTTGTAGATATCCAGTATGCGGTCGTAGCTCACCTTGTCGAGTGTCTCCTGAACGACGGGAGCCAAACGGGGATTGTGACCATAGAGGATGGCACGGATAGAGTCGTTGTAGTCCACCTTTGGCGAGGCGTTGCGGTTAGCGAGGAACGCACGTTGACGATTCATCAAGCTGGCAAAGGCAGCATCGTCACGACGTGGGTTGGTGAAGTAAAGATAAGCCAACTGGAACATCGTCGACATATCTTTTACTGACGAACTACCATTGATGCTCTGACCCTTGGTGCTGACAGAAGGACTCACGCGCACGCTCTTACCAGTGAGCATCTTACGAAGCGTAACAGCATCGAACTGACCCACACCGCCTTCAGTCACACCACTGCTGAGGAGTGCGAAGTTAGGAATATCCTCGTTGCCATAGACCGATGTGCCGCCATCGGCATACATACGCAGAGAGACAGCATCGCTCTCGTAGTCGGTCTTCTTGGTGTACACCTTCATGCCGTTGCTCAGGGTGAGCTCTGTGAAGCCATGACGATAAGGCTTCTGACTCAGAATGGTACCAGCCTTAGGCAGAACGCTGACGAGCGACTCAGCCAGCTTGGCCTCTGTGTAAGGCGCATAGCTCTGCTGCTGGGCAGCCAGAATCACCTGCTCAATCTGCTGCTCCGATGGAATCTCGAAGCCCTCCTTATCAGGGGCGTACATCACCACCACCTGGTTCTTGTCGGTAATCAGCTCCTTCACAGCCGCATTCACCTCGGCCAGCGTTACCTCGGCATCCAGCTTCTTGGTGTTCTCAAGCATGAAGTCGACCGATACCAGTGGCTCGCCCTCAAGGAAGTTGTCTACACACGCGTTCACATAGTGCGAGTTACGATAGTCGTTCTGCATCTTAGCACGACGCTCTGCCGCATTCATACGCAGTTTCTTGGCGCGCTCCAGCTCACTCTGTGTGAAGCCATGCTGACGGGCACGCTCAGCCACACCTACAGCGCTGATGATACCACCCAGGATGTTGTCCTGCTTACAGCTGATGCTCATCGAGAACGCATCCTTAGTGCGACTGAGGAAGAAGGTAGATGCGCGACCAGTAGCACTCTGGAATGGAGGCTCTGGCAACTGGCGCAGCTCAGCATAGCGGTCGTTGAGCATGGTGCTGATCAGACCGTCGATATAGCCGTCGCGCAGGTATTTCTCGCTGTTCTTCTCGCTGTCGGGTGTAGCCTCACGCTTCTGGTAGATATGACAGAGTACGATGGGCTGCTCCTTATCCTTCTCGATGTCAACAATCATCTTGTCGTTATCGGCCACAGGATAGTAGATGCGCTCAGCAGCCTTCTTGGGCATAGGAATCGGTGAGAAAATCTTCTTGATTTTCTTCTCCATCTTATCCACGTCGAAGTCGCCTACCACGATGATAGCCTGCAGGTCGGGGCGATACCACTTCTGATAGTAGTCGCGCAGATCCTTATAAGGGAAGTTGTCTACGATGTCCATCGAACCGATAGGCATACAGTCCTCGTACTTGGTACCCTTGTAGATTTTGGGCATGGCCTGCTCCATGAGGCGCTGAACCGCCATACCGGCACGACGTGTGCGCCACTCCTCGTGGATGACGCCACGCTCCTTGTCAATCTCAGCATCCTCCAGCAACAGGTAGTGACTCCAGTCGTGCAGCACCAGCAGACACGAGTCTACGATGCCATCGCGCTTCAGAGGAGCCGAGCCGATGTGATACACCGTCTGGTCGATAGAGGTGTAGGCATTGAGGTTAGCACCAAACTTCACACCGATGGTCTCGCACCAGGGCACGATACCCAATTTCTTGCCCTTGCCGGGGAAGTTCTTGGTACCGTTGAAGGCCATGTGCTCCAGGAAGTGAGCCAGTCCGCGCTGGCGTGGCTCCTCCAGGATAGAACCCACACGCTGGGCAATGTAGAAGTCGGCCAGTCCTGCCTCTTTGGCATTGTGGCGAATATAATAGGTCATGCCGTTCTTGAGCTTACCCTTGCGGACGGTAGGGTCCTGCGGCAAACGCTGGGCAACTGCTGCTGCCGATGCCGACAGCAACAGAGCCAACAGTGATAATTTTCTGAATCTCATATTCTTAAGTTATTATTATTTAAGCAATGAAGGAATAGCCTCAGCTGTGAAATCGTTGGTAGAGTTGTTGGTATCAACATACTTGCCATCGGCATCCTTTTTACGGATAACCGCCTTGCTGTAGCGGGTCTTGTCGTTCAGGGTCTTACCGCAGAAGGTCCAGCCGCTATCCACATTAGCAGGCAGCACATTCCACTGCCACTCTTCCTCTACGCTCAGGTTCACACCGTCAACCACCCACTTCATAGGCAGCTTGTAGGTGTTGTTCACCTTCATCTCGTAGGCGTTGCCGTTCACAGTCATCACATATTTACCCACATAGGCGTTCTCTTTCAGGAAGTCCTCCTTGGTGCCGTGCATCTTGGCGATAGCGTACGACTTGAAACCGCGGTTGTGCATGGTGTAGAGTGTAGCGGTATAGCAGTACCACTTGTCGAGGTTAGGCACGTTCTCGTTGTCAACATCGTTGTAGGTAGGATTGCTGCTCACATCGTAGAACTCGAAGTCAGCCTGACGCAGGTCGAGCGAGTTGGCATTGCCCTCCTTGTGGTTGATGGCGTTGACAGCCAGCGTCAGCGACTTACCTGGCTCTACAGGCACGCTCATACCTGAACCAGGAATCATATAGACAGCATCAACAGCCAAGGTATCCTTGCTGATGTCGGGCACGTACTCGTAGTTGTTCACAGTGAGGAACGATGACTCTACGAAAGCCAGACTGTCGGCATAGAGTGTCACATCCGAGTTGTTGGTGATGATGATATACTGGTCGTTGCTGTACTGCTTACCCTCAGGAGTTGTCGTACCTGTGAAGAAGATCTCGCTGATCACGAAACCGCCCTTGGCAGCGAAGGTGTTCACAGTGAGTTTGGCGCTGTTGGCCTGACGCGAGAGCACCACATTCTCCTGAGTCATCTCGAAGCTGCTCTTACCAGCCACACCATCAACGGTGAAGGTCAGCTCTCCCTTAGTGGTCAGGTTGTACGTACCCTCAGCCACCTCGCTGAACTCAACCACAAAGCCATCGGCAGTCTTCTTGATGGCGTTGGCAGCCACATGGCTCTCGCCGGTCTTCACGTCTACCAGTGTGGTCACATCGTTCGATACAGTCACGTTCTCCAGGTTCAGCGGCATCTCGATAGCTACGCTTACTGGCTCGTTGATGATTACTGGACCGTCGTCGCTGCTACAAGCAGAAAGGGTCATTCCCATGGTGAGGAGCATCATAAGGCCCCCAAAAAGATTCTGTTTCATTTTCTTTTGTTTTTTAATTGTTATTATTTTGTGATTTAGAAAGTCATACCTATTTTCAGCCTGATGCGCTGTTCCTGTTCACTCTCAGCGCATACGGTGATGCCGCCACTCAGTTCGGCAAAGAGGCCGTAGCGTGTTCCTGCTATCGCACGATCGGCTCTGACGCTGGCGTTCATCCTGGTGTAGTCGGCCTTCAGATAGCGGTAATTATGGTTCAGCATCTCCACCGCAGCCGCCTCTGTGTTCAGCACGGGGATGCTCAGCTCGCTGTCCACGTTCTTGATATAGGCTGCGTTCAGACTGCAGGTCAAGGTCGTCTGATGACCGATGCCTGCGATGAGCTGGGCCCCCAACTCACCATACACACGCTGATATTTCTGCTTGCGCTCTGGCTCCACGTATTTCTCGTTGTTCTGCTGATAGCCCGCCTTGAGCATCACGTGCCAGTCGGTCTGCTGCTTCCTGCCATAGAGGGCATTCACACTCGCATCGAGGATATCGTTCTTATACATGGTGAGCGTGGTGAGGATAGGGTAGTTGTTCGACTGCGACGAACCCACCATGTTC